>Ga0265292_1001403_pt1 | contig 21349 bp, 20 predicted proteins | sample Munlanlewell296A_FD_189080 | JGI IMG/M metagenome (GOLD analysis project Ga0265292, IMG submission 189080) | Leachate microbial communities from a municipal landfill in Southern Ontario, Canada - Leachate well 296A | ecosystem: Engineered > Solid waste > Landfill > Unclassified | place: Canada... | reverse complement strand
GAATTTTGCCCCCGGTATTGGGTTTGCTTTGGTAGTGGTGTTTGCGGTCGTTGCGACTGTCTTTTTCCAGACAGGCGCGGTCAGTTTCTCCTCGCTCTATACTGACTTCACCTACAAAAGCATAAAGATCGGCACGCTCTCATTACGTGTCAAGGTCGCAAGGACTCCGGCCGAACAACTCAAAAGTCTCAACAACATACCATCGATTCCGCAAAACGAAGGAATGCTTTTTGTTTTCGATCAAGATGGCATTTACAATATGTCGACGCAAGACATGCTCTTTCCGGTCGATTTGATGTGGCTCGATACGGAAGGAACCATCGTCGATGCACAAGCCAATGTCGCACCAGGACTTCGTGATCCGGTGCATCCACAAGCAACTGCCCGCTATGTGCTCATGGTCAATGCCGGAGTGATGGATCACAACGACATCGCGTTCCGTGCATCAGTGGACCTCTTAAATGCCGCTCGTTAGACCTGAATCTAATTCACCATACTATCTACCATGTCAATCAATGATAAGGGAATACATAAAGGGCTTTTCTTGGTGGTAGTATTGATATCCCTTATTGTCCTTATTTCCCTGCTTCGGAGAGATATGCAACTTCTCCCTAACGCACTTGGAGATCCTTCAATGAAGTCATTGCGGATCAATGATCACGTGTTCCATCTGCATGTAGCAAAGACGCCAGATGAAATGACGGCAAGTTTGAATAATACACGCACGATGCCCTCGAATCAGGGAATGATCTTTGTATTTGCCCAAGAGGGGATGTATAGCGTCTCCACGCAAGGTATGCACTTTCCGGTCGATGTTCTCTGGCTCGACAATGACGGCTTTGTGGTAGATATGCAGACCGATGTCCGTCCAGGGACACCCTATTCGATCCATAGTCGGTTTTTAGCACATTATATCGTGATAGTGCATGCCGGTGCGGCACGTTCGGCGCGTATTGAACGGGGTACTTATATATTTCTTCCAAATCTAAACTAGGTACTTTTACACGGTGCGCACTAGTGGTTGCTTGTGCAGATAGATATGCTAATATTCGAATATGTCTGTATTATGTGAAGAAATGGAACGGCTCGGCAAGGGTATCGGCAATGCGAATCGATATCGCGTGCTCGAATCCCTCATGCAGGGTCCGCGTACGGTAGGAGAGGTCGTGCGTATCGTCAAACTAGCTCAGCCGGCGGTCTCACAGCATCTCAAGGTGCTCAAGGCCTCGTCGATTGTCTCCGATGAGCGACGCGGCCAGGAGGTCTATTATTCGATCAATGTCGCCTATATGGCGCGGCTTTTGCAAAAGCTTGCGACCGGCGTCGACAAATGTCCCAAGAGTGCGAAGAAGTAATGAGCAGATTTTATTTATAATTTATTTTCATACCTATGGATTTCAATACACTCGTCAGTGCAGATACCGTTACCAAGACAGCCGCCGCTCTCAATGAGCACGGTTTTAAATCAATAGTGGCAAGTACGGGCGCGGAGGCCCTGGAAAAGATCAAAGAAATTATCCCGGCGGGCGCTTCGGTGATGAATGGCAGTTCGGCGACGCTCCAGCAAATCGGTTTTGTCGATCTGCTCAAATCAGGTGCGCATGGCTGGAACAATCTCCATGATGGCATCCTGGCCGAAAAGGATCCGGGCAAGCAAGGAGAACTGCGCAAACAAGCAGTCCACGCTGATTATTTCCTCGCGAGTGCGCATGCGATCACGCAGGGCGGCGAGATCATCGTTGCTAATGCCTCGGGTAGCTCCTTGCCATCGCTTGCATACACCTCAAAAAACATCATTCTCGTCGTGAGTACCAAAAAGATCGTCTCGAATCTCGAGACAGGTCTTGCACGCATACGCGAGCACATCTTCCCGCTCGAAGATCAGCGCATGAAAGATACCGGAGCGAGCGGTACCATGATGGCCAAGATCCTTATCCTCGAGCGTGAGCCATCGTTCATGGGGCGTACGGTCCATGTCATCTTCGTCAATGAAGATCTCGGATTCTAAACGAGAACTTGACTGAGATATTTGCCAGGTGTATACTAGATTAAGTTGTCACTCATCACTGAGATGAGTGGCCCAACCAGCCTGGAGGAAGGCAATGAAAAAGGTTCACACCTTGCCCGTCATTCTGAGATTCCATAGGCGGCGATTCAACAAATTTCGGCGGAATTTCAATGTCTACGGCGGCTCCCTTCCGCCGAAGGGAAATTGGGAGTCGCTTGAATATCGGCGTGTTTAGTGTGACGCCTGGGGACCGACTTGTGCGGTCCCCTTGCTTTTTGTTAGATGTTTTTTGCGACTTGCTTTGTATTGCCATTGCAAGTCTCCGGTGCCCACAAGCCCTTCCGTGTTATACGTGCCGCTTTTTCGGCCGCTTTGAATTTGGTCTGATATTTATAGGGAACGCTATAGGTGTATTCGTGTGCGTAACCTTGCGTGACCATGTATTCATTGAAAAACATGCCGTCGGGAAGGAGTACATACGCGAGCAAGCGGCCGTATTTATCATAAGTATCTTGGGATGGGTCGATCTCTAGGCGAACGCTTTTTCCGTCGAGGAGCCGATGTGCCTCATCGGATGCTTCTCGCCCGAAGCACTGGACCGGCTTGCGCGGGTCGACGACCTCGGGCGTGTCGATGCCGATCAGACGCACCTTCGTGGCCTTACCATCTTTCTCAATCTCGATCGTATCACCATCGACAACCTTGATCACGGGATAAAGCCCAGCAGTCGTCGTAGGGGCGTCTGGAGGCGCTACAAAGGATGATTTTGACAGGGGTGCATGTTGTTGGATCACAAACATGATCACTGCGATCAATGTCACCATAATGGAAAAATATCGTTTGTTCATGATGGTGTTTGCCCTACTTCGCCGCGTCTGACGCGGCTACGAAGGGCTACTTCGCTGTGGCACAACAATATACGTAGTGTTTTTGTAGTGCCGTGCACTTCGAAGCTCCGTTGCGAAGCTTCGGAGCGAAGTAGTGGGCGAGGGGAGACTCGAACTCCCATCTCTTGCGAGACCAGCTCCTAAGGCTGGCGCGTCTACCAATTTCGCCACTCGCCCTTATGTGTATCCTAATACCTTGCCCTACTTCGCCAAAGGCTACGAAGGGCTACTTCGCTGTGGCGCAACAACATACGTAGTGTTTTTGTAGTGCCGTGCACTTCGAAGCTCCGTTGCGAAGCTTCGGAGCGAAGTAGTGCACCCAGTTGGATTCGAACCAACGACCGTTCGCTTAAGAGGCGACTGCTCTACCAGCTGAGCTATGGGTGCGTGTAGTTGACATTCTACATCAAAATTCTGATTTTGAAAATAAAATGATTCGGAGAGGTTAAGGATTTGCCGCGCAGTTTTGAGACTGCGCGGCGTTGACTCACTTGAGAATCAGAGAAGAAAGAGACTGATCATCGTGAATTCGTCGGATTGCTTCGGCGAGTAATCCTGCGACCGAACACACCTGAATTTTGTCGCCTGCCGCATCAAGGAATCCTGGCGGGTGCATGATCGTATCAGTCACGACGAGTTTTGTAAGATCACTGTCGGCAATGCGGGTGATTGCGTCCCTAGAGAATAGTCCATGTGTGGCAAATACAAAGACCTTTCCAGCTCCAGCTCGTTTTGCAGCTCGAATGTCCGCTTCCATGGTGCCAAATGTATCGATCATGTCATCGACAAAAAGGACATCCCGACCCGCTATATCACCGATGATGAGGATCTTGTTCTGGTCAACTTCGCCGGGGGCACTCCTTTCTCCTTTATCGAAGACGATGTAGGCTTCGCCACCTAAGTATTGTGAGAACTTACTTGCTCGTCCAACGGCTCCCTTGTCTGGCGCCGCAACCACGAAGGGGTTTACGAGCATAGGCTTTAGAACATCTACCGCTACGTAAGATGCATATAAGTGATCGAAAACCATTGACTCAAAATGAGACAGAGTCGCCTCCGAATGCACGTCAAGAAGAAGTGCTCGGTCTGCGCCAGAAAGTTTGAGCATGTCAATCACTGTCTTAGCGCTGACGGTTGTCCGAGGTGCCTCTTTTCTGTCCTGACGGTTATATCCGAGATAACTGATTACAAGCGTGACACGGCCCGCCGAAGAGCCACATGCAGTTTTTGCGAGGAATATTGCCTCAAGGAGGTTTTCAGCTGGCGCATGAGTGGGACAAATGACAAACACGTCCGCGCCACGTACATTACCACCATCACCCGACTTCAGTCCAACACGCACTTCGCCGTCGTTGTATCGTTCCACGAATGCATCCACAGGGTGAATACTGAGACGTTCACAAATACGCGCGGCAAGTGGTTTGCCCGCTGTTGTTGCCAGTATCTTTATGCGACGAATCATTGACTTCTCCTCTTTGTTTCAAACAACTACGATCGTGGCTTTTCCAAACCCGACACCTAGTCGGCACATTATATGTTTATAGCAGTTGCGTCAATACAGGCCTTATTTTTTGTGCCGGGAGTGGGAATCGAACCCACACGCCTTTTGGGCATCCGATCTTAAGTCGAACGTGGCTACCAATTACACCATCCCGGCAAATAGATGGATGGAGGCCTGAGAGGGATTCGCACCCTCGTATACCGGTTTTGCAGACCAGCGCGTTTACTTCTTCGCCATCAGGCCAATCGCAGTTCTCACTGCGTCCCTACTATATCATGAGGGAGGAATTACTGTCGCGTCCGGAGGTTAGGAGCGAGTTAATTCATCGATCCGCTGGCGATTCTTCTCGCCTTCGTCGATGAGGAAGTCGATGTGAGGTAGATGACCTAATCGGGTACTGCTCATGAGGTGTTTGCGGAAGTCGGTCGTGCGGCGCTTCATAAAGAGAAGTGCGATATCTTCGAATTGCCGGGGGAGTACCGAGAGGAAGATCACGGCGTGTTTGAGATCGGGTGAGACCTCGGCGCGGGTGACCGTGATCAGGGATTCACGATTGGATTCGCGTGCGATGAATTCACCGGCGGCATGTGCGATCAATTCGGCGACTTGGATGTTGCGTTTACCTGACATGGTTATTGTTCAACGCTCGTAAAGCTCTCGAGAGTATCTCCCTGTGCAATCTCAAAGGTGGCATCTATCTGTGCGCCGAATTCGGTGCCGGCGTCGACCTTGTCGACGTTTTTCTTGTTGGTCTGGATGTTGATGACCTTGCCCGTGCCGATGACGACGCGGCGGCGCAGGACACGTACGATGTCTTTCTTGGCCAGGATGCCATCGGTGACGGAACCGCCGATCACTTGCTCGCCGCGATGACTGCTGAAGCATTTGAGGACCTGGACGTGTCCGGTGATCTCTTCGACGATGCGTTTGGGAGCGGAAGCTTTGAGGATCTCCTCGAGGCGTTCGGTGAGTTTGTAGATGATACTGAAGGTCTCCACGGGGATGTTGTGCGTGCGGGCGAGTGCCTCGGCGATCGGGTCGACGCCGACGTTGAATCCGATGAGTACGGCGCCGCCGGCGTGGGATGCCATCACTGACTTCACGTCATTTTCTGAGATGGTGCCGATACCGGATTGGATGATTGAAATACTGGTGAATTGGTCACCGATCTTCGCCGTCTCGTGGAGAATCGCTTCGAGCGAGCCGGTGGCATCGGCACGGACAATGACGGGCAGTGCATAATGCTGGCCTGCGACGGTCGCTTTGGCATTGGAGATGAAGGCGCGTGCTTGTGAATGAGTCGCACCTGCAGTGCGCGCGGCCTCAGCTGATTTTTTGTTGGTATAGGTGGTAAAGGATTCACCGACGGCAGGGAGCTCGTCGAATCCTACGAGCGTGATCGGTGTCGAAAACGTCGCCTCGCGGATCGCCTTGCCGGCATGATTTTCCATGATGCGCACGGGAGCAATCGCGTGGCCCGCAAGGATCGAGGAACCGCTCTTGAGGATGCCGTTGGTGATGATGAGGGTGGCCGCGATACCACGCTTGGCGTCGCGATGGGCTTCGATCACGTATCCTTCGGCAGGGACCGTCGGGTCGCCGGTGAATTCTTGGAGCTCTGCGACGATAAGGATGAGGTCAAGGAGCTCGCTGACGCCGGTGCCAGCCTTGGCAGAGATCGCGGCCCATGGCACATCACCGCCGAGCTTCTCGAGGTACACTTCCTTTTCGAGGAGCGAGGCCTGCGTGCGCGAGATGTCGGCGTTGGGTTTGTCGATTTTGTTGATCGCGACGATGAAGGGGATCTTGGCCTCGCGGATGCTCTGGAGTGCTTCGAGCGTCTGCGCCTTGACTCCATCGTCTGCGGCGACGACCAAGATCGCGATGTCGGCGACATTTGCTCCGCGGGCGCGGATCGATTGGAATGCCGCGTGACCGGGGGTGTCGATGAAAGTGATGCGCTTCTTCGCGCCCTCGTGCTCGTGTTCTACTTCGTAAGCGGCGACGTGCTGGGTGATGCCACCGGCCTCTCCGGCGACGATGTTGGAATGGCGGATAAAATCAAGCAGAGTCGACTTGCCATGATCGACATGCCCCATGACCACCACGATAGGCGGCCGTTCGATTGTAGTGGTGTTTTGTTTTGGCATATGGTGATAGGTAGGTCATACCTGACGGTGGATGCGAGCACTGTACCTCAAAATTGACGCTTTTGCAAAAAAACCGTCGTGCGTACACAATAGGTGTATGTTTGGATTATTTGGCAAAAAAGCGAGTTCTCGTATCTACCTCGACTACGCGAGTGCGACGCCGGTGTGCGAGGCGGCAGTTTTGGCCGTAGCTGATGCCAGTACGATACTTGGCAATCCCGGTGCCATCCATGCCGAAGGGGTGGAAGCCACACGCGCGCTGACGCGTGCACGCGAATCCATTGCCGCGGAGATCGGTTGCAAGGCCCGCGAAGTCATCTTCACCTCCGGCGGCACCGAAGCCAACAATCTCGCGATCCTCGGCTTCGCCCGCAAGCTTATGTTGCAATCCAATTTAGAAAAGTCTGACCTTCACAAAAAGTGTGAAGGTCTGACCTTCACAACTCTTGCGGGGACTCACTGGGTGGTGAGTGCAATTGAGCATCCTTCGGTGCTGGAGTGTTTTATCGAGATCGAACGACTCGGGGGCGAGGTCACTCATGTCGACCCGGATGAACGCGGGGTCATTACGCCGGAAGCGGTATCGCAGACTCTGCGGCCAAACACTGTCTTCGTCTCGATCGGGTGGGGTAATAGCGAGATTGGTACGACCCAGCCGCTTGCGCAGATCGCCCGCGTCATTCGCGATTTTGAAAACAAAAATAAGGATATCGCATCTCCTTATTTTTCCGATGCTATTGTTTTTCATAGTGATGCGGGACAGGCATCACTCTATCGGCCGCTACAGGTCCATTCTCTCGGCGTTGACCTGCTCACACTCGATGCGGGCAAGCTGTACGGGCCGCGAGGCGTCGGTGCTTTGTTTGTCGGCAAGGATGTCGAGCTTGCACCGATCATGCTTGGGGGCAAGCAAGAGCGGGGACTGCGCGCGGGTACGGAGAATGTCGCGCTCGCCGCGGGATTTGCGGCGGCACTCGCACATGTGGCAAGTGAGCGCGCGAGTGAATCCAAACGATTGGAGAAATTGCGCGATGATTTTGCGCGCGAGATCAGTGCGCGCATCCCCGGCGCGGTTATCAACGGTGATCTCGTGCATGCCATGCCACATATCCTTAACGTCTCAATTCCCAACACCCAAAGCGAATACCTCGTCCTCGCACTCGATCATCAAGGCATCGCCCTCTCGACCAAAAGCGCCTGCCGCGAAGGGGAGGCGAGTAGATCGCATGTCGTCGAAGTATTGGGAGGTGAAAAATGGCGAGCGGAAAACACTCTCCGCTTCTCGCTGGGTACATTCACTACTCAGGATGATTTGAAAAAAGTCCTACTTTTGCTAAAGACATTAGTGTAAAACGAACAGCCCGACGATTCCGCGTCGGGCTGTTCTCTTGTATTTGTATTATTGCACGCGAATGTTGTCGAGGTTGATCGAAGCGCCACTGGTGCCGCCCACGTCTTGCAATACGATGCCTTGGATGGTTTTGTTTTGGGCGCCCAAATCTGCAAGCGGGATCGAGACTTGTTTCCAGGTGCCGTTGACGATACCTCCCGGTATGTAATCGGAAAGATTCTTGATGCTCAGCGCATCGCCATTTGCATCATAGACGAAGACTTGGATGTTTTGTCCGGATGATCCACTGCCAGCGATCGCAAACGCAAGCGCGTTCTTGGTCGTCGTATCGAGGACCTTGTGGAGATAGGCGCCCGCCCACGGTGCTTGATAGGTGACCTTGAGAGAACGCACACCTTCGTTTACCAGTGATGTGTCAGAAGGATTCAATGCACTATTCCACGACCAGTTCTCGACTCCCGGGGCAAACGCATCAAGGTACAGCGGGATCGAGCTGGATCCGCCGCTGGCCTGGATCGTCGCGGTGGAATCATACCAGGCGTAGAGGCCGGTCCAGTTTGGTTTGAAGATGCCGACGGATACTTTGTACGTGCCGGATGCGGGGACGGGGAAGTTGTACGTGAATGGCACGGTCTGATTCGTGTTGATGGTTTGGTTGTCATAGAACTGCTGGCCTACTTTTACGCCGTTGCTCCAGACTTCGAGGTCGATGAGCGCCGTCGCACTGCCGCCGGTGTTGCTGATCGAGGTCGTGATCAGATCCGATGAGCCCGGTGTCGCCGTGGCGGAGGCGACGCTCGTGGTCTGTGTGAATGTAGGCGACGTGGCGGCGCGATCAAGGATGTGCAGGGTCAATGCCTGATCATTCCATTCGTAGACGCCCGCCCAGCCTGTCTTGAAGAGTCCGACCTTGACCGTGTAATCACCGATCGCGCCGGGAAACCAGTCCAGTTGATAATCCGACTGTGTGTTGGTGGGGATCGTTTGTTTGTCGTAGATTTTTTGCGCGACCTGACGCCCGCTCGAATCATATATTTCAAAGTCAACAATAATCGGACTCGCCGCGCCGGTATTGCGCACGGTGCTCGTGATGAGTACGTCGCGTCCGACGATGTTGGGCGGGAGCGGGGCGCCGCTCGTCTGTGTCACGTGCGGCGCGGCGTCGGTCACGGGCGTGTTGGAGACGACGATGCTCGCGGTCGCATTGCCTGATGCACTGTGGCTGTCCGTCACGGTGAGTGTCGCCGTGTAGGTACCGATCGCCGCGTACGCATGATCGACGATCGCCACGTTTGATGTGGGACTGCCGTCGCCGAAGTTCCAGCTGTACGTGATTGGATCATTGTCGGGGTCTGTAGAGCCGGTGCCCGAGAAGTGTACGGTGAGTGGCGGGACGCCAGTCGTCGGGTTGACGCTTACTTTTGCGATTGGTGCGCGATTGGCCGATGAGAACACCATCTGGCGGATTTGGCCGACATTGATCGCCGAATAATAAATCGTGCCGTCAGGTCCGAGCTGGAAGTCGACCGGCCCGCCCGCGCCGGTGATGAAGTCTTCGACTGAAGTGACTGTGTCGGTATTTGAGAGTACCATACGCTTGATGACGTCGTTGCTGTAATCTCCGAAGAAATAGTTGCCGGTGTATTGTGCCGGGTATGCGCTCGCCAGGGGGAAGACGCCACCGATCACCGATGCAGTGCTTGTGTGATGATCGAAGATATAGATCGGATCGGTCCATGCGGTGGGCGGCGTGCAGTTGTAGGCTGTCGTGACGAATCCTTCACGGCAAGGCCACCCATAATCCGCGCCGCGGACTCCGATATTTATTTCCTCCCACATGCTCCACCCGACTTCGCCGAAGAATATCTTGCCATCGGTCGGGCGGAATGAGAAACGATAGCTATTGCGATGTCCCACGGTCCAGACCTTGGATTGATTGTCATTGGCGTTGCCATTATAAAAGGGATTGTCTGCGGGGCCCGTGCCGTCGGCATTGATACGGACGATCTTGCCCGCGAGATAATGGGTATCAAGTGCCTCGAGTGCGAGCGGATCGACATTGGCGTATCCCGCGCCATCGCCGAGGGTCGCGTAGAGCTTGCCATCCGGACCAAAATGCAAGTCACCCATGCTATGTGTGTTGGCATCGGAGAGAATGCAGTCGGTGTTGGCGGCAAAATTACTGCACGAAGGATGTGTCGCATCACCCCCGACGGTGCCGAGGATAACGACGCGTGAATTAAAGTTTGCCGTGTCGCCGACGACCGTGAAGCGTACGATGCGGCCGGTCTTGGGACCGGTGTAATTTTGCCCCGGCGTATTTTCGAAGGTGTATGCGAGGTAAATGTAGCCGTTTTGGGAAAAATTGGGATCAAGTGCGATCGATTCGAGCCCGCGATCGCCAAAGTCATTCAAGTCGGGGATGCGTATGAGCGGAGTCGGGAGGAGCTGGCCATTTTTAAAGACGCGCACGGTGCCGCTCTTTTCGGTGATAAAGATACGGCCATCCGGCACGAAGACAAACGATGTCGGCAGATTGAGCCCGCTCACGATCGTATTGACCTCGAATCCAGCTGGCACCGTGAGCGCGTTTGCCATTATCGGTCCTATAACACCTGCAAAGATCAAAGCGAATAATACCGAGTAAATAACCCCGAACGTTTTTATATTTTTCATGATCGAGAGAGTTTGCACTTCATGAGGTGAAAATCTCATTAACATCATTTTTTCGTTTTCCACCGATTTTCTCTTTTATAAATAATGCTATAGTGTGCATATATGGACATTGAACAATTGACTAAATCTCAAATTGTCCTCCTCACACTCCTCGTATCTTTCATGACGTCGATCGCGACCGGGATCGTCACGGTGGCACTGATGCAACAAGCACCCCCGATGGTCGTCCAATCGGTCAACAGAATCATCCGGCAGACGGTCGGGACGGTCGCTCCTGCGGTTACGCGCGCGACAGCGCCTGCCGCGGCCGCGACAGTGACCCAGGTCAAGACTGTCGTTGTCCGGGATTCCGATACCATATCCCAAGCGATCGCGAGCGCCGGTCGCTCTGTGGTACGACTGTATTCGCATGACGCCGACAATCCTCAATTCCTCGGACTCGGTATCATCATCAATTCATCAGGGTTTGTTATAACCGATGAGTCGGATCTGGGAGATTATTCTGATGCGACGATCAAACGTGCTGATGGTGCATACGCCCGTGCATTTGTGACGAAACGAGATGCTAGTAATGGCATCGCGTATCTCACCCAGGCGACATCTACTTCCGTCACTTCATTAGGTGACCCTGTAACCGTATCGACGACTCCCGTAAAGCTCGGGGATATGGTCGTGGCACTCGGAGGTGCCTCGATTGATCATATTCGGACCGGATTTGCGACGACCCTCATGAACGCCAAAGACACGGGCTCCGTAGAGGTCATAGAGACCGATATCCCGCGCGCGAGTATACTTCCCGGCACGCCGCTCATTGATGCGACTGGCAACATCATAGGCATCAGTACGGGCGTCTCGCGATCAGTCTCCGACGGTGCCTTTATACCGACATCAGCCTTTTATAATCCGCTCGCGCAGGGCACCATGACCGCGACCAGTACTCTTGCCAAGTGATATATCACGTAGTAAAATACAAATATACATACATTATATGGCTCCATTCAACAACTACACAACCAAGGCAAAAGAAGCGATCCACCGTGCTCACCAGCTTGCAGTCGAGCGTGGCCAGAGTCAGGTTTCGACCCTCCATCTCTTGGCGGCGCTCCTCACCCAAGAAGAGTCGATGGTCTTAGGGATGCTCGAGCAGATCAATGTCGACCTTGTCAATCTCACCGACACGGTGCTTGAAATCGTCGAAGGTAGCGGTGGTTCGACCACCGTCTCCCCGAGCTTCCAGCTCTACCTCACACCCGAGCTGGTACGTGTCTTCGAGGCGGCTCCGCGCATCGCGGCGAGCTTCAACGACCAATTCGTCTCACCTGAGCACCTTATACTCGGACTCGTCGAGCACCCCGGTCCTGCCGCCGAGATATTGATACGCTACAAGGTAGATCGCGCCGCACTTGCCCGTGTGCTCACTGATATCAAAGAAGGCAAGATCAAAGATATCGACGAACCAAAGAAGCCGCGTGCACTCACGCGCTTTGCTCGATCCCTCACCGACCGTGCTCGGGAAAATAAGCTCGACCCCGTGATCGGCCGCGATACCGAGATCATCCGCGTTATTCAGATTCTCTCACGCCGCACCAAAAACAATCCGATCTTGATCGGTGAAGCTGGTGTCGGCAAGACCGCCATCGCCGAAGGTCTCGCAATCCGCGTCGCCGCTGGCGATGTGCCGGAGAGTCTGCGTGGCAAGGATATCGTCCAGCTCGATCTCGGGCTCCTCATCGCGGGTACCAAGTACCGCGGTGAATTCGAAGAGCGTCTCAAAATGGTCATGAAGGAGGTCGAACAGGCCGAGGGCAAGATCATCCTTTTCATCGACGAGATCCACACGCTCGTCGGAGCCGGCGCCGCCGAAGGCTCCATGGATGCTTCCAATATGCTCAAACCCGCACTCTCACGCGGTGAGATGCGCGTCATCGGTGCGACCACCATCAAGGAATACCAAAAGCACATCGAGCACGATCCAGCGCTCACACGTCGTTTCCAGCCGGTGTATGTCAACGAGCCGACCATCGACGATGCCATTTCAATATTACGCGGCCTCAAGGAGCGTTATGAGCTCTATCACGGCGTCCATATCACCGATGCCGCGATCATTGCCGCGGTCCAGCTCTCGAGTCGCTACATCACGGAGCGCTTCCTCCCCGACAAGGCAATCGACCTCATCGACGAGGCCGCGTCCGCACTGCGCATCTCGCTCGAGAACAAACCGCCAATACTCGACGAGGCGCATCGCAAGATCACTCGCCTCGAGATCGAGCGCGAAGCCTTGAAAAAAGAGGCCGAGGCAGGCGAAGGTCCTGAGCGCGTGCGCGTACAGTCGATCGAACGAGAGATCGCCGATCTCAAAGATTCGACCCATGAGCTCGAACTCAAATGGAAAAATGAAAAAGAGACCCTCGCCGAGATCAAGACCGCAAAGACTGGTCTCGAAAAGGCCCGACTCGAAGCCGATGCCGCCGAAGCGCAAACCGATCTCACCAAGACCGCCGAGATCCGCTACGGTAGGATCCCCGCTCTCGAAAAGGATCTCGAGACGGCCACCAAACGCCTTAAAAAGCTCCAGGCGACACGTAGAGTGCTCAAAGAGGACATCCGCGAGGAAGACATCGCAAATGTCGTCTCACGCTGGACTGGCGTCCCTGTGTCACGCATGCTCGAAGAAGAAGCCGAGAAGCTCTCACGGATGGACGAGACCCTCAAGACGCGCATCGTCGGCCAAGAAGACGCCGTCCAAAAAGTCTCCGATGCGATTAAGCGCAGTCGTGCCGGTATCAGCGACCCTAATCGTCCCGTCGGTTCATTTCTCTTCCTAGGCCCGACCGGTGTCGGCAAGACCGAGCTCACGCGCGCATTGGCAGAATTCCTCTTCAACAGCGATCGTGCACTCATCCGTGTCGATATGTCCGAATACATGGAGAAACATTCCGTCTCCAAGATGATCGGCAGTCCGCCGGGATATGTCGGTCACGACGAAGGTGGGGGATTGACCGAGCTCGTGCGTCACCGCCCGTATTCAGTCATCCTCTTCGACGAGATCGAAAAAGCCCATCCGGAGGTCTTCAACATCCTCTTGCAGGTACTCGACAACGGCCGTCTCACTGATGCCAAGGGCCGCACGGTCAACTTCAAAAACACCGTCATCATCATGACGTCCAATATCGGCGCCGAGCATATCGACCGCATGTCAGGTCTCGGCTTCGAAAGTGGTGCGTCCCGGACCGAAGATCAGCGCTACGATCAGGTCAAAGACCGGGTCATGGGGTCTCTCAAAGAATACTTCCGCCCCGAATTCCTCAATCGTCTCGATGAGATCGTCCTCTTCAATATCCTGACACCTGAGGCAATCATCGATATCGTCCGCATGCAGGTACAGATCGTCGCCAAGCGCCTCGAAGACAAACACATCGCACTCAAATTCAGCGATCCGGCACTCGCCCAGCTCGCCAAGGAGGGCTACAGCACGCAGTACGGCGCCCGCCCGCTCAAGCGCTTGATCCAGACCAAGATTCTCACGCCGGTCGCCAATGCGATGATCTCTCGCGGCGTGCTCGATGGAGGTCAGATACTAGTCGACTACCAGCACGACGCCTTCACCTTCGACGTCCGCAAAGGCCCCGAGCGCACCAAAGGCGTCCGCACTCGCGCAAAGGTGACTGCTTAATCCACTCGCGCAATTAATACTTTTGGTGCATAATGGGCGCCATGCGTCGGTGGCAGAGTGGTCTAATGCAACAGGCTGTAAACCTGTCGGATTTATCCTTCGTTGGTTCGAATCCAACCCGGCGCACAGACAAAGAAAAAAGCGCCCCGTAGGGGTGTTTTTTTCTTTGCCTGCTTTTCGACGGTGGATTCGAACCGGAGGACCACGTAAACAAGGAGCGAAGCGACGCAGAATTCTACTGAATTCTGCACCCCGGTGCCGTAGCTCCTTGAGTATGTTTACGTAGGATCTCGACCAAGGGGAGAGGCGAATCCAACCCGGGGAGCTTGCGAATACGCAACTCCACTTGGATTTTCTAAAGCGGAGTACCACTAAGAAAATCTCGGCGCGCACTACTTCGCTCAAGGACTTCGTCCAAGAGCTACGAAGTGCACAGCACAGAATGCTGATTAGTGTTTGTTAGTCACGGTCGAGCGAAGTAGCCCTTCGTAGCCTTTGGCGAAGTAGGGCATGACCCCGCTCTCCTAGGAGAGTCACCAAGTGCACAGCGCAAACACACAAATGAGTCGGCCTTGCGCCGACTTTTGTGTGTTACCATATTCGTATGCCCTCCAAGAAAAAGATTGCGAGTTTTGTTGTTAGTTTGTTTATCACAATCGCGCCGATGATCTCTCTGGCCGACGGGCCGCTCAAACAGATCGTCCCTGATTCTTGCAATAAGCAACCGGGCGGATGTCAGTCGATATGTGATATCGCGAAGCTTGCACAAAATGTCCTCAACGACAGTATCTTTTTTGCCATAGTGCTCTCAGCGATCGTCTTTGCGGCGACGGGCTGGGTATACATGACCGCGGGGGGAGAGCCGTACAAGATTAAGGCCGCGAAAAAGATGTTTGGCAACCTCCTGATCGGGCTTACGATCATGGTCGGGGCATGGCTTTTTGTGGATACGATTATCAGCACCCTCACGGGCACGAGCGGTCTTCAGTGGAATAGGATTTGTTAGGTAATAAGCCCTTCTTGGGCTATACCACGACAATGCTTGACCGCGGGCCCGCTCTTAGCTATAATCCCTCTCGTTATGTCTCAAGATCAACTTTTCAAGCTTGCCTGCACCAAATGCTTACGCATCAACTATTGGTCACGCAAGAACAAAAAACTCGTCACCAAAAAGATCGAGCTCAAGAAGTATTGCCGCTGGTGTAAGGCTCATACCAAGCATAAGGAGGTGAAGAAATAAGAGTATTTGGTGCCGGAGAAATCCGGCCTTATACTTGTCTGACACTCCCCATAAGGGCCTATAGTTCAGTGGTAGAATAGCGGTCTCCAAAACCGTTGACCAAGGTTCGAATCCTTGTGGGCCCGCCTTCGATTTTTCAGGTAGGTATTGTATATTTTAAAATATGTGGTATCATCGCATTTGGATATATCACAAGTCTCCACCCAAGGCGAGGGAGTGAATCGATGGCTCAATGGTACGATAATCTCTTTGTGCGTCTCTTTGTCTTGTTGTTTGCGGCGGTAGTCTTTTGCCTCGTTGAAGGGTACGAGGATCGGGTACAGCGGCGCCTCGAGCGTCAGTGTAGGGCTCGATGCCAAGAATGGAGATAAGGGTACAAGACAAGGAAATATGTCCTTGTACGCTAAACAACCCCCGCGGATCATTTCGATCTGCGGGGGTTTTATCTAATCAATACGATGCGGATAAATCCTTACACAGGCGCCTGCAAGTTTATACGATTTGATCCTGCAAAAAGATGAGGAAGTCTTCTTTTCGTTCCAACATGCCGACTTCGCGTATGTGAGCTACGGGGCGGTATTCGGGTGTGTACTCGTAGTGACCGCGGACTTCGCGATCGACAAATATGCGCAGATGGTATTGGAATGCGAAGTCTTTGACGTAGCGCAGGCTTACGAGTTCGCCGTCGTCTTTCCATGCCACGAAATGATTACCGAAGCCTTTTTCGATCAGAGACATGACGAATTCTTGTACGGTGAGATGCGGTGCAATCACGCCAAAGAGAAAATCCTGGCGTCCTTCGTGTCGCACAATCCGCGCTTTGGTCGCGGTGTCGCGTACCCATGAATGGTACGGTGTGTAGATGCGCCAAAAGGCGTATTTGATGCGGTCCGTCAGTGCTGTCGGGTACACCATTTGTGAGGCGGGTAGACTTTTTACCCATTCTCTCAATGAGTCGACAGAATCAGAATCCATATGACATACATCCTATCAAGTTATTTTGATTTTGCATTATCCCATTTGTGGATGTGGGAAAAGACGCTCTTTGATTGTGCGGGGGTGATCCAGTGTATATCTGCATTACGCTTCCAGTATGCCAACTGCTTTTTGGCATAACGTCGAATGTCGCGATTGAGCTCGGCTTCCATCTCGGTGTGTGAGATTTTGCCTTGCAAATATCGCGCGAGTGATCGGTATTCGAGACCGAGCTCTTGCATGCGCTTGTATGAGAGCCCTGCGGCGTGCAGTGCCCGTGCCTCGGCCACCATCCCTGCCTTGAGGCGCTGAGAGAGCCGCACAGTAATATTTTGTTCGAGTACCTTGAGTGAAGGATTGATCCCGATCCAAAGCACATCGTAAGTACTGCACAAGTCAGACTTGTGCAACTGCACAAGTCTGACTTGTGCAACTTTTCTATTTGCTGAGGCGATCTCGAGGGCGCGGATGAGGCGGAGTTTGTTGTTGCGTTCGCTTGGGGTGTCCATGGTGGTGGCGCGGGCGGGGTCTTTTTGCTGGAGGAGTGCGAATAATTGCGCGGCGGATTTGTCGGCGAGCTTTTTTCGCAATGCAGGGTCCGGTGGGACATCAGGCAAAGTGATCCGACCGACGAGCGCATCAATATAAAATCCGGTTCCTCCGGCGATGATCGGAAGCTTGCCGCGTGCCGTGATATCGGCGATCGTGCGATGGGCACGAGTGACAAAATCATCGGCGGTGAATACCCGCTTCGGCGAAGCGACATCGAGCAGATGATGCGGGATACCCTGCATTTCTCGTGTGGTCACTTTGCCGGTGCCGATATCGAGCCCGCGATACACCTGCCGTGAGTCGGCTGAGATCACCTCGCCATTGAAGCGCTTGGCGATCTCAATAGAAAGCGTCGTCTTGCCCGAAGCGGTCGGCCCGACGATGATGAGGATTTTTTGCTTTTTGATATCTTGTGGTATAGTCATCGCGGTCAAATGTACCACTCAAATCTGAGGAGGCAAGGATGGGTACTCTCTTTGGTGGCGGTACGGGTCAACGTATAGTTGAAGAGTTGTGTAAGAAGACAGATCAGCAACATGAAAGAATCGAGGAGTTGCAAAAAAAGAACGCCGATCTGAAACGAAAAATCGCCGAATTAGAAACGGCGAACAAAAAACAGATGGAGACTCTCCACAAACGTTTTGACAGTATCAAACAAGAACTCAGACTTTTGCACGATCAAGTTCTCGGTTTGCAATGTAAATAGCTCGCTCACGGAAGCCGTTCTGTCGAGCGGCTTTCTTTTTGTCCCTGACAAATTATGCACTCGTCACGGTCGCGTAATGTTTTTATTGGTATATCATGAGTGTAGAGATTCCAAACAGGAGGTATCGAAATGCTCACGCTCACTACGTACACGACCGAGCAGTTAAAGTTTGAAGGAGAACCGGAGATCAAGCCGGCTTCTTCGGGTTTTCGCGTGTCAGTTGGTAAATTCTGCGTTTCCGTTTCCGCCTTATCGCCATCGGGAACTCCAAAGACATATTATTTGCATGCAGATGGATTTTGGCGGCGTTCTCTATGGTCTTTGATCACAGCTAATGGTTACTTTGAGACCAAAGAGACTGCTGAAGCGGCCCTCGCAAAAGCACTCAGGAGATGAATATATGTTATTTCCTATTGCGATCAACAGGCTCGACTTTTTAAATGAAGTCGGGCCTGTTTTGTGCTGTGCACTTCGAAGCCGCGTCGGACGCGGCGAAGTAGTGCCGGAGGAGGGACTCGGTCAGGAATATTTTCTGGGCCAGTCGCCCAGAAAATTTCACGAAGCTTTGCACTTGATTTTCTAACTCGCTTTGCTCGTAACAAAATCTACGCCTTTCTCGCGGTTTTGCGTGCTCGCAAAACATCGCTCCGCCTTTCGAGTCCCTCGCGCACAGTGCTCAGCACTGTGCTCTCCGGCACAGCTTTCGCTTTGCTCAATATGTGCCGGAGGAGGGACTCGGTCACGGATAATTTCTTCGTCGCCACTCAGAAATTTCCGCTACCCCGACTCGGCGCCCCGCGTGCTCGCGGGGACCCCGCCTCCGTCTTTCGAGTCCCTCCTCCGACTATAAAACAATAGTCGCCCGACGCTACTCGTCGGGCTCCTTTGTTTTTGTGCCGGAGGAGGGACTCGAACCCTCATGCCTTGCGACAAACGATTTTGAGTCGTTCGCGTATACCATTCCGCCACTCCGGCAATGCTTCGCCGCCGTTTTCACAAACGCGAGCATTGAAGGCCAGTTTAGCGGATGATATACTTATTGGCAATGAGTAGCTATCAAGGTGATTCTATATTTTGGGTCGAGGTGGATCGGATCAAGCCGAATCCTTTTCAGCCGCGCCGCGTGTTTGATGAAGCGGCGCTTGCTTCACTTGCCGAGTCGATCCGCCAGTATGGCGTGCTTCAGCCGCTCACGGTGACCCGCAAAGAGATCGAGCGTCCGGGGGAGGGGATTTTCGTCGAATACGAGCTCGTCGCCGGAGAGCGTCGTCTGCGCGCTTCCAAGCTCGCGGGGATTATCCAGGTGCCGGTCGTGATCCGTACCACCGAAGACTCCGATCGGGTCAAACTCGAACTCGCCATCATCGAGAATCTCCAACGCGAAGATCTCAATGCCGTCGATCGCGCTGAAGCATTTAGCCGACTGGTCAACGAATTCGGTCTCAAACACAGTGATGTCGGTACGCGCGTCGGCAAAAGCCGCGAATATGTCTCCAATACACTCCGCATCCTCGGCCTCCCCGAAGAAATGCGACAAGCATTGCGCGATGGCAATATCTCCGAAGGTCACACACGTCCGCTCCTTATGCTCACTGACCGACCCGAAGAGCAAGTGACTCTTTTCAAAGACATCATCACTCGCCGGGTCAATGTCCGCGACGCCGAGCTCCTCGCGCGCCGCATCGCGGTCGATCGCGCACGGAGCAAGGCTCATCTCGCACCTGATGTCGTATCAATGGAAAAAGAACTGAGCGAGCGCCTCGGCACCCGCGTGCGCATCGAAAAGAATGAGGCAGGCGGCAAGGTCACCATCGACTTCTTCTCACCCGAAGACCTCGCCAATCTCTGTCTTACCCTCGTCAATCCCGCCGTACCCGTCGGCGTCACCAATACCGAATCCGAAATCGCCCTCGGTGCTCCCGATGTAGTGATTGTCCAAGAAACCGCCGACGCCGAAGGCTCTGGCGCGGCAATGGAAGTACAAAAGTCCGAAGACGAAGGCCTGTATTCAATCAGTAATTTTACGGTGTAGTTTATCGTTTCTTCGCCTCCATTGCGGCGAGGGCGGCGCGGATGTGGCGTTTGGCCATGTTGGTCTTGGCGATGTCGAGCCATTTGCGCGAAGGCTTGGCGGAGGACTTGGTGATGATCTCGACCACGTCGCCATTTTTGAGCGGGGTGGCGATGGCGACCATTTTGCCATTAACCCGCGCGCCGGCCATGGTATCGCCGAGGTCTGAGTGCACGGCATAGGCGAAGTCGATCGGGGTCGCTGAGATCGGCATGTCGATCGCGTCGTTTTCGGGTGTGAAGACAAAGATACGATGACTGAAGAAATCTGACTTGAGCGTGTCGAGATATTGTTCGGAGTCGACGGCATCGGGTTCTGCGTACGCGAGCTGATGAAGCCAATCGGGTATGAGCTGTTTACCTTCGGCTCGCGAGATCATGGCATCAGACTGCTTCTGGTCCTTGCTCAATGATGGGAAGAATTGTTTGATCCATTCGAGACCGACGCGCTTTTCGCTGGAGCCTTTTTGTTGTTGCATTTCTTTGTAGCTCAGGTGCGAGGCGATGCCGTAGAGGGCTTCTTGGTGCATGGCTTCGGTGCGTAACTGTATTTCGAGCGCGCCGCCGTCGCCGGTGTAGATCGTGGTGTGGATCGATTGGTAGCCGTTGGGCTTGGGGTTGGCGATGTAGTCTTTGATCTTGCCGGGGACCGGGCGCCAGTGACCATGGATGATGCCGAGCGCGGTGTAGCAATCGGCCATCGTGGGGAAGACGATGCGCAGGGCGAGGATATCGTAGATCTTGTCGATCTCCCATTTCTTGCGTTCGAGTTTGCGGAAGAGGCTGTACACGCCCTTGACCCGTGCCTCGGCGCGAAAATCGCGAATACTGGCGTCAGCCAGCTCGCGCATGAGGTCTTTCTCGGTCTTCTCGAGGCGCTTTTCGTTTTCATGTTTGCGTTCTTTGAGGAGTTCGCGGGTCTTCTCGTAGTCCTTGGGGTAGGCATAGGGAAAGGCGGCGTCTTCGAGATCTTGCTTCAAGACACTCATACCGAGGCGGTCGGCGATCGGCGCGTAGATCTCGAGTGTCTCCATTGCGATGCGCGCGCGCTTCTCCGGGACGGGGACGTGCTCGAGTGTGCGGGCATTGTGCAGACGATCGAAGAGCTTGATGATGAGGACGCGGATGTCCTTGGCGGTGGCGGCAAAGAGCTTGCGGAGTGATTCGGTGTGCCGCTCGACGCCATGATAGCGCAAGGTGCCGAGCTTGGTGACACCCTCTACCAGCAGAAGGACCTCGGAGCCAAATTGCTCTTTCATTGCATCGCGTTTGATACCGGCATCTTCGATGGTGTCGTGCAGGAGGCCAGCGGCTACCATGACAGCACCCATGTGTGCGGCGGCGAGCGTGTAGCCGACCTCGGCGGGATGGATAAAATATGAATCTCCCGAATACCGCTTCTGCTCGCCATGAGAGACGCGTGAGAATTCATATGCGCGCGAGACGAGGTCGATATCCTTGCCGTCTTTGCTTACCATTGCGTCCAGTATTTCCTGCAATGATCGCGGTGTAAGGCCAGTCATATAGCTAAAGAATATACTAAAAAAGAAGAATTAGATA
>Ga0265292_1001402_pt1 | contig 21379 bp, 19 predicted proteins | sample Munlanlewell296A_FD_189080 | JGI IMG/M metagenome (GOLD analysis project Ga0265292, IMG submission 189080) | Leachate microbial communities from a municipal landfill in Southern Ontario, Canada - Leachate well 296A | ecosystem: Engineered > Solid waste > Landfill > Unclassified | place: Canada... | reverse complement strand
TTTGGTTTGATTCCCGCCAAATTCAAAAGGTTTGGCGTACAACTGCAAAAGGTACAGGGCGGCTGCAGTGTAAATAAAATGCCTGATGATCACTCTCATGTATTTAGGATACTACAAATTTTGTTTGGCGACAAAAAGAAAAAGGCGCCCTCGTCACTCAGCAAATATCACTGTGTGTCGGAGCGCCTTTACGGCAGTTGGAGTTGACCTTCCTTCTACCACCACTCAAAGACCTACGCGGCCCCTTTCGCCGGCCACTTTATCCTCAGGCCTTGCATGGAAACACCCCCTCAAATGCAGTCTCGCACTAGCTCGACTCATCGATTGTGCCTTCCCCTGTAGGACAAGCCTTGCAACTCTACACACTTTACAGCCACGACCCTTCACGTTCGGTCTCCTTTCGTTTGATAGGTTATTCGGGATTATCGCATACTGGTGCTAAAAATTCAATAAATATTTTCTTAAAGTCGATTGGAAAATTCAACGTGTAACTTATTATTCAGGATGAATACGTTATAACAACAACAAAAACCGTTGGTTTCGACACCCTGGTTAGAATCACCACAAACCGAACACTTACGATTTTTGTCTGCTATAAAACCTCCCTGAAATGTCTTGAACAAACAGCTATTATTATATCAAACTCGTGCCTCGTGTGTCGTCATTTGATTTTCAAAGGCGATAGAACTAGAATAGCTGCATCGGGCCGTTCCTTGTATAAGAAAGGAAGTGACGTAGTGAGTCGGAAAAAGCGCGGGAACCAGCCGGTCGTGATAGTGGACGGAATGTATTTCACACCTTGGAAATGCCCAAGGTGCGACAAGAAAGGGTGCGGCACTGCGATCAGCCAGGTCGAGGCAGACGGAGACGCAGAGGTTCAGCTCCAAAACCACAGGCGAGAATGTGTCTCCTGGGCTAGAGCCCGAGGATTCTCTTATTAGCAAGAGGGCGGACGCTGGCGGTGTCTCAACATCTTTCGATATCGCTACGTCCGCACTATTTTTCACAGGTCGTGTATCTACCAACCGATATTTTTACTTCTTAAGTGGTGGTGATAAACACGCGCAAAACGGTGGGATTCGTCCCGCAAGCGCTGGAGTAATTTTAAAGCCTCCGATGTTTTTGCAAGTCGCAATTCCTTGTAGTCGCAATGATGGTCTCTGTAAACTATCGTTTCTTCTTTCTTAGCCAAACCGATGACAGGAATGTCCAAACCAAGCGCAGTAATGACATCGGTAGCCACCCCAACCTGACCTTTTCCCCCATCTGCAACAACTAAATCCGGCAAACCCCAATGAGCTAAGTTCTCTCGCGTTTCGTGCAAGAATCTTCTAGTTAAAGCCTCTTTTAACATAAAAACATCATCCGGCGTGTCTTTAAGCTTAATTTTAAATTTTTTGTACTCTTGCCTTTCCAATCGACCATTTAAAGCTACCACCATGGAAACCGCCGCATCCTTTCCAGAAATATTAGCCACATCAAAACATTCAATTCGCGTGGGTAATTTATTTAGCACAGGTAAAACATCAGCCAGTTCTTTTAACCCCATCTCACAAATGTCGTCAACTAAATAAGGGTTTTCCATAAACTCGCGCGGAGCCCTAAAACTTTGCTGAATATACTCATATTTTTTTAGGATCTTCCTGATTTTTTCTGCTTCCTCATAACTCAACTTCTTTGATGCTTGACTCATTTTCCGTTGAAGCTCTCGTACAACATTTTGTTGCTGCCCTCGCAAAAATCGGACGACTCTTTTTATTGTCAATTCATACTCCTGTTGACTTACGTTTCCTAAACACGGCGACATGCATAAACCAATGTGCCCATACAAACAAGGTGAACCCAGCTTTTTATACTTGCTAAATTTACTCATGGAACAGTCTCTAAAGGGAAAAATCCGCCTGATAGATCTAAGAATATACCTTGCGGTGTAAGCGTCGGGATATGGACCAAAACAGCTGTCGCCTTTTATTATGTCGCTTTTGCGCGCGGTTAAAATTTTTTTAAAGTCGCCCTCTTTTCTAATAATTATATAAAGGTAAGATTTATCGTCTTTAAGATTTATGTTGTACTTTGGGTGGTACTTTTTAATAAGTTCAGCTTCTAGTATTAAAGCTTCCAACTCAGAAAATACCTCGATAAATCCTATATCCGATATGTTTTTCACAAGCTGTAGAGTTTTACCGTCTTTCAGATTTTTTTGAAAATACTGGCCAACCCTGTTTGCAAGCGAGTTTGCCTTACCCACATAAATTATCTGCCCTTCAACGTCCAAAAACTTATAGATCCCCGGACTATGGGGCAGTCTTTTGATTTTGTTTTTTGTCATCATCGTAAACGGATTTTAATAGATGAGTTGCTATAATACCACCAATCTCAACAATAGGAGGTGTGAGATGAAACGGACGGTTGTTATTCTCGGCTACGCAAGCGAGTGTGACCGAGAAAAAGGGACAGACCCTCATCGGAGGGTCGTGGAAACGCGCAATGGTCTCGAATTGGCAGTCAAGGAACTTGGAGATCAGGATCTCTGGCTGGACTACCGAACAAAGGAGGGGAAAAAGTTATCCAAAAGGGATGCCTTATTCCACTTCAATGGGCGCTGACGCGGTAACCTCGTTCTGACAATTTTTTTCTCATCACGAAAAAAACAGGACGAGGTTACTTTCTTTAAGGTAAAATGAAAATGTGAGGAAAAGCATTTGCCGGATTTTAATAGTAGTTCTAATAGTAAGTGTGGTCTTGACGTTATTTACTAAATGTTATGCCTATGCCCAAGAAGCAGATTTTGACACTGCCTACAACATTGAGTACGCAATAGATAGTTCCCTAGTGGTAAGCGTTAAGGAAAATATTGGTGTTATAAATCAAAACGCTAGCGCGGTTCCCTCGTCGTTCATAGAAACAATTACCAACATTAGCATTTATGACATAAAGGTATGGGATGCTAAAGACAAAGAAATCGAGCCTGAAGTGGAAATAAAAGAGGGTCAAAAAGAGACGATAGTAAAGATTCCCATTAAAGACCCGGCGATAGGTAAAGGAAAAAAAACCCAAGTAACGCTTTTTTATAAAACCAAGGATCTGGCTGGAAAAACAGGTAGAATCTTAAATTTGCACATTCCAAAGGCACCGGTAAGCAATTTTATGCAGGAATACAATGTACAGGTAAAAATTCCGCGAGACTTTGGTCCACAGATAAGTGTTACACCAAACCCTGTTGAGGAAAAAATGGAGGAGGAAGGCTATGTTCTTTTGTATAACAAACAGTCGTTGGAAAAGTACGGCATTAGCGCAAGTTTTGGCGACTATCAGATTTTTGATTTTGAGCTCACCTACGAGCTCCAAAACAACTCCTTTTTGGCTAAAAACATGTCCGTTACTTTGCCCTTACAGGTAGAAAACTATCAGGAGGTTAGTTTGTTGGATATTACCCCCAAGCCACTTAGACTTAAAAAGGATGGGAACGGAAATGTAATAGCGTCGTTTAAGGTGGGGGGTAAAAAGTCGCTGGATGTTAAAGTGGCAGGTAAAGCCAAGGTTTACACCAGAGAAACTAGCGCAGTAAATTATGATACTGATTTTGTAATTCCTAAAGAACTAAACAGATTTGTTAAACCGCAACCTTATTGGGAAACGCGGGATAAAGAAGTTTTGGAACTCGCGCAAAGCCTTACCAGCAAAGATAGGGGCGTTACGCAGAACGCCTTGTCAATTTACACTTACATAACTAAAAATATTTCGTACGACTTTGAAAAAGCCAAAGAGGGTGGAAGTCTAACTAGAAAAGGTGCTTTACAAACATTAAAAGACAAAAAAGGTTTGTGCTTGGACTTTACGGATCTATTTATTGCACTAACAAGGGCCGCGGGCATTCCGGCAAGAGAGGTTGATGGGTACGCATATGCCAAAGATTTTGGCGTCACACCAACTCCTTCAATCCATTTATTACATTCGTGGGCACAGTATTACAGCCCACAAATGGGCTGGGTTTCTGTGGATCCTACCTGGGGAGCAACCTCCGGCTTGGATTATTTTAGTAAGCTGGATAACAATCATTTAGCTTTTGTAATAAAAGGGATCGACTCTCAAAATCCTCAGCCCTCCGCAAAGTTTAAGGTAAATTTTTCAAATGACGACTTTTTCAATCGTGACAGCCTTTATGATCTTAAAAATTTACCACAGGACGGAAATTTTACACTCTCGCCTTTAGTGGTTGTATCGTTTGTTTTAGGGCTTGGGCTGTGTATGATCTTAACTCTTTTAATAGTCCGCTCAAAACACCGTTATAAATAACCTGTCCTCCAGCGTCGCCACCTTCCGGACCTAGATCAATAACCCAATCAGAATTTGAAATCACATCTAAATTGTGTTCAATAACTATTATGGTCGCTCCCCTTGACAAAAGTCGCTTAAAGATTGCTATAAGTCGTTCTAAATCCGCAAAATGTAACCCAGTTGTTGGCTCATCTAAAATGTAAAGGGTGGATCCGTAAGATTTTTTTGAAAGTTCTGACGACAGCTTTACCCGCTGGGCCTCCCCGCCGGAAAGCGTTGGCGCGGGCTGACCAAGTTTTATATAGCCCAAGCCCACATCGTACAGGGTTTCTAGCTTTCGGGCGATGGGCGGAATGTTTTCAAAGAATATTAAGGCTTCCTCTACATGCATGTTCAAAATATCGTTAATATTCTTCCCTTTATAAGTTATTTCTAGCGCCTCTGCATTGTATCGTTTTCCGTTGCAAACGTCGCAGTTTATATAAACGTCCGGCATAAATTGCATTTCAATTTTAATCTGACCTTCTCCTCTGCAAGCCTCACATCTACCCCCTTTTACATTAAAACTAAATCGGCCGGGCCGATATCCGCGGATCTTTGCCTCCTGCGTTTGAGAAAAAAGCTCGCGAATGTGGTCAAAAGCCTTGGTGTAAGTGGCAGGATTACTTTTAGGCGTTTTTCCAATAGGTGACTGATCAATGTCTATAACCTTTTCAATAAGTCCCGCACCTTGCAATTCCCTATAAGGCTCGGGTCTTTCTTCGTTCTTTAGTCCAAAATATTGTCGCAAACCCTTTAAAAGGGTGTCCATTATTAAAGTGGACTTTCCGGAACCGGATACCCCCGTTACGCAAGTGATTTTCCCCACCGGAATTTTTACATTAATGCCTTTAAGGTTTCTCCCCGACGCTCCTTTTAAGACGAGAAACTCGTCCTGACGTCCTACTCCGTCGTGGCGAATTGTATCGTTACCGTTCTTACTTAACAACTTAACAATTCCCCTTCCTACGGTTTTTCTTCTGCTTAAATAGTCGCCTGTAATAGACTTTTTATCCTGCATAATTTCCTTGGGTGTTCCTTGCGATACTACCAGACCTCCGTGCTCCCCTGCTCCAGGTCCAAAGTCAAAAATATAATCCGACTCCAGCATAGTTTCCGCGTCATGCTCCACAACTATAACTGTATTACCAAGGTCTCTAAGACGCTTTAAAGTGTCTATCAATTTTTTCTGATCGCGTTGATGCAAACCAATAGATGGCTCATCCAATACGTATAAAACACCGGAAAGCCCACTTCCAATTTGCGACGCCAAACGAATGCGCTGAGCCTCTCCACCGGAAAGTTCTGTGGCAGAACGCGCGATTGTAAGGTAAGAAAGTCCCACATCTAACAAAAACTGAAGCCGCGCCACAATTTCTTTAAGTATAGGTTTGGCGATAATTTGTTCGCTTACCGACAAAGGCTTGGCATGTGTTTCCAAACTATCGATCCAGATAATCAAATTGTCCACACTTAAAGTACAGACATCCCAAATGCTTTTTCCGTCCACCGCCACACTCAAGGCTTCATTCTTTAAACGGGTCCCATTACAAACTTTGCAGGGCTCTTTAACCATGTACTTCTCAATTTCGTTTCTTATGTAGTCGGACGCCGTCTCTTTGTGTCGCCTAATTAAATTGGGAACTACGCCTTCATATCTGGCCATAAATTGCCCCACCCTAAACTTTTTATCATCGCCAAAGCCATATAAAATAATTTTTAGCGACCTCTCGTCTAATTCGCCAATAGGCTTCATAGTAGAAAAACCGCACTCCTTGGCCACAGATTCAATAACCTTGCTTAACCAACCCATACTTTCAAATACTCCGCTCCAAGGCAAAATTCCTCCCTCCGCAATAGACAGATTTTTGTTTAATATCGCATCTACATTAATATTAAGTTCTACTCCTAGACCCGTACAAGCCGGGCAGGCTCCGTGCGGCGAGTTAAAAGAAAAACTTCTGGGTTCAAGTTCGCTAAATGACAAATTACAAACCGGACAAGCAAATCGTTCGGAGAATAAGTGATCTTCCATTTTCTTGGGTTCGATTGGAAAATCAAAAGAGTCGTCTTTAATGACCGACAGAATCACACTGCCCCCACCCAGTCGTACCGCATTCTCTACCGACTGATAGACAGCCGACTTTATATCCTTAGCATCATCGCCCAACATTCTTTTTTTGCTAATTATATGGCGACTTATCACAGCGTCGATAGAATGTTTGTTGGTCTTAATAAGGGATAGTTTTTCCTTTAAGTCCTTTATTGACCTGTCAATACGGGCGCGCGTGTATCCCTGCTTTTTTAAGTTTTCAAAAAGATCGCTAAACTCCCCTTTTCGGTCTTTAACCACTGGAGATAAGATAAATACACGCGCGCCCCGCTCTAACAAATACTCCTTTTCCTGACTTACTAGGTCAAGAATTGAATTAACTATTTGTTCAATAGATTGCCTGGAAATCTCTCTTCCACAGTTTGTACAATGCTGATGCCCAATTCGAGCAAATAAGAGTCGTAGAAAATCAAAAATCTCGGTTACCGTACCAACAGTAGAACGCGGATTGTGACTAACGGTTTTCTGATCAATTGCAATCGCCGGAGACAAACCTTCAATAGAGTCAACATCAGGTTTATCCATAACACCCAAAAATTGACGCGCGTACGCAGACAAACTTTCCACGTACCTACGCTGACCCTCGGCATAAATAGTGTCCATAGCTAGAGACGACTTACCCGAACCAGACACACCCGTAAAAACCACAAATTTGTTTCTTGGAATTTCCAAATTGATATTTTTTAGGTTATGCTGGCGCGCCCCTTTAACAATAATTTTCTGTTCGTCTTTTGACACAGCAATATATTATACGGGAATTATTTGGGTTTTCAATCCCGGGCAGGTGAGATTGTTTAAAGTTACTTGCAAACAACTTTAAGGGTCATACCCTCGTTTAATTCCTCCCACACATTAAGTCCGTTGGCGTTAGCTAAAATATTGTATTTTTCTCCATCGCCACAAACTCTTTGGGCTACATGCCAAAGCCCTTCTCCTTTTTGCACAATCGTGGTTTCTCCAACCGGCGTAGCTCCCTTTTCCCCCGGCTCAGCTGACGTGTCGGGAACGGTGTCACCTGTGGTTTCGTTAGTCTTATTCTCCTTTGTAACCTCTTCCACAAGCTTGCTATCGTCAATAACCACATTTCCACCCTTCGATTTTGTAAAGTAAGCATAGCTAAACACAGCAACCATAGCCAAAACTGCCACACCCGTGAGCAGGTTTGCCCAATTAGCATTAGGGTTTTGCTTCTTCATCTTCTCCATAATTCTGTTAAGTTGATCTTGTATCTTTTTCATTAATTATCACCCCCTTTAGTCATTGATCTTTTTTCTTATCCTCGTCTTTCTTTTCTTTATCTTCCTCAGGACATAAGTTAGGAATTTTGCTTCCCTTAGCAAAAACTTCACTTTTTCCGCATTTATTGTCTATTTTAACAAATACACCCTCCGGAACGCCAAATTGTTCATCCTTACTTCCCTCTAATACAATTTGCATTGCTCTATTCCAAATTGGCGCTGCTCCGCTAACTCCGCTGGCTAAATAAGGATTCATGGGCGAATTATCGTTATTTCCCACCCAAACCCCCACAACAAAAGAGGGCGTGTATCCTACAGTGTAGTTGTCGCGCTTCTCGTTAGTAGTGCCGGTTTTTACCGCTACCGTATGACCCGGAATGTAAAGAGAGCTTCCTGAACCAAAGGCGAGAGTGCGCGCGTAATTGTCGCTTAAAATATTGCTCATAATATACGCCGATTCTGGAGATAATACCTGTTCCTGCTCCGGCACATCATCTGAGTAAAGCTCGAATCCATTAGCATCTTTAACAGAGATAAAAGGTGTAGTGGGACGATACAAACCTCCACGGGCAAGCGTTGCATAAACATTGGTTAAATCCAAAAGACGGGTTTCTTTGCCACCCAAAGTAACAGAGTATCCATACGAATCGTCGACCTGCCAATTCCTAAGCCCCATTTTATTTCCAAGAGTCACCATATTATCCGGACCAACCTCTTTAACCATTTTAACCGCAGGGATATTATATGAATTGGCCAAAGCGCTGCGCAAAGTTACCGTTCCATGATAACGACCGTCGTAATTAACCGGTCTGTAAGTTTGACCGCCACCCAGCTGAATGGTTAGAGGCGCGTCCACAATAAGCGAGGCGGATGTAAAACCTTGTTCCAAGGCCAAAGCGTAAGTAACCACTTTTATTGCAGAACCCGGCTGTCGCATGGCAGTAATAACATCGTAAGCCCCCCAGCCTTCTTTAAAATAGTCAATCGAACCCACATAAGCCAAGATTTCCCCGCTTTTAGGCTCTAAAACCACCATAGCCCCATTACTAATGTTCAAATTGCCCGACTTAGCAACTTCCTCCGCCGCTACCTCCTGCAGTCTATTTTGCAAATCTAGATCCAAGCTGGTTTTAACCGTTAAACCCCCCGATTCCACCATAACGCGTCCGTATTTTTTCTCCAGTTCCTTTCTTACATATTGAACAAAGTGAGGGGCCTTAATATATTCCGCTTGCTTCACAATCTTTAAGTCCTGCGCCAAAGCGTTAACACTTTGCTGAGGCGTAATAATTTTTAACTCCTCCATACGGTCTAAAACTAATTTTTGGCGACTTTTAGCAAGATCTATGTCACTGGCGTACGACACATAAGAAGATGGCGATGACGGTAAGCCGGCCAAAAAAGCTGCCTCCCCTAAAGTGAGATTACTCACGTCTTTACCAAAAAATTTTTGGGAGGCGCTTTGAATTCCCCAAGCGGTTCCACCGTAAGGAATGTTGTTTAAATACAGCTCTAAAATTTCCTCTTTGGTATATTTTTTCTCTACAACTAATGCCAAAAAAACCTCTTTTAGCTTACGAGTGATAGTGCGTTCTGGAGAAAGCAAAACATTTTTTATAAGCTGTTGAGTTATGGTGGAACCACCTTGTACGGAGTCGTCAATAATAGTCGCCTTAGCAGCACGAGCTATACTTAAAAATCTTACGCCATTATGATTAAAAAACTCGTGATCCTCCACGGCCAAAGTAGCTAAGATTACATTCTTGGGAATTTGGTTTAGAGCAACCGGCGCGTATTTTTTGTCCACATAAATTTCATAAAGAGGGACGCCTTTTCTATCTAGAATTCTGGTTGGACGGTGGGTTTGCGCGTTCTCCACCAAAACCCCGGGTTGGGGAAGCCCGCGGTACCAACTATAGGCCATGGCCGGTGTAACAATGAAAAGCAGAGTAAAAATTCCCCCTGTGCTAAAAGTTTTAACCCACGACATTAGACTCTTAAATTTGTCGTTTCTGACAAAGCGAGGGGCTTCCAGCGCAATGGCGTGATATTTCTTTCGGACGTATTTTACTCTAGGTTTTTGGGTAATATTCTTAACTTGAAGCGCATATTTATTTGGCATCTTAACGACTTTATTAAAAGTCTTAGCTACCCTTTTTTTATATTCAATACCTTTCAAAGAAATATAGTTCGATGTATTACCTACCCAAGTAATTACTCTCAATACCGCGCGTTTACAAGCGTTTGGTATTGTTACAACAACAAATCGTGTACATTTTGGTAGCAATCTAAAAACTGCTTTAAACAACCTATAGACAGCTAATAAAATAAATAAAGGAATGTTTCCCACAAACAGCACAACATTAATAGTTGCGTTTATTATATTAATTTCTTTTGACTTTTTTCCCTGCATGATATCGCTTTTGCAAGTCACTCGTCTTAACAGGCGAGATAACGCAAACGAGCAGGAAATTTCTTAAGATGAATTGTACTAAATATTATGGGTTATGACAATAGTTTTTGGTTATTATTTTTGAATATTACTACTGTACCCCTGGCACCTTTTGTCTTATGAACCAAAAGGTGCCAGAGGCACTATGGGCAGAACGAAGAAAGGCGGGGCTAGAGGGGAACCACCTCTTCATCTGACACCACGTAGGAGCCAGCCTCGCGTGCGAGACGCCTGATCTCACTTTCGACTCCCCCAACCAGGAAACCCAGCCTTCCGAGCCGCACTTCTGGACCTCCCGCAACGCTGATCGTATTGCCCTCGACCTATATTACTCTTCCACTCGCCAAGGTGATCAACCTTATAGCTCTTTGAACCTTTTGGACAGTGGGTTTAATGGGCTTAGCCATTGCATACCTCCATGGATTTATTTCCTACCCTACCTTTGCTTGACTCTCTACCCCCTTCCCTTTATTCCCCCGGTCCTCCTTCTCTCCAAAATAGCTGCTTCGGCATCAGCTGCAGTGACCCATTTTTTGATGGTTTTTCCTCCTGCAGGTGTCATATCTGCCACGTTCTCGTTCATCCAGTCCACTATTATCTTTTCACCACGAGCTCCCCGTCTCGCCTGTCCCAGTGTGACCTCTTCAGACCTATCTCTTCCTCCCCTGGAGTCGACGCGGTCAACCCTGACAAACATGCCTGGCACAATCATCACATTGTGCCCATCCACCGTCTTGTAAGTCACCAATCGAACTTTGGCGCTTGGCATGACTCCTAACGAGAAATCACCGCACCCTCCTGCTCCAAAGTCCCCTTCTCCTCTCACAAAGTCATTTAACCAACCCATTATGCACCCTCCTTTGTCGTCTTGTTCTCGAACGTACTTCCGAGAAGCTTGCTCGGTCAACGAACCGCTGGACTGTGACGACCCCCTGTCGTACCAGAGAAGTGAAAACAGAATCGCCACCAATACGCAGAGTACACCGAGGACAATGCAAACTACCCTCGCTGGTCCATCTGCTATCCTGCTCAACACGAACTCCGTGACCGCCGCCACGAAGCAAACTCCGATTATATACCCCATACTCCCTCCTAAATCAGCTTGGATTCTGTGCCTGCGCTTGTGCCGCGAGAATTTGCTTCCTTTCCATAACTACGTCGACAAACTCTCTCTGCTTCACCCATCTGGCTACATAGGGATCTGTACCACCACCTTCCTCGAACATAAGCCCAGGATTAAACACTGGACACGCTCCCAAGAAGGTTGAAGATGAGGTTGTGGCAATATCCGCTATGTCGATTCCAGCCGTACGTGTTCCCGGTAATGGATGTAGGGTCGGAACTGTGACAATGATCTCATCATCTGTGGTGATGATGTTTCCGTAACGTCGCCATGCTACTGCTGCAAAAACCAACCAATAGACCAGAGTAACGCACCCATACGCCCAGTAGCGCAGACTAAGGCAGATTTCCTCAATGAACCTCAGAATGTCCCCAACGACCCCGGTTCCTAAAGCACCGTAATGCGCATAAGCCGCAAACGGAAGGAGAAGTACCCATATGATCGGCGCAACTCCTACGATCTTAGCGATCCCTGGTAAAGCTTCAAACCCGAACACGAAAAAACCAATCGGGTGATGCCCCTGTGCGAGCATAATTTTCTCCGCTGGGATTCCGCTACCGTAATTCCCTCCCACATGAAGGAGTAAATACACGATCGTAAATACTCCGACAATGAGGAGAGACGCGAACAGCCCCCAAGGTCGATGCCATACCGTTAGGTAGACACAAATCCCCAGGAGCAGAACCCAGTAAGGCCGCCAAATACTCAAGCTGAAGGGCTCCCTCTTTACATCAAAAACCCACGTTACCGTTCCACTCAACCATCTGAAAGCCCCCCGGAAGCCCCGGATCAACGCCGTAAGAAAGAGGACGTTAAGAACCGGGAACGAGAGAATTAGAAACCAACCGAAGAAGCCGTCCTTAGCTACATCCCCCGATATGTTGTTCAGCCATACCGAGAGGAAAACCGACCACAGAACGAGCAGCCCGAAATCCAAAGCGAGAAAACAAATTATACGCTGCTCGTCTGAACTAGACGCGTTCCACCACATACGAAAACTCTCGCGGGCCCCGTACCGGCGGATCTCGGAAACCAATCTTGCTAACATACCCACCTCCCAGTGAGTGCTCTTGAATGACCGCAAGCTAGGCTAATAATTCCACGTTATCAAAGTGCTGAAAAGACTGTAACACAACCTTGGGCAGTACCTATATAAATTATTCCAAAGGATGTCGACATTATACTATGAAACGGGTGAAAAAGGCAAAACTATAGGCTCCAAGCTTTGAGAGCTGTTTTGGCCTCTTTGGCACTGATCTTTTTAACCACCACCCCCATCTGCACCATTACAAAGTCGTTTATTTTGGCCTTAACGTCCCCACCCAAAAAAGCTTTGCGGGTTTGTCCCGGATACTCAATTAAGGCTTCCATACCGTCGATCTTGATAATTTTTCCGGGAATTGCTAGGCACATAATTGTGTTACACTTTAATAGGATTTTACCATTATGGAACAAACTAACAAAAAACTTGTGGTAGGCTGGTTTTCTTTTACTTGCTGTGAAGACAGCACTATTCTCTTGACAGAACTTTTAAATACTTATTTTGACGACTGGGTAAAACTAGTGGAGTTCCGTTATCTAAAAGCACTTAAAACCAAAAATAGCCTGGATGGATTAGATGTGGCCTTTATTGAGGGTGCCGTGTCCTCTGAGTCACAGGCAAATGAAGTCAAGAAAATAAGGCAAAACGCTAAATATGTGGTGGCTATTGGATCCTGTGCGTGTACAGGAATGCCGTCTGCTACTCGTAACTCTTTTACACCAGAGCACATTACAAAAAAAATTAAAGATTACATGTGCCGATTTGACTACAGTGAAAAAGTTAAAAAGTTGGAGGAGATTATTAAAGTAGACGACAAGGTTGAGGGATGCCCTATGAACTCTGAGACTTTTCTGGCTGTGCTATACAAATACTTAAAGATATTTGGTGTAGTTAAAGAAGGGTAAAAAATATGCATAGCGGAGACATTACCATAGACAACATCACAAAAATTGAAGGGTCGGCCGGATTAAAAGTCACAGTGGCAGACGGTAAGGTTACAGATTTAAAGTTTATTATCAAAGATTATCGAAGGTTTTATACGGAGGCAGTTAAGGGAAAGCCCTTTATTTCCGCACCAAGTTTTTTGTCACGCATTTGCGGAACCTGCTCCGTAGCCCACCTTTTTGCCTCTATTGAAGCTATCGAAAAATCTCAGGATATTGAGGTGTCGACCCAAACCAAAATTTTGCGCCGCCTTGCTTACAACGGGCTGATGATTCGAGATCACGCTTTGCATCTGTACTTTTTTGTATTGCCGGATGTTTTGGGTATAGATTCAATACTAGATATTACCGATAACCACGACGATTTAGGTCATATTCTTTTGCACGACTCTTTTGACATTAAGAAACTAGGCTCGGATATTACGGAGGTTATTATTGGGGCGGCAATTCACGCACCATTTCCCACTGTAGGTGGGTTTTTAAAGTTGCCTGATGAGTCAAAATTTGCGGATTTATCTTTACGACTTGAAAAGATTCGCATGCAGGTTTTACGAGGTATAGACGCTTTTTATAACTGGAACCCCGTACTTATCAGAAACTCCGACTATCTAGCCTTAAGAAACAACCAAAATTATAATTTCCTGGAAGGAGAGATTGTAAACACTACAGGAAAAAGGGTTCCGGAGGAAAAGTTTCACGACTTTCTAAAATCTGTGGTTATCCCCTATTCGCAGTCGGAAGGCTACATTTTTTCTGATGATCACGAAGATTACTTGGTTGGCGCGTTAGCTCGACTGAATCTAAACAAAGACTTACTAAATCCTAAAACTAAAAAGGACTCCGGTAAATATATCGACATATTCCCTTCAAACAACATTCACCACAATAATCTAGCTCAAGCAATAGAAATTTTGCATTGCGTAGATGACGCATTGGATATTTTAAAGTCGCTTAAAATTGTAAACGAAAAACCCGTTCGTAAACCACCGCAAGCAGGGGTCGGAGTGGGCGTCTTAGAAGCCCCCAGAGGCATTCTGTACCACATGGCCAAAGTAAACGAAAAAGGAATAATTGAAGATTACGATGTGATTGTACCAACCGCACAAAATCAAATAAATATAGAGAACGACCTTAAAAAGTACTTTAACGAAAATCTGGACAAAGGTGAGGAAGTTTTAAAATGGGAAGCGGAAAAAATTATAAGGTCCTATGATCCCTGCATGTCTTGCGCCACTAATTTTCTCAAAATGGAATGGATTCGATCATAATCGATATTTCCCGCCATAGGCAAGCCGATAATTTTAACCCGACCCAATTTCCCGAGTTTTTTAAGATACTTCAGCTGAAATCCTAAATCAAAATCGTGCGCTGTAGTTCTCGGGGGCAAAACTATTCTATCCAACTCGGCGTCCTGAATTAAGGTAACCTCCGTCAATCCTTGCACTACGTCCATGATTATTGCATCTTGCCTGTTGTCAAAGGGTAAGTCCTCGTTTAGTTTTATAAAAACAAATTCTACTCCCTCATCCCAACCCGCATCCGCCACCACTTTAGCAGCTTCTAAAGCACTACAATCACGCTCGATATTATCATTTCCAAAGACATAAACCTTCATAACACCTTAAAAGGTATAATACACAGACATGAATAAAAAAGCACTCCAACTCGCTTGCCGATTCTCCCTGCCACCCAATTCTTTAGGTTATTGCGGCCAGAATTCTGCTGCAGAAAAGTTTAAAAAATGCGTAATTGAGAGCGTATGTAACAACGTCAAAGAAGAATTGTCTAAATTTATTGTGTTAAACCCCTATTTTGAAACGCTAGCGCAGATAACAAAGTCCGATAAGTTTTCCTATGAAGTAGTTGAGGCTTACTGGTTAGGTAATACTGGGTTGAAAAAGTCCAAAACTGAACATTACAACACCCTACTGAATAACTTCATTAAACAAGGTGTTCCAACTTGGTTTGTAGATGAGCTACGGACTAAAACACCTAAAGTATTTATTCCGCACCATCTTTTCCAAGTTCTGCATGTGGGGGTGGGGAAAGCAAGCGGGTCGGTACCGTTTAATTTAGAGTCGATAAACAATTGCATGATTCGTTGGGGAGAAGTGATCAAGATTAAAAATAATGAACTAGTAGCAAACCTATACTCGCTGAAAAAATCAGGTAAGAACTATAAATTAACCCAAAAAAATGGACAGGCAAAATTTATTGACGGTTTCTTACCTAAATTAAAGTTGGGAGACGTTGTGGCTGTGCATTGGGGTCAGGCGGTAAAAGTTTTAACATTAAAAGAGGTCAACCAACTTTCTTTTTGGACACAGGAGGTGTTATCGCATGTCAATTAAGAATGTAGTAATAATTGGTGGAGGAACTGGAACTTTTGTGACTCTTTCAGCTTTAAAAAACTATCCAGTAAAACTTAAAGCAATAGTTTCCATGATTGACTCTGGTGGATCAACCGGACGACTTAGAGATCAACTAGGAGTTCTTCCTCCGGGCGATGTAAGACAGGCTCTTGTAGCACTCTCGGATGAAAGCAAAATTTGGCGGGATCTTTTTACTTACAGATTTGAGAACGGCGACTTAAATGGTCACACTTTTGGAAACATCTTTTTATCGACTATTGAAAAGATGGCGGGATCGTTGCCTGAAGCAATAAAAGTCTCTCAAAAACTACTAAAAACCAAGGGGGATATTTTGCCCGTGACTTTAGACAAATCTACGCTTTATGCCAAGTTGAGCGACGGAACCGTAGTGGAAGGCGAGGCAAAAATCGATGTATTGGGAGAAGATTGGAAGTCTCCCGTGCGAAAAATTTCTAAATGCTGGATCTCACCCAAGGCGTACGCCACCAAAGAGTCGTTGAAAGCAATCGAAGTCGCAGACTTCATAATAATTGGGCCTGGAGATTTGCACACTAGCATTCTACCAAACTTCTTAGTTGACGGCATGGCACGGGCAATAACAAAAAGCACTGCAAAAAAGATCTTTGTAGTCAACTTAATGACTAAAAGAGGGCAAACAGACGGCTTTAAAGCTAGTAATTTCATAACAGAACTTAAAAAAATTTCAAGGGGGTTGGTTTTTGATTACATTTTAATTAATAACGGAAAAGTTGAAAAAAGTGTAGTTGGATGGTACAAAAAAACTTGTGAGGTGGGACCGGTAGTTAACGACTTAACAGAAAACAAACGGACTAAAGTAATACCCTCGGATACAGTAGGTAGTACAAAATATGGAAAAACAATTTCCGATAGAATCCAAAGAAGCTTAATTCGCCACGATCCTGAAAAACTTGGTAAAGCCCTGATAAAAATTATCCTTGGTTAAACCAAGAATTTTTGATTGACATTTAAAGTTAACAGAACCATACTAATTATGGTGAAAGCAGATTTCTCAAAAATTATTAAAGACTCCATTAAAATCACTAAGAGTAACAAACGCCTGTGGGTCTTTGGACTGGTTTTAGCAAGTCTCGGCGCGGGAGCAAACATTGGTTCGGGAGGTAATTTTGGTGATGCCCTAAAGCAAAATCAAAAACAGGAGAACAGTGTGGTTGACTACAAAATCCCTACTGACCAAAGCGATCCTAACCTATTAAACAGCAACTTACTAACATTGGACCTTCCGGAAGTTTTGGGGTCGATGAATAACAGGGCAGAGTCAGCTACAAGTAGTTTAAAAGGACTTCTGAATACTGTCCCGTTTTCCTTTTACGTCGCGCTGGGACTTCTAACCATAGCTACTGTTACAATTTTTATTGCCGTGTCTTTGTATGGAAAATCTTGGGCACAATCCGGTTTAATTTACGGAGTCTATAAAGAAAGCGTGGGCGAGTCGTTAACTTTATCTCAAATGTCGGACAAAGGAAAATTAAACGCCGTAGAGGTCATTAAAGTAAGAGTACTCCCGGGGCTCGCATTAGCTCTCATAGTCATTGTATCCATTCTCATACTATTAATCCCGGTAGTCTTATTGGGAGAAACAGGAAAAGTTATAGCGGTTTTTATTGGAATTCTGTGGGCAGTCGCAGTGGTTACTGCAAGCATAATTTTAGGCGCATCTGTAAATTTAGGAATATTGGCTATCAATTTAGAGTCGCTCAAATGGAAAGAGGGCTTTGGCAGGGGATTTACAGTCTTTAAAAAATTCTTTATGGATGTTTTTATTATGTTGATCATCAATTGCTTTTCCGGTTGCGTGTTTGGTGTAGCTTCCATGGTCGGCCTTCTTGTTTTTGGAGGAATTGGTATAGCGTCAGTTATGGGAGCAGTAGCCTTTCCTCCTTTTATGATAGCAGCGGGCCCAATTGTATTTTTGGCGCTTTTGGTAATTATTATGCTAATGGGATTTATTGGTGCAATTTCAGCGGTTTTTACTCAGTCAACATGGGTTTTACTTTATAGACAACTTATGGAAGAAAATAATGAACAACAATAATCAAACAGATTTTGCCGGTTTTTGGATCAGGTGGTTTGCTGAAGCCGTAGATATCATTGTCTGGTCTCCAAACTTCTTTGTACCTCTTTTTCTGTTAAGTGCCTTTGGAAGTTCCGGTGTTGAAACCTTTATTCCAAGCTTTTTATGGTTTTTGCTTTATGTAATTTTATGTACTGGAATTCTCAAATTATTAATTCGTCCTCTTTTGATAAGTAAAATTGGCGCGGGATTTGGAAAACTTGCTTGTGGCCTACAAATTACACGACTTGATGGCTCACTACTTACATATAAAAACGCGCTTTTTAGAGAATATATTGCTAAAATTGCCTCCAACGCCCTTTTGGGACTTGGTTATTACTGGATTTTTAAAAACCCTCAAAAACAGGCTTGGCACGACTCCTTAGCAGGAACTTATGTTATAAAGAAACATAACGGGTTTTTTGCCGGACTTATGGTACTTATTTTATTCTTGGTTATCGACGGAGGCTTGGCTTATAAGTCATTTGATAATTTTAGAAAGAATCTAACCTTGCAATATGATATGGCCACACTTGTGACGCAAATTCAACAGGATCTTAATAAAAATACCAAACCGGAAAGTGTCCCGAGTAGTAACAATGTAATAAATCCTGGGGTAGAGTCGTATTAAGCGAGTATCCTCACTATAAAGTATAATAGGATGCGCAATAGCGTAAGCATACAAAACTTCGGAGGGATACCAAAGTGGTCATACTGGGCTAGTCTCGAAAACTAAGCGTGGGGTAACTCACACGGGGGTTCGAATCCCCCTCCCTCCGCCACTCAAAGGATGTTCCTACTAGTCCGCCGTGGCGTCGCCAGATAAAAGCGTTTTTCCTACAATATATAATGTTAGTTTGACTTTACTAAAATAGTTCCTATAATACGGGCTATCGTAAATAGTTCGCTTTGTTTCTAGAAACTAGTTAGTGGCATGTTAAATACTTCAGAGGTGACAACAAAACAAGCTTTTTCTCGAATGTTGATAAATGAAGAACATAAATGGGCTGCATACGCCGACGATGAAGTTAGATTCGTTATAAAAACATGTAAGATAAACAAAAGGCACAAGTTATTAGATGTAGGATGCGGAATTGGTAGACACTCAAATGCTTTTGCAGAGAAGGGATATTTTATTACAGGAATTGATTATGTAGAATCGTTCATTAAGCGGGCAAATGCAGTGAGGGGGAAAAGAAAGTTGGGGCCTTTATTCATTAATGCAGACTTCAGAACATTTAGTTTTAAACGTCAGTTTGATTTTGTAATTTGTTTATATGACGTAATTGGTTCTTCTATTGATAATGAGAATAATAACATTGTTCGCGCGATACATAGATGCCTTCAACCTAACGGAAAAGCCCTGATATCAGTTATGAATTATGATTATTCAGCATATAGAGCAACGCCTGAGAACTATTTCGTTTTTGAGTATGAACACGATAAACTCCTGGATCTAGTGGCTAGTGACACAATGGAGAGAACTGGAAACATTTTTAATCATAAATATCTTCTTATTGATTCACAAACTAGAATAACCTATAGAAAAGAGCGCTTCAGGTCGGATGCGGGATCACCAACAGAGGTTATAGTAAAAGACCGCAGATATACGAAAGACGAGATCGTCAAAATATGTGAAGAAAATGGCTTTACTGTTCTATGGTCAAGATATGTAAAAGCAGGAAATTGGTCTGAGAAAGAAAATAATATATTCGACAGTAAGGAAATATTGTTGTTTTGTGAGAAAAAAGAAGGCAGATAATACGTATTGTTACAGTAACAACCACAACGGTATGTTAAACAAAACCTTTAAACTTTGAATCTTCGCCTAAGGAGTCGACCAGTTTTGAAATTTGCAAAACTTTATTTTTAGGAACTACTAAAATTACATCTTTAGTATTGACCACAACCATCCCATTCAGACCAATTCCCACCACCAATTTATCGTTTTCCAGATTGTAAATCATTGTGTCTTTTGAGTCAGTAAGACTAGTTAGACCGTACTCCAGGTTGTCCGATTCATTTGGTATCAAAGCTTCTTTTAAAGCGTAAAGCGTTCCCGGGTCCGACCACCCCATATCTGCACAATAAACTACCGCTTGATCCGGCGACACGTTTTGAGAAATTGCTGCATCGTGACTTATTTTGGGTAGATTTGGATATATCTCTTTAATGACTTTAGCCTCGCCTTCCGTACCCAACACGCGGTAAATTTCATCTAGTCCCTCACATAACTCCGGCTGGAATTTTTTAAACAAACTTAAAGCAAAATCTAAATCCTCCACCACATAGCCGGAATTCCACACCCACTCACCCGATTTAAACATCTCAGCGGATTTTTCCATACCGGGTTTATAAACCCACTCTTTGTATTCAAAAAATTTACCCTCGATCTTTTTCCCAAACTTTATCCACCCACCGTTATCCCAAGCAAAACGAGGCTCTTCTCCAACAAAAACTAACTTTTCGGGATTTTCTATAACGTAGTCGCGCGACACTTTAAGAAGATTTAGATATTCGCTAACATTTTTTATTAAATGATCCGCCCATAAAAGTGCTACCGGACCTTTATAGCCCTGCTTTTTTAGTCGCATTAAATTTAAACCTACAGCGGAACCTAAATCACGCTTTTCCGGTTCCCCCACAATATTTGAAACAGGAATTTCCGAAAGCTCTGCCTTAACCATAGAAACATACTGCTCGTTGGTGCTAATAATTATATTTTCCATCCCAAACGTCTCTTTAACCCGCTCAACAGCCATCTGCAACGTAGATTTACCGTTAAACATCTTTATGAACTGCTTGGGTAAAGATTTTCTGGAAAGAGGCCACAAACGAGTTCCCACACCACCGGCAAAAATTATGAGCTTCATCTACCCATTATACTTAAAGATGTTAAAATGGGCTACGAACGATCGTCATTCCGCCAAAGGCAGAAACAAGGAGGGATCGCATAGTGGCTTAGTGCACAGACCTGGAAAGTCTGCGGGGCGAAATCCCCTCGCGGGTTCGAATCCCGCTCCCTCCGCCAGACTAGAACATAGTGTGAACTTAAGCTATCGTACGTATTATGGAAACAACCACCGAAGAGCTTATCGAAAAGGCGCGATTATTAGTAAAATCCAAAGTTATGCGTCACGGATCTACAACTGCAGATTGTGGATGCGCCTTAGTTACAAACGAGGGAAATATTTACCTAGGTGTTAGCATCGATGTACCCTCAAGTATGAGTTTTTGTGCAGAACACGCTGCCATTGCGGCCATGGTGACCAATCAGGAATTTAAGATTAAGAAAATTGTTGCAGTTCTTGAGGACGGCACTGTTCTTCCTCCTTGCGGTAGATGTAGAGAGTTTATGTACCAAATCGACAGCGGTAATTTAGAAATGGACGTGGTAATCCAAAAAGATAAAGTTGTTAAACTTAGGGAATTATTACCATATCCATGGGACGGAGATCTGTTCTAAAAAAGTTCCAAGTATGTCCCAAGCCCTCCGCCACAATTCAGAACCGTCCTCTTATTGACTACCCGTACCAGATTGATCATGCGGGGGTTTCGTTTTTCCATCAATTTCTGTCGTTTTGATAAAAATAAGAATTTATACCAAATTACCGCGCCACTTTTCGGCAGCTAGGATGCGTCTGACGGCAATAATATAGGCGGCCTGGCGCAAAGTGATCTTTTTA
>Ga0265292_1001401_pt1 | contig 21414 bp, 17 predicted proteins | sample Munlanlewell296A_FD_189080 | JGI IMG/M metagenome (GOLD analysis project Ga0265292, IMG submission 189080) | Leachate microbial communities from a municipal landfill in Southern Ontario, Canada - Leachate well 296A | ecosystem: Engineered > Solid waste > Landfill > Unclassified | place: Canada... | reverse complement strand
TTTTTTGGCAATATCGCAGAATGGTCCCGGCTTACACCGAAGTCCGTTTTCCAGATCTTCCGGAAATTCCCAGCCAGAGAGCGACGCCTGTGAGCAAGATGCCAATCACGATCATCAACGGTTTGATCCCCAGGTTGCACGGCATGTCGGCGTTCGGGCAAATCGGATAAAAAACGACCGGATTCAGGATAGTTGCCATTGCAGCGCCGCCCAGTGCGGCGGCCAGAATGGTTCCGATTACCGGATTCTTTACCAGCATTATGACGACGCCCAGAATGCCGGTCAGGATACCGATCACCAGAGCGGCCCTGGCTGTGTAGTAGCAGTGCATATGCGTGCCATTCATCCCCAGTTTGCCTGCATATTCGCAGACACGCAGAAAACCGAAACGCGGCGCCAGTGCAATCAATGCTCCAAGGATAGTGACTCCGGCTCCAATCGCGATTCTTGTGCTGTATTTCATGGTTCCTCCCTGGTTTACATTACGGTGGTGTATCTTTAATAGAGCAAAGTCCGTGCCAAAAGCTGATATTCCTGCAATCTCATTATTTATCAGGCTGTTTGCGGGCTTTTCTTTAGCTGAAACTAAAAAAGGAAGATAAAAACAAAAGGCTGAAATGGGGCAGAGCAAAGGTTTTGCCACGGATTGTGTGTTAAATGACACAGAAAACAGCCTGACACCCGTTTCGAGCATCAACATTTCCCTATCGGGGAATGTGGCCTCTAGAACCTGACTTTCACAATTCGGTGATTATCGGTATCTGCTACATAGATGTAGCCTTCACCGTCAGCAGCCACGGCGGTTGGAGTACGGAAACGGCCGGGACCCGTACCATACTTGCCGAAGCTTCCTTCAGGAATACCCATCTCGCTGAACTTGAAGATGCGGTGAGCTCCGGCATCGGCAACATATACCTTGCCCCGGGGACTAAGGCAAACGCCGCGAGGCAGGTCGAGCCTCTGGTCATCTGGTCCCGAGTCGCCCCATTGTCGCAGCAGGTTGCCGGAGGAATCGAAGCGTTCAATCCGATGGTTGAAAAAGTCAGCAACGAAAAACGATCCGTCCGGCGCCATGGCCAGGGCTGACGGCCATTTGAAGGAACCTGCCTCCGTGCCCGGGGTTCCCCATTGGGAGACATATTCGCCATCGGGTCCGAATTTCTGGATGCGGTTGTTGCCGGTATCGGAAACAAGCACGTTACCGGCGCCGTCGATGGCGATGCCTTCGGGCCAGCGGAACTCTCCAGGTGATTCACCGGGCGTGCCCCACTCAAGCACAAAATCACCGTTCTGGTCGAATTTCTGCACCCGGTGATTGTAAGTGTCGGCGACAAAGATATTGTGGGTGGCGTCGATGGCGACACCGCGTGGATGGGCAAACTGACCGGGACCGGAGCCATTCTCACCTATAACATCCAGCAGGCGACCGCTGGTATCAGCCATTTCAATGCGATGATTCCCCGTGTCGCTGACGGCGACCAGATTGTCGCGTACCGCTATGCCATGAGGGCCGTTGAGTTCGCCGGGCGCCGTGCCCGCGCCGCCGGTCTTACCATGGTAATTGCCATCCGGGTCAAGTTGCACGATCCTGTGGTTGCCGCGGTCGGACACATAGATGTTGCCGGCTGCGTCGACTGCGATACCCGTCGGGCCGTCGAATTCACCACCGGCGTGGCCATATGAACCCCACGTGGCAAGATGCCGGCCGTCCGCGGCGAATTTCTGTATCCGGTTGTTGAGAGTGTCCGCTACATAGACGGTACCACTTATGTCAACGGTAACCGCGTTGGGGTAGCTGAACTCGCCGTCCGCACCGCCCTGGCTGCCCAGAGTGGACAGCAATTCTCCAGAAGGATCGAATTTCTGGATGCGGTGGTTGAACGTGTCAGCGACCAGGATATCACCTTCAGGGCTGACAGCAATGCCCCGGGGAGAATCAAGGCATGTATCGCATGAGCCTTTCTGTCCCCAGCTTTTAAGGGCCTCGCCATCGGGGCCTATTTTTTGAATCCGGTTGTTACCGGTGTCTGAAACGTAAATAATTTTTTCGCCATCGACGGCGATTCCACCGGGATGCAGGAAGCGCCCCGGTTCAGTATCCTGTTTTCCCCATGTGGCTGACCTCTGTCCGCCGGATTCAAGCCTGACGACCTGGGATGCGTTTGTATCGGCCACATAGATGGCGCCGTCGCGGTCCACAGCCACATCTTCCGGGTAAAAGAAGACGCCGCCGACGCTTTCTGCGGAGTTGCCATCGCCGATGCTGTCGAGGCGCTCCACGCGGTTGTTGAATGTGTCCGCTACGACGATGCGGCCGTCATTATCCGTATCGAGGCCGGAGGGATAGGAGAGCGTTGGCCGGTCTTCCTCCGAGAAAAGAAAAACGGGTTGATCAGCCGCCACGTCAGAGACTTGTGCGGAAGTGCATGAAAACAGCAGAAGGGTACCCAAACCGGCGCCTATGGCGCAGAAGGCCGTGATAACCCCGAGAGACAGCCTGGTCTTATTGAAGATCGCCATAAGGCATGAGCGGTGACGGCCTCCCCATCGCTTCGCTTATGGATTGGTTTTTTATGACGCGATGGGCGGCAACGATGCCTTGACCGAAGCTGCAATTGGTGCAGACCACTTCTACTGGTGAGCCGGTGGTTTCGGGGAACTGGATTTCCCGGGCGCCGCCCTTCGGCAGGATAAAGAAATCATTGTCGGGGTTTTCCGGATCGTTCATCTTGCGGCCACCGATGCTGATTTCCACCCTGGCTTCATCGTCCATGCCGTTACCGAGTAAAAGCCAGTCACCCTGAACATCGCCTGCCGCTCTGGAATCATAGTTGTCGAAACTGTAACGGCTGTCGAGGCGCGACAGTCCGGCGGCGACGAGTGCTGAGAAAGAGCCGCTGGTCGTGGTCTGTTCTCCCACTATGAGAGGCTGGCCATTGGTAGACACAACTCTGACGAGTCCGCTTTCTGAGGCGTCGAGCTCGGCGACAGCCGTGGTTCCGGCCTGGATGGAATACTGCCCCTTAAGGGACTCCGGCAGATCCGGGTCGCCGAGGTAGACGTTGACAGCGGCCTCCTCGGTGCCGGTGTTGCCGATGTAGAGGCTGTTCGCGCCCGGATTATCGCCCGTGCGCGGAGCGTACCAGGGAAGCAGCCACACAGGTTCCAGGTCTTCTCCGGCGACCGCCAGGACTTCGCTTACGGATGGGCCGCGGGTGGTTCTCAGTTTGACTTCGAGCAGCTGGCCGGTGGGACATACGATCTTTACCGGCCCGCCCGTCGTGCCGGCAAGCTGCCTGATGTCCTCGCCAGCTTCGGCGATCGTGCCGTGCCACTTTTCCTGCCCGCCGACAAATACGCTTACGGATGCTTCTCCGCCGCCGCGGTTTGAAATGACCAGCTCGCTCCTGTGTCCGCTGTCATCCTTGCTCGAGTCATACCAGGGCATGAAATAGGAATTCGGCGAGGCGGTAAAACCGGTTACAGACCAGCCGCTGCCGCTCGTGGACATCGGAGAGTAGCTCTGCCAGTAACGCACCAGGCTGATCGTCCCCGAGGATTGGCCGGGAGTCGGCGTGCCCGTTGGTTGCTGTGGCGCCGGCACGTTGATGCTCCAGGCAGATGTCCGGCTGTTGCCGGAGTTGTCCGCGACAGAGACCTGTATGTTGTTGATACCCGACGGGAGTCGCGAGCCCGGCGTGTATGAGACATCACCGGCGCCGACCGTGGCCGAGCTGGTCACGTCGTCACCGTTCAGATTGACTCGCACCGAAGCGGTATCAATGCCGCTGCCATCGTCAGCGTAGAGGGACGAGATGGAAGGCATGCCGCTGCTGTCAGTGCTGCCGCGCGGCGCTTCCCCGCTGATTTCCGGCGCGATGGTGTCGACGTTGAAATCCCATTCGCTCTGGCCGTTATGCCCGGCATCGTCGCCGGCGGTCAGTCGAACAGTATGATTGCCTTCCGAAAATGGACCGGGCGTATAGCGGACGCCGCTGGCATCTATCGTTGCGGCGGATGTCACGTCGGCTCCGTCAACCAGCAGTTGCACGGTGGCGGCGCTGATTATGCCTGTGCCCGCAGCCTGGAAATCCGCGCCTATCTGCTGTGTTGCCGTCGTCTGCCAGCTCGAGGGAGCCGGCTGCTGGCCGGTCACGCCAATGGAGGCAGGGTCAACATGGAAACTCCAGGCGGCCGCGCCGTGGTTGCCGACATTGTCAGGTATATCGATGCTGACGCTATGGTCTCCGACGGTCAGGGCCCCCGTGCCGCAGCTGAGGCTTGACGCAGTAATCGAACAGCCCGGACTGACGTCGACGCCGTCCAGGGCTACGCTGACCCCGCCCGCATTGACACCTGAACCGGAGCCGTCGCTTAATATTGCGGATATGGTCGATGTTGCCGTGTTGATGTTCCCGGTCGGCTGCATGCCGGACGCGGTCGGCGCCGTGGCGTCAACCGTTATATGCCAGGTTGAAACGCTGCAGTTGTAAAGGTTGTCACAGATGAACGCTTCTATCTTGTGAGAGCCGGTCGTCAGGCCGGATTTAAGAATCGAGATGCCGCTTCCGGTGATGGTCGTACCGACCTGGTGCCGGTTGTCGACGTGTATCATGGCAGTGGTTTGCCTGATGCCGCTGGACGGTTCCGGATCGCTGTAACTGGCGCTCAGGAAGACGGATGGGCCCGTGACGGTGCCATCAGCCGGAGTCAGATTTGAGATGGTGGGTGGGGTTGTATCCGCTTCCAGCGATGTGACGAGGCCGGGGTTCGCTTTCGGCGTCGGGATGCTGGCGGCCGGGATGGAGGCGGCCGCCGTAGCATCTGCTGAAGCGCTCGCCGAAACATTGCCTGGATTACCTGAAGCGGCTGCGCCGTCCGGGATCGTCTGCTCTGGCGAATATGTTGCCTGAACTGCGCCCTCCGGCGTAACCGCCATGAGATCCTGTGGCGTGGCTGCCAGGATGAGCGTTGCGGTTATGGTCAGCGTCAGCAGGAAAGCTGACGCGATCCTGCATGATTTTGTGCTGATGTTCATCCTCATTACTTGATCCTTATCTGGGAGGCCATGGACAGCAGGGAGGCCAGCCGGGGGGCGGACCTGAATCTGCTCCGCCGCCGCCGGATGATCCGGACGCGCCGCCGGAATAGTTATAACCGCTGTAAGAGTAACCGGAAGACGCGTCGCTCTGCGTAACCTGGGTCTCGCCGGCCTTATATTCGAGGGTCAGCACCAGCGGCCCTTCAAGGAAGCTGCCGTCAACACCCTCGGCGCGGCCGACGGCGATCGTGTAACTCTCAGACGAAGCCAGGCTGCTGCTGGTGATCACGATCTTCTGCTTTTCGACGGAGATCACGGCATCGGGGATCGTCGTACCGATGACCGCCTTCACGGCCTCCGGGTCACGAAAAGCGACGCTGGAATCCAGCTCGATATCGACACCGCCGGCTTCGTTTGGTTTGGCCTTTCCATAAAGGGTCAGCGGTTTGACCACCATGGTCCTGATCTCGCCTGATTCCGTCTCGGCGCCGCTGCCTGCCCCCTCAGCCAGAACCCTGAAAACATGGACAACGCCCTGCTTCATTGAAACGACGGGCGGCAACGTAGCTCTGGAAGGGTTTGACTGATCTACCTGGAGCTCCACGGCCTCACTGCCATCCATGGTCACGGAGGCCTTGTTAACCGGTTTGTTGAAGGAGAACACGAGTTCGGCCTGTGGCGGTATCTTTTCACCCGGAGAAAGCCGCGAGCCATTGACCTCGATCGTGTCCACGACTATTGGGCTGACCGTCTTAAAAGTTGAAACAAATTCGCGGGTCACGCCGATGGCTGAGGCGACCTTGGTCTCGATGCGCACTTCCTGGCCGGGTTTGAGTTCGAGGTCGCGGTAGATGTCGCCGGATTCGAGATTGTATTCCATGAGGAGGGGCTTGTCGTCGACGGTCACCATCACCTTGCCGATAGTAGCCAGTGCCGAAGAGCTTATCTGAAGCGGATTTCCGAGCGGGATCTCAAGGCTCTCGTTGCCGGGGCTGATCGAGGCGGTAGGTATGGCCAGCCAGAAAGCTATCGCGATGATCACGATTGCCGCTGATGCAATTAATGCTGACTTTCTGATATTTATCTGTTTCATCTTCCTGGGGGTACTTCCAGACGGGACCCCCCAGAGGTCCCGTCTGAAAACTATGCCAAAGAAGTCTGGGGCTTTCTTCTTCCTGTCTTTACTTCTACCGGCCAGTCCCTTTCGGGGGAGACCGGGGAATTATCCTGCTCCGGCTTAACCCGGAGCCCTAAAAAGCTTTCGCGCTCATGACCCAGACCGTTGAGGGTGAAGAGTCGCTTGCTTGCTCTATATGTAAGCAAGGAACGTGCCAACTATCCTGATAATGACGATCAGCATTAAGATATATGAAAAAAGCCGCGATTAGCAGGCTAAATCTGGCGGGGATGTTCGATGTTGGCTATTTGATTCTTGTAATGCTGGAGTGTTTACAGTTGGATGCAGGGCGGTTCTGCGCCTTCTGACGCTTCGGGTGTGGCATTTCCCACAGAAAGAGCAGGTCAGGATTTGATTGTTGTTGGATGGAAGTTTACTGATGCAGGCGGAAAAGCGGCCTGATTATTCGCTTTGAAGTGATCCTGACTCAGACGGGAAATCGCTCGAGTTGGTGTCCGGCATAAAAGGTTCGAACCCGGTTGGGTCCACCACCTTCCTCTTTTTATAAATGCCTTATTGAAGGTATTTGTTAATTCTTGACAGAACTACCGAAGATCGGGATCTTCTTTCAATCCGGCTGCTCGCCAACATTTGGATTGATTTAGTTAATACAAGGGAAAAAGATATATATCAGTAAATCACTCCGGAGTATGGTAATCGCCACCGCTGAAATCAATCAATGACCAACTGCACTGGAGATAAATGTGAATGACGAGCATGATGCAGGAAAAGAGCAATTAAAAGATCCTGTCTGTAACATGGTGGTATCGAGCGACTCCGAATATCATTATCAGCACGCGGACAAAAGATATTATTTCTGCAGTGAACATTGCCTGCATAGTTTCCAGGAGCAACCTGAGAAATACATCGAACATGTGGCACCGGTACCTCACGAAGCCGTAATAGAATCAAAAATCTACACATGTCCCATGCATCCCGAAGTGAGACAGAATCACCCGGGCAGTTGTCCCAAGTGCGGCATGGCGCTGGAGCCGCTGGTAGCACCGGTTGCCGCAACCAAAACCGAGTACACATGCCCCATGCATCCTGAAGTGAGACAGGACCACCCGGGCCGTTGTCCGAAATGCGGCATGGCTCTGGAACCGGTGACAGTCAGCGTTGAGGAAGACAATTCAGAGCTAACCGATATGACTCGCCGGTTCTGGATCAGCGCCATTCTGGCGCTGCCGGCGTTTGTTTTATCAATGACGGCCGATCTGGCACATTCCTGGTTGCCTGCCGGACTTTCCATGCACGTGGTTCAGTGGATAGTGTTTGTGTTGGCAACGCCAGTTGTATTGTGGGGCGGCTGGCCATTTTTTGTTCGTGGCTGGAAGTCCGTCATGACCTGGAATCTCAATATGTTCACCCTGATCGCGCTGGGTGTATCGGTTGCCTGGTTATATAGCGTCGTTGCTCTGTTATTCCCACAGATATTCCCGCCGGTAATGCAAACCGATGATGGCCTGGTAGCAGTTTATTTTGAAGCCGCGGCGGTAATCACGGCGCTGGTGCTGCTGGGGCAGGTGCTGGAACTGCGTGCCCGCTCACGGACTAATGTCGCCATCCAGATGCTGCTTGGCCTTGCGCCGAAAACCGCGCGCATCGTGCGGGATGATGGAACCGAGGAAGATATCCCGCTCGAACACGTGGTGCCCGGCGATACCCTGCGCGTCCGTCCCGGCGAAAAAGTGGCCGTGGACGGCTCGGTTGTAGAGGGTGTGAGCAATGTAGACGAATCGATGGTCACGGGCGAGCCTATCCCGGTTGCAAAGGCTGCGGGTGAAAGGCTTATCGGAGCGACGGTTAACGGCACCGGCAGTTTGTTGATGCGGGCCGAAAAAGTCGGTTCCGATACCCTGCTTGCGCAGATCGTCAGAATGGTGGCCGAAGCGCAACGCTCGCGGGCGCCGATCCAGAAACTGGCCGATGTTGTTGCTGGATACTTCGTGCCAGTAGTGGTCGGAATCGCAGTAACCTCGTTCATCATCTGGGGTTTATGGGGCCCCGAGCCACGACTGGCACATGCCATTGTCAATGCCGTTGCCGTGCTAATTATCGCTTGTCCGTGCGCGCTTGGTCTTGCCACACCAATAGCCATCATGGTAGGAACCGGGCGTGGCGCCATGGCTGGAGTATTAATCAAGAACGCCGAAGCCCTGGAGATCATGGAAAAGGTCGACATCCTGGTTGTCGACAAGACCGGTACGCTGACCGAAGGCAAGCCGAAACTTGTCGCGGTTCAGGCGGAGGAGGGGTTTGCTGAAGAGGAAGTGCTGCGTCTGGCTGCCAGCCTTGAACGGGCCAGCGAACACCCCCTGGCGGAAGCTATCGTGGATGGTGCGAAACAAAAAGGGGTCGAGCTGGTCAAGACCGACAGCTTCCAGTCTGTTACCGGGCAAGGTGTCACGGGTGAGGTTGAGGGGCATGCGGTGGCTGTGGGTAACACGAAACTGCTGGAAAGTTTGAGTGTCGACGCGCTTGATCTGCCGCAACTGGCTGACGAACAACGTGCCAGAGGCAATACGGTCATGCTGATCGCCATAGACGGCAAGGCAGCGGGTTTGATTGGTGTTGCAGATCCCATTAAGGATTCGACACCGGAAGCCATCCGCGACCTCCATGACGAGGGCATCAAAATCGTGATGCTGACAGGTGACAGCCTTATAACCGCAAAAGCAGTCGCAGGTGAACTGGGGATCGACCGGGTGCATGCCGAAGTGCTTCCAGAACAAAAAGGTGAAGTTGTCAAAAAGCTTCAGGCAGACGGACATATTGTGGCAATGGCGGGCGATGGTATCAACGACGCCCCGGCACTTGCGCAGGCTCAAGTCGGTATCGCCATGGGCACAGGCACCGATGTGGCAATGGAAAGCGCCGGCGTTACTTTAGTCAAGGGTGATTTGCGGGGTATTGTCAGAGCCAGGAGGTTGAGCAGGGCCACTATGCGCAATATCAGGCAGAATCTGTTTTTTGCCTTTATTTACAATTCGGCAGGTGTTCCGATTGCGGCGGGTCTCCTGTACCCATTCTTCGGAGTATTGTTGTCACCGATTATCGCCGCGGCAGCAATGAGCTTCAGTTCGGTGTCCGTGATCAGTAATTCACTCCGGCTGAAACGCGCGCAATTGTGAACGAACTGGCAATAACTCCGGGCTGATGGGGTCCTCCATGAATCAGAATTCCATTCAGATAAACGAGCGGAGTAATGGATGGATCTGAGACATTGACTGATTATCTGATTTCAGGGAATAAATAAATCATGCATGCCCGGATTATTTTCAGAGCGCTCTTTTTTGGATTGATTGGCGCCACTTTTCAGCTATCCCTTTATTTTGGCCTGGTTACCCTGCTTTCCGGCCCGCAGTTCGCGCTGGATCAGTTTTTCCTGTACTGGTATTTCATAGTTGGACTGGCAATCGGACTTGGCACGCAGATCGGCCTTTTTACTTATTTACGTAGTTCAATACGGAGGAGGCAGCAGGCTTCCGGGAAGATTCTGGCCGCCACGGGGGCCACGTCCACCCTGGCCATGGTGTCCTGCTGTACCCATTACCTGGCAAACGTATTGCCAATAATCGGTATAAGCGGGGTAGCCAGCTTCGTCGGCCAGTATCAGACCAGGATTTTCTGGGTGGGTTTAGCATTCAATCTCGCTGGAATAATCTTTATCTCCAGCCGTATTATTAAATTCCACAGGGGAGCATGAGATGTCCAGGAATGTAAGCGCTATATTTTTAGCTGCATTGTTAGCGGTAACGGCAGTGGCAGTTTTTTCGGGGTGCAGCGATAACGGTCAGGTACAGACCTCAAGTTCAGGTCTGGCGGAACAGACTCGCGAAGATGGAGAAGTGACCGTAAAGGTGACCCCACAAAGTCTGGGGGATGGGGAGCCCTGGACCTTCAAGGTGGTATTCGATACTCATACAGTCGATTTAAGCCAGGATCCGGCGCAAATCTCGGTCCTGTTCGCAGACGGAAAAGAGTATGTGCCGCTGGCATGGGAAGGAGATCCTTCCGGGGGTCATCATCGTGCGGGTACGCTTAAGTTTTCCACGATTTCACCGCGGCCTAAAAACGTGGAGCTCACCATCAAAGGAGTAGGTGGAACTGACCGCAGCTTCAGCTGGACCCTTAATTAGCGGAAGCCAATAGTAACTACACGGTAGCCCCGGGTGTGAATATCACCGCAGGGCTATTCGATCGCTCCAGAAGAAGAACTCATGTGATCCATGAGCGATTTCATGTCCGCGACCGCAAGGCCTGATTTATTCATGCCGGAGTTCATGAACGTCATCATGGCGCCGGCCATCCCGCTTGTTCCCATGATACTGTTTTGCCGCACAAGTCGATAGAATGAACTCTCATATTCGTACGGCGCTTCCAATGGATATGTCTGTCGCTTCGGTGTTTGTGCTGATTTCCGAGGACGAACTTTTCTGTATACGCGCGGTAACCGTTATTCGTCCGGGTTCACGCTCGTGTCGTACGGGGAGATGTTCGAAACCTTCGCATTTTCGAAGGCGATCTTCAGTAGACCTTCTCCGCTGGTTTTATCGTAGTACCAGATGATAGTGGGGTTTTGTGAGGGGCCGGTGCGGTGTGAGCGCGCGGGTGTTCCCAGCAGCCCTTCGACCTGGTCGAGGGTCATGCCCTTCTCGACCTGAGCATACTTCTCGGCGCTGACGCCGGCCTTCTCACCACAGCCGGCTGATGCTATGACGAGCGTTGAAATGACAACCGCCGCGACCAGCGTCATCAACACAAGAATTATTTTTTGTCTGCGCTCAGCGCTCATTCCTCGTTCTCCGTCAGATGTCCCTTGGTCATTCTTAACACGCGCTGTGCCCTGGAGGCAACCACGCGGGAGTGGGTTACTATCACGATGGTTACGCCCTCTTCGTTTATCTTCCTGAATGTCTCGAGGATGTCAGATTCGGTTTCTTCGTCGAGGTCGCCGGTCGGCTCGTCGGCGAGGATGAGCTGCGGTTTATTCATGAGGGTCCGGGCCAGCGCCACGCGCCGCTGTTCTCCGCCGGAAAGCTGTCCGGGATAGGAATGCATCCTGTCGCCCAGTCCGACGAGTTCCAGCAGTTCCTCAGGGCGGCTTAAGTCAGCCTCCGGATTATCTCCGAAAGTGGACGGCAGCCGGACGTTGTCGATCGCGTTCAGCGTTGGCATAAGGCTGGCGAACTGGAAAGTGAAACCGATCTTCATGTTCCTCAGCAGCGACATTTCCTTGTCATTCAGGTTCCAGATATTGATGCCGTCGAGAAGCACGCGGCCGGAGCTTGGCTTGGTGAGTCCGCCCATAAGGCTCAGCAGCGTCGTCTTGCCGGAGCCGGAGTGGCCGACAATGGAGACCATCTGCCCCGTCGGGATCTCGAGGTCGACGGTGTCTACCGCGCGCACCGTGCTTGGTCCCACTTTATAAGTCTTGCTCAGGTCCTTGATGATGATCATGTTTTCGTTGCCTGACACGGTCACCTGTCGCTCACTCCCCCTGCCTGATGGCGGCGTATGGCTCCAGCCTGCTGGAGCTGTATGCGGGATAGAGGGACGCCGCGGCGCCGGTGGCGATGGCCAGCAGCAGGGTTATGACAGTCAGCTTTGCGAAGGTCAGCAGCGGCGGCCAGAGGTATGGAATACCCAGGCTCGTCGTGATCACGGCCTTGAAGATGAACAGGCCCGCGCCACCGATGAATATGCCCGCAAGACCGCCGGCCGCTGTCAGGAAGACGGCTTCGACGAGCATCAGGCGGAAGACGAAGCGGCGGCTTGCGCCCATCGCCCTCAGCAGACCGATCTCACGCTGGCGTTCGTTGACGATCATCGAGAAGATAGCGGCGATGGTCAGCAGCGACATCACCCAGACGATCGCGTCGATGGCGATGAAGCCGCGGGTGAATCCCGAAAGCCGGTCGGTGACCGAACGGCTGAGTTCGTTGGCGGTGATGATCATGGTGCCGGGCACGTTGGTTTTTATCCTCTGCGTCAACTGATCGATATTCGTGCCGGGGGTCATTTTCACGAGGACGGATGAGATCTGGCCGGGTCTTACATCGATGGTTTCTTCCGCCTGCATCGAAGAGTCGGCTGCCATCTGATAGGCGTCGTCGATCTTCATGAAGACGCTTTCATCGGCTCCCATACCCGTGGCGTCCAGGACGCCGGCAACATTAAAAGCCTGACCGTAGAAATGGACCTGTTCTCCCTTGTTGGCGAGGATCAGTGAACCGATTATGACCTCGTCCTTTTCGAGCGGACGATTCAGGTTGTCAACAAGCCAGGGAGTGATTACAAAGTCTGTATCCGGGTCATAACCGACGAGCTGCGCCCGGCCGGTGCAACAGGGGACCGACAGCAGCGATTCGATGAAAAGCTGGGCGGATGCCTGCTCGACGCCGGGAGTGGCCTTGACCTGGTCCAGGATCGAGCGGCTCATGTAAAAACTCGTGGGCGCTCCCGTGATCAGCGCCGCCTGGCCGGATTCCTGGTAGCCCTCGGGAACAACGAGGAGGTCGGCGCCAAGCCGCTCCATGCCGACTTCGAGGCTGCGGTCGACGCTGCCGATGAGCAGGGTCGCGGAGAACAGAGTACCGGACGCCAGCCCGACGATAGCGATGGTCACAAAGCTTCTGAAGGGTTTGCGTCTGAGGTTTTGTGCGGCCAGATAAAGGAGCCCGAGTCTTTTCATTTCAGCTCTTTCGGCTCCTCGGTAGATGAACAAAAGTTATACATGGGATCGCTATTCAGAATACCTGTGTCACTTATGAGAATCAAGGAAATCACTTGTCCAGTTCGTATTTCTCTATCCGGTAAAGGAGGGTATGGCGGCTGATACCCAGCAGTTCGGCCGCCCTGGTGCGGTTGCCGCCAGTGCGTTCCAGCGCCTGCGCGATGAGCTCTTTCTCGACCTTGCCCAGCGTGATTCCATCGGCGGGCAGCTTTATGGTCTCGTCTCCGGCGGGTGTCTTTAAACGCACTTCCACCGGCAGGTCTTCGGGAACGATCACCTCGCCTGCGCTTAAAATGGCTGCGCGCTCGATCGTGTTCTGCAGCTCGCGCACGTTTCCCGGCCAGGAATGGGCCTCGAGCAGCCTGTTGGTCTCGGCCGAGAGTTTCTTGGCGGGCGCGAAACGCACGAGGAAATGCTCCGCAAGCAGTCTGATGTCGCCGACGCGCTCCCTTAAGGGCGGCATGGTTATGGGGATGACGTTCAGGCGGTAAAAAAGATCTTCGCGGAACTCGCTTGTCTTGATCATGGCCCCGAGGTCACGGTTTGTGGCGCCGATCAGGCGCACGTCGACGCTGGTCGTCTTCGAGCTGCCCAGCCTTTCAAAGCTCCGGTTCTCAAGCACCCTGAGCAGCTTCACCTGCACAGTCGGCGAGACGTCGCCGATCTCGTCGAGGAAGAGGCTGCCGCCGTCGGCCAGTTCGAAACGCCCGGGCCGGGAGTCGGCGGCGCCGGTGAATGCGCCTTTTTCGTAGCCGAAGAGCTCGCTTTCCAGCAATGTCTCCGGTAGCGCCGCGCAGCTCAGCTGTATAAACGCGCCCTTGCTGCGGTCGCTCTGCTCGTGGAGCGCCTTGGCGATGAGCTCCTTGCCGGTGCCGCTCTCGCCGTAGATCATTGCCGTGGCGTCCGAGGTGGCGACGCGCGCGACAGTTGACATTATCTCTTTCATCTGGGGGCTGTTGCCGACGATGCCCGACGTGTCATATTCGCGGTCGAGCTCACCGCGCAGGTAGTCCACCTGCTGTTCGAGCTTGCTGACCCTGAGCGCTTTCTCCACCGAGAGTTTCAGCTCCTCGACATCGAACGGTTTGGTCAGATAGTCAGTGGCGCCGGCCTTCATGGCCTCGACGGCGCTCTCAACGTTGCCGTGCGCCGTAAGCATGATCACCGGCAGGCCGGGGTGCTCCTGCCTGATGCGGGTAAGCGTCGTGATGCCGTCCATGCCGGGCATGCGCTGGTCGAGTATCACCATGTCGGGCACCGACTCTTCGAAGGACTTCAGGGCTTCTTCGCCCGATGCCGCCTCACGCACGTCGTTGCCTGCGCTCTTTAAAGCGCGCCCGACTACGAAGCGCATGTTTTTTTCGTCATCTACTATCAGGATGGTGCCAGGCATATGCCGGTTCCTCCATGGTTAATCAAACAGAACTTTCAGATTCCTTCTCAGCCGGTTCATTCGCCGGGCCGTCCGAATCTTCCTTCCCGAATGCGCCAGCCGGACGCGAATGCGCCAGCGGCAGTCCCACTATAAAAGTGCTGCCCTCGCCCGGACGGCTCTCGACCTTTATAAAGCCGTTGTGGGCGTCGACGATGCGGTGCACGATGGAGAGGCCCAGGCCGCTGCCTTCGGCCCTGGTTGTATGGAAGGGATCGAAAATGCGCTCCTTCTCCTCTTCGGTGATACCGATGCCGGTGTCGGCAAAGGAAATCTTCAGGTAGCCTTCGGACGCGGCGGCATCGATCGTGATTTGACCGCCATCCGGCATCGATTGTATCGCGTTGGAGATGAGGTTGACGAAAATCTGCTTCAGCCTGTCTTCGTCAGCGTGGATTTCCGGAAGTTCGTCCGGGTAATTTTTATGCACGACGATCTTCTGCTGTTTGGCGAACTGCCTGGTGAGCAGGACGACCTCATCGATGACATGCCGGGGCTCGACCTCCTCGAACCGGGATTTTGAAGGACGGCCGAAGTCCAGCAGCGTGTTGACAACCGCGTCGAGCCGGTCTATCTCCTGGATCATGACATGGGTCAGCTCCGCGTCCTGGCAGCCCATCTCCATCTCCTGCTCCATCATCTGCACGCTGGCCTTGATAACACCGAGCGGGTTGCGCACCTCGTGGGCGACGCCGGCGACCAGCTCGCCGAGGCCGGACAGCTTGTCGGCCCGCAGCAGTTGTTCGGTGAGGTCCTTGACCTCGGTAAGGTCTTCGAGGGTTATGACTATGCCCACCGTCTGGCCCCGGCTGCGATGAGGCGTGACTCTTACCGCCACTGTCACAGGCCTGCCGTTTGATGTGAGCTCCATCTCCAGCGTCGCCCGGTTCTGCTCCTCCGAGAGAACCAGCTCGGCGGCCCGCAGCAGTTCCTCATGTCCATCAAAGATTTTTTCCAGGGGGTAGGCGACCATGTCTTCTTCATCGCGCGCCATGATGTGCGCCGCCGCCGGGTTGACCGTGACTATCTGCCTGCGGCGATCGACGGAGATGACACCGCTGCTGACGCTTCCCAGTATGCTCTCGGTGTATGCCTTCATGTTGCGCAGGGCGGTCTCACGGTCTTCGATCTCCTTGTTGAGTTCCATGACTTCCTCGTAGCGCTGCTGCTGGCGGCGCCGTGAATCTACTACTGCGCCGGTCGTGAAGGCGACGACATTGTAAAGAATTACTTCGAAGAAGTTCTCCAGGGAGCCGCTTTCGGAAAAGCCTCCCAAAGACATGAAGGCGTAGGGAACGAAGAGCGCGGTGATGCTGAGCGATGTCAGCAGGCCGCCCCTGATGCCGAATCTGATCGCTGCATAGATGATGGGAATGTAGTAAAGCCTCGTGAGCGATATATGGAAGGCCTCGTGGGAGATGTAATCGAGATGCACGGGGCGGTAATGGAAGTAGCTGATGACGGCGACAAGGATCGACACGAGGATGGCATCGCGGAGTTTCGCCACCGTTTTTGGTTTTTGATCGATCATCATATATTTGTCAGCTCTGGCCCGCCGTATCTTTCTTTCGTTCCCAGGACGGTGCGATGCCGAGCTGTTCGCGGTATTTTGCCACCGTGCGCCGGGAGATGCTGATGTCGTTCTCCTTGAGCTGACCGACAAGCTTCTGGTCCGAAAGCGGATGCTGCGCATCTTCGCGCGCGATTATCCCCGCCAGGCGTTTCTTCACCGCGTTGGCCGCGAGTCCTTCACCGCCTTTTGCGGCAGCATATCCGGAGGAGAAGAAATAACGGAATTCGAAAATCCCGTGCGGCGTGCTCATGTACTTGCCGAGGAGCGCCCTGCTTATCGTCGACGGATGGACGTCGAGGCTCGCGGCGATCTTCTCCAGGCCCAGCGGCCGCAGATGCTCCGGCCCCTGGGTGAAGAACTCCGGCTGGGCTTCGGCGATGGCGCGCGCGACCTTCGTGACCGTCGTCCGCCGGTGGTCGATGTCGCGTATGAGGCGTGACGCCTCCTGAAGTTTATCCTTGATGTAAGCCGTGGTCGCAGGTTCTGCGTCAGACTTTTTTGAGGCCATCTCCTGATACAGGCGGCTGAGCTTGAGTGATGGCACAATCTCACGGTTGGCCAGGATGCGGATACGGCCGCGGTCGACCCGCGCGTAGACGTCGGGGATGACCGCCGCCGCGGGCGGGCTCGTGTCAAAAAGCGAACCCGGTGAGGGGCAGAGGCTGCGGATCACCTCGACAGCTCGCCTTACTTTCAGGTTCGAGACGCCGAGCGATTTCGCTATCTCTCCAAACGCGTTATGGGCGACCTGCGGCAGGAATTCCCGCACGATGCGGATCGCGGTTTCACCGGCGCCGATCTGTTCGAGCTGTATGGCAAGACATTCCTCGAGGTTCCGGGCTGCGACTCCGGGCGGATCGAACCGCTGTACGATCCTCAGCACATCCTCGATCTCGGCGGCCGGCTTGTTGATCGTGGCTGCCAGTTCCTCCACTGGTTCACGCAGGTAGCCGTCCTCATCGAGGCTGCCGATTATCGCCAGCCCGATGCGGCGCCGCGCGTCTGTCAGGTTCTCGAGGTGCAGCTGCAGGGTCAGATGCTCCGAAAGGGTCTCGGCGCAGGCGGTAAGTTCTCCGGGGGTCGCTGTATTGCCGCCGCCACGATCACCGCGGTTCGCGCCCAGGTAATCATCCCAGAGCTCCCGTTCCGATACCTGTCCGGGTTCTGCCTCAAAATCGGCGGCCTCCGGAATCTCCAGGGTGGGGTTCTCATCGAGCTCTTTCTGTATGAGCTCCTGAAGCTCAAAGGCGCCGAGCCGCAGTATGCTCAAGCTCTGGTACAGCCTCGGGGAGAGCACCAGTTGCTGGCTTGTGGTCGGAGCGGTTGTTAGAACGGGTTTCAGATTCATGAACGGGAAGTCGGACTATTGCGCCTTTACCTTGAAGTGCCGCGGTTGGCCAGGAGGTTCATCGCTGCGCGGATGCGGCGTCTCTTTGCGCATCAAAACATATTCTAAATGTTTGTGTGCCTAAGTGTAGCTTTTATCGAGGCCGTTCTCACGCCTTCTTAATTCTGCTTAATGTTTTCACCGGTGTCATACCAGTGAGCGATTATCTATCAGCTCAGGTTTTCTCCGAATAGTCATTCCGAGACACTCGGAGAGGAGCGAGGAGCGCAGAAGAATCTTCTGTTTGCTGTAAAAGCAGATTCTTCGTCGCTTCGCTTCTCAGAATGACAGTTTACTTATCCTCAGAAGGACAGTTTGCTTAAGTTAAGGGGTTGATCAACAAATGAAAAAGTAGCAGGCGGAATCTCTAGTAGTAGGCGAGGCTGCCGTCGCGTTTTGCCCTGGCCACGGCATAGCGAAATACAAAAAGGCTTATCGGCAGCATGATCACCGAGAAGATTACCAGCGCCAGGAGATCGCCTCCCACGTCGTAGAACCCTGCCCCCTTCAATAGTGACATGCGGATGGCGCGGAGCGCGTAAGTAATCGGAAAAATGTAAGAGAGTGTCTGCAGCCATTCCGGCAGGATCGTGATCGGATAATAAACACCGCCCAGCAGCGTCGACGATGTCGCGATCACCCAGGCGATGGGGTCGCCGCGCTTGAAGATCATGATGAAGCTGGCCGAAATGATGCCGAGGCTGCTGAAAGCGACCACCGTCAGGATGAGCGCGGTGATCGCGGGCAGCGGGCTGGCATTGCCGAAATCGACGCCGAAGAAGATGCCGCCGATCAGCAGGTAGACCGCGACCTGGATCGAGGTGAAGGCAAAGCTCCAGAGCGAGGAAGAGACGACGATATTGGACAGTCGCGTAGGCGTCACCAGCATCGCCTCAAGCGTGCCGATCATCTGCTCGGCCCTGATACTGCTGGAAAAACTCGTCAGGCCGACTGACAGGTAGTTGGAGAAGGCTATGCCGATAAGCACGAAGGCAAAATAACTCTGGGAGGCGTCACCACCGTAATCCCCGAGTTTCTGCTGCAGGGTCGGCGACTCTCCCAGCAGCTGGGCAACGAAATAGAACATGACGACCGAGAAGAAGATGCTTATGAACTGGAGCACGAACGAGAAGCGGTAGCTGATCTCCGTGAGGAAGTCTTTCTTCAGAAACGCCAGTGGTTTTCTCAGCACCTATTCCTCCGCTTCCGTATCGGATATCAGCGCGTGAAAATATTCGGCCAGTGATGAATCGCCGGTAAGTTCGCCCGTGACGCCGCTCGCCACCATCTCGCCATTGGACATTATCCCCACCCGGTTGCAGACCTGTTCCGCCTCCGCCAGGTGATGGGTCGCGAGGAAGACGGTTTTCCCCTCGGCTGCCATCCTGTTTATTATGAAGTCGTGCAGCTTCCTGGTGGCGACGGGGTCGAGGCCCTTGGTGGGTTCGTCCATGAAGAAGATGTCCGGATCGGCGAGCAACCCGCGCGCCAGGCCTATCCGCTGTTTCATGCCGGTGGAGTATTCCTTGAAAGTGCGCCCGGCGGCGGCGGTCATGTCGACCTGATCCAGCGCTTCGTCTATGCGCTCCCGGGCTTCATCTTTCGCAAGCCCGTGGAGGGCGGCGAAGAATTCGAGGTTCTGCCTGCCGGTGAGCCGCCAGTAAAAGCTGCGTTCTTCGCTGGAGATGAGTGCGATAGAAGCTTTGACGTTTCCCTGCTGTTTTGCCAGGTCATAACCACAGACGCTAGCGCTGCCCCCGCTTGGCAGTATGAGGGTGCAGAGCATCTTGGTGAGAGTTGTCTTTCCCGCGCCGTTGGGGCCCAGCAATCCGAATATCTCGCCCCGCTCGACAGTGATGCTGATGTTTTTTACCGCAGTGAATATTGTTTTGTCAAACGGATGCAGGGGGGAGGAAAAGCCCCGGCGCTTGATAAACTCTTTTGTTAGATTATGGGTTTCAAGAACCACGTCAGCCATGTGAGCGTATTCTAGCATGCCGCATACAACGTCACATATCAGAGAGCCCTTTAATATCGGCGCCGTGCGCCTGCGCAACCGTCTTGTGCAGGCGCCGCTCGCGGGTATAAGCGGACGCGCATTCAGGCTGCAGGCGCGGCGTTTCGGAGTAGCGCTCACGGTCACGGAGATGGTCAGCAGTTACGGGGTGAGATACCACAACGCGAGGACTCTGGAAATGCTCGAGCTCACGGCACCGGAGCACCCCGTTGCGGTGCAGATCTTCGGCAGCGACCCGGAGGTCATGGCCCAGGCGGCGCGGGCCGCGGAGGCGGCAGGCGCGGACATCATCGATGTCAATATGGGCTGCCCGGTGAGAAAGGTCGTAAAGACCGGGGCCGGATCGGCCCTGATGGGGGATGAGCGGCTGGCGGCCAGGATCGTCGCCGCCATGGTGGACGCCGTGGGCATACCCGTCACTGTCAAGATGCGTTCGGGTCCGGGGCGCGAGGTGACGGCTCTTTCCCTGGCCGGGTTTCTGCAGGAAGCAGGCGCGGCGGCCATATGTATCCATCCCCGCACCGGCGCCCAGATGTGGAAGGGGAAGGCCGACCATTCGGTTAGTGTTCAGCTGGCCGCGGCTCTGGATATCCCGGTCATCGCCAGCGGCGACATCGTTGGCTGCGAAGACGCCCGACGGTTGCTGGAATCAGGTTGTGCGGCGCTCATGATTGGCCGTCCATCCCTTGGTGACCCCTGGCTGTTTTCCGATCTGCTGGCAGGGGTGGAGCCGGGAAGCCGGTCCCTCGATGAAGTGCTGGCCGAGATCGGGCTTTTTTATGCGGACCTCGTCGACGAGTTGGGTGAGGCGAGGGCTGTGCGTCACATGCGCAAGTTCTACGGCTGGTTCCTGCGCCGGTTCAGGCCCACGGCGCAATTGCGGGCGGAGCTGCTCCAGACCGGGGGCTTCGATGAGGCTGAGAGACTGATTCGGCAGGCGATGAACCAGGGTCAGGATTAGCGCTGGACAGGCTCGCTATGATCTGCGCCTCAAGCCGCCGCCCGGTCAGCGGGTCGCGTAAAGGCCAGCGGCCTCTTCATCGAGTGTTTCCATCTGCGCCTGCAGGTCGCGGTAGAGGGACTCACGCGGTTCGATCTCGCTCTGCCACCAGTTTTCCAGTTCGTTGCGCGCGCCGCTCGTGGTCATGAGCTTTTTCTCCAGGTCGATCGCAACAGCCTGCGCCCGTGTCTGGTCACCGGCGCCGGCGGCATCGGCCAGTTGCGCCGCCATTGAAGACAGGTCGGCGTATTCACCGACCGATTGCGACATCGCCGTAAGCAGGTTTAATCCTGTCGCCGAATAGCCGTCATCCAGCTCCTGCTTCACCTTGAGCATCGATTGCGAAGTCTGCTTCAGCGTCGCGCTGGCTTCAGCCGGGTTCGACTGAACCATGCTCATCGCGACCTGGAACTGTCCCAGCAGCATGTCCATCTCTTCGAGCGAGGTGAAGACGACGGACCCGCCTTTATAGAGGTTCCCGAGCTGGACGACGGTATCTTCGAGGACCAGCAGCTGCTGTTCTCTCAAGTCCGCGATTTCCGCCTTCTTGAGCAGGTAGTCGCGGTTGTCGGGTGAGATGGAGGACAGACCTGCTGCCGAACGGGCGTCGCGCGATGCTTCGCGAACTGAATCCGTGGCCTGTTTCAGCAGCGGTTCAGCGCCCGCCACGGCCTCGCGGGCGGTGCTGATATTTTCCTGTGAGGTAAAGGTGTCCGCGCCGAGCTTGTCCGCCTCGATGCGGGACATGAGCAGGTTGGCTTCCTCGATGTGGTTGTTGGCGCCTGCCAGTTTTGTGTTGGCCCGTTCGTTCTGAACGAACGGGATGCCCAGCGAGAGGCCGAGCGCCAGCGCGCCGCCCGCGATGAAAAAAATCGCAATGGTTTTCAGGAGATATCTTTTATCCATGGCCCGGGCCTTTTTCTGAACAGTAGATCATTGGCCGTTCCCGGTGACGTAGTGGCTCCAGTCACGCTCAAAATCGCCCCAGCCGATGCCGAGCTCGGAGCGGAAGACCTCGTCCACGATACGGTCCTGGTTGCCGGTGTCA
>Ga0265292_1001400_pt1 | contig 21416 bp, 17 predicted proteins | sample Munlanlewell296A_FD_189080 | JGI IMG/M metagenome (GOLD analysis project Ga0265292, IMG submission 189080) | Leachate microbial communities from a municipal landfill in Southern Ontario, Canada - Leachate well 296A | ecosystem: Engineered > Solid waste > Landfill > Unclassified | place: Canada... | reverse complement strand
TGAATTTTGTTCTGTTTAGCGACTACAAACCAGATGCTTTTTTCTTTTGCTATCGCGCTCCCATCAAGCGTTTTGTCAACATGGAATTGTTAATATCGTTTAATTTAAAGTTACCGGAGTATTGATTATCATAGATTAAACTAAATAAATGGGTATGAAAACAAAAATAATATTATTACTGTTGTTGTTAGGATTTATGTGTATTTCTTGCAAAAAGGAAAATACATCTGATTCAACCTATCCTTGTAAAGCAATTGTTTTTGATAAGGCTGGTTGCACTAACAATGATGTATACATTTTAAAATTTATTAGTGGATTTGAGAAAGTTAAATTAATGACTTATGGTGAGTCTGGCCAAGGTCGAGATAGCCTCTATGAAGTGCCGAATCTGCCAAATGAATTAAAAATTAAAGGATTGTCAATCAAACTGGATATTAGAAAACCTCAGGCTAATGAAATCCCGGGATGTTATAGTTTTGAAATGCCAATGCTTTATGCAGATGCTTTTGTTTATGTGATTAAAGCAATAAAAGAATAAACGCGCCATTTCGACAATTGATTATTCCGCTCTAAGGTGGTTCCACCATTCTCGAATCCTAAAACTCATACCCCAAAGGGCAACCTTTTTTTCGCCGTAACTGCTGAAAACCGGATTATGTATAGGATATCCGGCTATATTTATCCGTTAAATCCATAACAAAAAGAATGAGGGGATGACAAGAAGACTCAGTGCAGCGTCAAGGGGTCCCGGCCTGCCAGCATTCGTACAGCGTGACGGGGTCCCGGCCTTCGCCGGGATGACAACGCTTTTAGGTCACTGGTCACTTCTTCCGCTTCACGCGTCCCGCTTCACGCATCACGAAATCCCATTAACCTTTAACCAATAACCATTAACCATGTTATTCGGCCTCCACATCATCGACCTGATCATCATCCTTGTGTTCATCGTTGTCATGCTTTGGATTGGCAAGCAATCTGAGAAAAAGAACAAAAACACCGACGATTTTTTCCTGGCGGGCAGAAAGCTCGGCAAGGCGTATCAGTTTTTTCTGAATTTCGGAACCTCGACCAATGCCGATCAGGCTGTTGCCGTATCGCGCGAGGTTTACCGGCAGGGAATCGGCGGGATGTGGATCCAGTTCCTGGTACTGTTCCTTACCCCATTCTATTGGTTCTCAACTTTCTTTTTCCGGCGGGTTCGGCTCACCACTATCGGCGACTATTTTACCGAGCGGTTTAACAGCAAATTCCTGGGTGGCAGTTACGCTGTGTTCACTCTCCTGATGGCGCTTCTGGGTGGTGGAGTGGGCTATATGGTTGCCGCAAAAACAATGGTGGCTATGACGCCCAAACCGATCGAGGTGTGCACTCCGGCCGAGCAGCGAAGTATATCGGAATTCAAAGAGTTCCAGTCCCTCCGGAATGAGCTGGCAGCGGGACTGACGGCCGGGCAGCAGGTCAGGTATGAGCAGCTCAGCGATAAAAACAAAAAGGGAGAGCTGCATTCCTTCTTTTCCTATACAAACGAGATATGGTTCTACCTGATCTATGCATTGGTCGTGGGAATGTATACTATGATGGGCGGATTCCGGGCGGCGGCCATTACCGATGCGATACAGGGAATACTGATCCTGATATTTTCACTGATCCTCATACCCGCCGGACTCCATAGAGTTGGCGGTTTCTCGGGCCTACATGCCACTGTACCGGATTATTTGTTTGAGCTGTTTGGATCGTCAACCATGAGTGAATATGCCTGGTACACGATACTGGCCATGTCGCTGGCCAACCTCGTGTCAATTGTGGCGGTGGTAACAGGGATGCAAACGGCCGGATCAGCTATAAACGAAAATGCGGCCCGGATCGGGATGATCGGTGGGATGTTTACCAAGCGCGTGATTATGGTGTTCTGGGCATTGGCAGGACTGCTGGCAATCGCCATTTATGGCGGCACCCTCAGCGATCCCGACCTGATCTGGGGGATTATGACTAACGACCTGCTGGTGCCGGGGGCCATCGGACTGATGCTGGCTGGGATACTGGCAGCGAATATGTCCACTCTGAGTGCTACTTCGATCTCGTACGCCGCATTGTTTATCCGGAATTTGTACAAACCCTTTTATCCTGATAAATCAGAAAAGCATTATCTTTCTGTGGGAAGGGTGGTGATCGGTGTGACCCTCGTTGGTGGTATTGGTATCGCGCTTGTCGTGGATAACCTCCTGGAACTCTTCCAGTATATCATTTCGATACCCGCCATTTTCGGGGCCTCCATCTGGTTGGGCTTCATGTGGCGCCGGGTAACCAAATGGGCCGTCATCGTGCAGGTAACCGCCTGCCTGGCCATTTATGCCGTGATCCCCAATCTTTTTCCGGCTATCGATTCGATTAAACACAATCCGGCAATGATCGTGGAAACACAGCCTCGCGAGACTACGATAAGAACGAGGGCTTTACAGTCTGATGTGGATGCAGGAACGGTCGATAAGATTGGTAAAGAGATCGAAAAGAACGTAACGATTGCTCCTGTTGGAATCTTCTTTGATAAGGTTGCCCGGGAGAATCCCGATGATCAAGCCTCTCCGAAAGTAGGGGTCGATCGCTTCCATGCCGAGATCTGGGTGATTAGCTGGTTTGGGTTCGATATGACCCATCTTTCTAAGGCTCAATTGGTTGCTATGCGTTTCTTTTTTGATGCCCTCTTCCCGTTCCTGCTGCTCTTCCTGCTCTCGATCTTCACGAGGCCTGTTCCGAAAAACCTGCTTGATTGGTTCTTTGCCAAGCTGCATACGCCGGTACAGCAAACGCCCGAAGAGGATGAAGTAGCACTGGTGAAAGCCCGGGCAAATTTCGCCCAATTTGAATCCGAAAAAATGTTTCCTCATAGCCAATGGGAGTTCCGCAAATGGAAGCGGGTGGACTATCTCGGCTTCTTCGGAAGCTGGGTGCTGGTAGGGCTGGTGATATTGTTACTGTGGACGGTGGTGACGATTAAGTGACGAGTGACGAGTGACAGTTTCGAGATTCGAAGACCAGTTTTGAATTTTGAAGTTGAAGGCTCAAGTATCGCTCAGGCCGACCTTTGAGCCAGCCTTGCCAGTACAAATATATTTCCCGATATTACACACGCAAACCCTGCAGATTTTTTTTCTTCTAAATATCTATTTATCTATAAATATGGATTACGACAACAAATGGGAAAGAGTAGCGGTGCTGGGGGCTGCAGGCAAAATGGGCAGCGGTATACTGCTGCTCACATCCGTTGAGATGGCCGACTTGAGTCTCAAGCCCGAGAACCGCGGCCGTACCTTTGCCATTCAGGCAATCGACGTCTCAGTTGAGGGGCTGTCCGGGCTGATGAAATACCTCCGTGCCCAGGTTCTCCGCATCGCCGAGAAGAAAATGGTTTGGCTCCGCCTGATGTATGCTGACAGGGCCGACCTGGTGGATAATGGCCAGATCATTCAGCAATATGTTTTTGATGTACTGAATATTGTAAGGCCGACTATACGGATTGAAGCTGCTTATGATTGCCACCTGATTTTTGAGGCCATCAAGGAAGATCCGGATTTAAAAAAGATGATTTTCCGGAAGATCGATGGGGCCAATCCTCATAAGCCCTGGTACCTTACCAACACCTCTTCCATCCCGATCTCTGAACTGGACCGGGATGCCGGGCTCGATGGAAGGATTATCGGATTTCATTTTTACAATCCGCCTGCAGTTCAAAAGCTTGTTGAACTTATCCGTGCAGAAAGCACGGTTCCATCGTTGGAGGCTTTTGCACTGGAATATGCTGAAAGACTCGGGAAATTGGTGGTCCGCTCCAACGACAAGGCGGGGTTCATCGGGAACGGACATTTTATGCGGGATGCCCTTCATGGCATCAGCGAGGCAGAGCGGTTGGCAGCGGAAGTACCCCTGTATGAGGCAATATGGATGATTAATAAGGTTAGCCAGGATTACCTGGTGCGGCCAATGGGCATCTTTCAGCTCATAGATTATGTCGGGTTGGATATCATGACCTATATAATGGACGTCATGAATCCCCATTTCCGCGGCGAAGAGATCCACAGCCCCATGCTCATGGGATATCTTGAACTGGGGATCAGGGGCGGGCAGCATTCAGATGGCTCGCAGAAAGACGGCATCCTCCGCTATGATAAAGGACGGCCGGTTGGAGTATTTGATCTGGCATCGGAGCAATACATCGCGGTAGAACATTTCCGGGAATCATGCGAAGCCCGGCTCGGACCGCTCCCTCAGTCGTTCCAGCCCTGGAAGCAAGTGGTCGGGAGTAAAATGAAGGAAAAATTTTTCACCAGCCTTTTCCAGGAGCTTAAAACAATGGATACAGCAGGCGCCAGACTGGCCCTGAATTATGCGTGTCGCTCGAAAGAGATCGGGCAGCAGCTGGTGGCCAACGGTATTGCCCGATCAGATGAAGACGTCAATACGGTGTTGCTTACGGGATTTTTTCACACCCTCGGGCCCATTAACAACTATGTATAATCAAAACTGGCAGGATTAAGATGGAAAAGAAAATATACATGACGGCCGGCTACAATACCATTTCCCTGGGGACAGGCCGCAAGGAGTTCATTCCGGGGAAACCAAGGCCGGGAATCGAGCATTATATAAAGGAGGCGGGGTCACAGGTACTGTCAAAGATAGGTGGGCCCGATGCGGTGGATGAAACGGTTATCGGCAACTTCATGGCCTGCCGGTTCAACAGCCAGGCTCACCTGGGAGCATTTGCACCGTATATCGATGAAGGTTTGTCCGGAAAGCCATCCACACGTGTTGAAGGAGCATGCGCTTCTGGCGGATTGGCATTGCTGACAGGAATAAAAGCTGTCCTGTCGGGCTCGGCCGAAGTGGTGCTGGCGCTCGGGGTGGAGGTTCAGAATAGTGTTAAGGCTATTTACGGTGCCGATATCCTGGCTGCCGCAGGATGGGCCGCGGACCGGAAAGCCGGGCATGCCTTCTTCTTCCCCGGGCAGTTCAGTGACCGGGCCGGTGTTTATTTTGAACGGTTCGGCCGCGAACGCACGCGTAAATCCTTTGCCCGCTGGTACCGGAATGCCATCGAAAATGCAAAATTATGCGAAACGGCCCAGGAGTTCCACAATACCCTGGCCGATCTGGAAAACCTGGCCATGACCGAACCCAACGGGAAAACATTTGTTGATCATCTGAACATTTTCGATTGTTCCAAAGTATCCGACGGGGCTTCAGCCATTGCGATAGTTTCACGGGAGGGTTTGCACCGGATCGGGATACCGGTAGAGGAGGCTGTGGAGATCACGGGTTTCGGCCATGCAGTGAATAATATCACATTAAAACCTGCCGATCCGACCGAGCTCAGTACAGCCAGACTGGCGGCTGAAAAAGCCCTGAAGATGGCCGGAATATCCATCGGCCAGGTCGGGACGGTTGAGATGCACGATTGTTTCACGATCGCCGGGATTCTGGGAGTAGAAGCCCTTGGACTAGCGAAAAAAGGGGAAGGTCCGGATTATGTCCTTGCAGGGGAAACATCCCGCACGGGCGAAGTGCCTTTCAACACCACCGGCGGCCTGATTGGCTGGGGCCATCCCACAGGTGCCACCGGAGTGCACATGGCTGTCACCATCTGGGAGCAGCTAACGGGCAAAGCTGGTGATGCCCAGATAAATATCCGTCCGGCGAGACCATTCGGTCTCTCCTTAAATATGGGCGGAGATGATAAGACTTTGGTTTCATTGGTTTACAAGCATGAGGAATAGGATTACCCAATTATTCGGCATCCGTTACCCGATTATCCAGGGCGGAATGGTCTGGTGCAGCGGCTGGAGGCTTGCCTCCGCAGTCAGCAACGCCGGCGGTCTCGGCCTTATCGGGTCGGGGTCTATGCACCCGGATGTCCTCCGCGAACACATCCGCAAATGCAGGGAAGCCACCAAAAAACCTTTCGGGGTGAACATTCCCCTCCTATACCCCCGGATCGACGACATAGTAAAGGTCGTTGCGGAAGAAAAGGTCCCAATCGTTTTTACATCCGCCGGGAGCCCGGCTAAATATACCGGCTGGTTTAAAGAGCACGGCATCCTGGTTGCCCACGTGGTGGCAAATGTCCGTTTTGCGCTGAAATCGCAGGAGTCCGGGGTTGATGCCATCGTTGCGGAGGGATTTGAGGCAGGAGGCCATAACGGAAGGGAAGAGACAACCACTATGACTCTCATACCCCTCATCCGCCAGAACACCAGCCTTCCCCTGATTGCAGCAGGCGGCATTGCAAGCGGAGGGTCCATGCTTGCCGCGTTTGCCCTCGGAGCCGAAGGCGTTCAGATAGGGACCCGTTTTGCAGTATCCGAAGAATCTTCGGCCCACCTTGCATTTAAGGAACATGTCATAAAATCAGGTGATGGGGATACTATGCTGTCCCTAAAAAAAATCGGTCCTGTAAGGATGATGAAAAACCGGTTTTGGGAACAGGTCAGTGAACTCGAAGAGACCGGAGCTTCATCCGATCAATTGGCCGGAATCCTTGGCAAGGGGCGTGCAAAGCTTGGAATATTCGAAGGCGACCTCGACGAAGGAGAACTTGAGATCGGCCAGGTCGCTGCCCTGGTGCGTGATATCCAGCCGGTTTCGTCTATTATGGATGAGATCATCCGGGAGTATAACCAAACTGCCGGCTATCTGTCAAACTTAAAACTCTGAAGTCCGTGAGCTTAATAATTCCCGTTTACCACCCCCGGAACCATGTCAGGATCCTGACAGCCACCTCCCTGTTCGACGGGCATGATGCGACAATCAATATCATGCGGCGTATCATCCAGGCATCCGGGGCCGAAGTGATCCATATCGGCCACAACCGTTCGGCAACAGAGATTGTTCAGGCCGCCATCCAGGAAGATGTCCAGGCAATTGCCGTCACTTCATACCAGGGTGGTCATATGGAGTTTTTCAGGCATCTGCATGATCAGCTGCGTGAACGTCTGGCTTCGCATATCCGCATATTTGGGGGCGGCGGCGGTGTGATCCTGCCGGGCGAGATCCGTGAACTTCATCAATATGGGATTGCGCGGATTTTCTCACCGGATGACGGTCGGGAAATGGGACTCCAGGGAATGGTGAATCACCTGCTTTCCGAATCTGATTTCCCTGTAAGTAACGGGATCCAGCCAAATAATGAAACATTGGCCCTTTTAAAAGGGAGGGATCACCGGATAATTGCGCAACTGATCACAACGGCAGAAATTGAGGCAAGCCGATATGCGGCGGCATTCGGTTTGATCAGGGAGACGGCCGGGCAATCCACCTCGCCGGTCATCGGGATTACCGGCACCGGCGGATCCGGGAAATCATCCATTGTGGATGAGATAGTGCTCCGGTTCAGAGAAGAATATTCGGACAAAACCGTGGCGATCATTTCTGTTGATCCTTCCAGGCGAAAGACCGGAGGGGCATTGCTTGCCGACCGGATCCGCATGAATGCGATCGATCATTCATCGGTTTATATGCGCTCAATGGCCACCCGCCAGGCAAACCTGGCCTTATCAAAATATATCCGGGATGCCCTCGATATAGTAAAAGCAGCCGGCTTTGACCTGATCATTCTGGAAACCAGCGGAATTGGCCAATCGGATACAGAAATAACCGACCACAGCAACTACTCGGTTTATGTGATGACCCCGGAATACGGATCGGCCACACAGCTCGAAAAGATCGATATGCTGGATTATGCCGTCCTGGTTGTGATCAATAAATTCGACCATCCGGGTGCACGGGATGCACTCCGTGATGTAAAAAAGCAATACCAACGGAACCATGGGCTTTTCGAAAAAGATCCGGCTCTAATGCCGGTTTTCGGAACCATGGCTTCCCAATATAACGATGAAGGGATTAATCATTTCTTCCGTGCTTTGATGGCGAAAATCGGTTTCGACAAGTTATCCGGTCCGGGAAAGGCCGATCCTACTGCCAATTCTGCTTATGGTTCGTTCACCATACTGCCTCCCGGCCGAAAACGCTACCTCTCAGAAATCTCCGAGACAGTCAGGAATTACAATAAACGGGCTGATCATCAGGCCAATATTGCCCGAAAACTGAATGCCGTGGAGACAGTTTCGGCCATGGATACTGAACTACCAACGGCAGAATTAAGGGAAATACTTGAAAAGCAGCTTGATCCCGAAAACCGGGATATTCTTAACAGTTGGGACCGAAAAAAAGCTGCCTACCGGGCTGAAAAATTCACCTATCAGGTGCGTGGCCGCGACATCAGTGTGGATAACCGGTTCGAAACCTTGTCGCACCTTAAAGTGCCAAAAATTGCTATACCCAGATACAGCGACAAGGGAGACATTCTCAGGTGGGTGCTTCGGGAGAATTTTCCCGGTGAGTTTCCCTTTGCGGCCGGTGTATATCCATTTAAGCGGCAGGAAGAGGACCCAACCAGGATGTTTGCCGGGGAAGGGAGCCCGGAAAGGACAAACAGCAGGTTTCATTATGTATCGCATGGCAGCCCGGTTAAAAGACTCTCTACAGCCTACGATTCGGTTACCCTTTACGGCGAGGATCCTGACCTGCAACCTGATATTTACGGTAAAACCGGCAATTCGGGCGTTTCGGTCTGCTGCCTGGATGACTGCAAAAAACTGTATTCCGGTTTCGACCTGTGCGACCCCGGAACATCGGTTTCAATGACCATCAACGGACCAGCACCCACGATGGTTGCCTTTTTCCTCAATACCGCCATCGATCAGGAATGTGAAAAATATATCCGCGGTCATGGCCTGACGGATGAAGTTTCGGCCAGGCTCGACAAAATTTATGAAAGCCGGGGCATTCAGCGGCCTGTGTACCGGGGTAGCCTTCCTCCGGGCAATGGCGGTCTCGGGCTCCTTTTATTAGGTGTTACCGGTGATCTCATATTACCGGCGGATATCTATCAAAATATCAAGGCCGAAACCCTTTCCCGGATTCGGGGGACAATCCAGGCTGATATTCTTAAGGAAGATCAGGCCCAGAACACGTGCATTTTCTCCACAGCTTTTGCACTCCGGATGATGAGCGATATTCAGGAGTATTTTATTTTCAAACACGTCAGGAATTTTTATTCGGTCTCCATATCAGGATACCATATTGCAGAAGCCGGGGCGAACCCGATTACACAACTAGCCTTCACCCTGGCTAACGGATTCACTTATGTGGAGTATTTCCTTGCCAGGGGCATGAATATCAAGGACTTTGCCCACAACCTCTCTTTCTTTTTCTCTAATGGCCTTGATGCAGAATATTCAGTCATCGGACGGGTTGCACGGACCATTTGGGCCAAGGCGATGAAATACCGGTACGGAGCGGATCCCCGGTCGCAAATGCTGAAATACCACATACAGACATCAGGACGTTCCCTGCATGCTCAGGAGGTAGATTTCAATGACATACGGACCACGCTTCAGGCCCTAAATGCGGTTTATGACAACTGCAACTCGCTTCATACCAATGCATTTGACGAGGCAATCACTACACCGACGGAGGAATCGGTCCGGCGGGCCATTGCCATCCAGATGATCATCAACAATGAGTTCGGCCTGGCAAAAAACCAGAATCCGCTGCAAGGATCTTTCATCATTGAGGAGTTGACCGACCTTCTGGAGGAGGCAGTGTTGATGGAATTTGACCGGATCACCGAAAGGGGTGGGGTTCCCGGGGCTATGGAAACCGGCTACCAGCGGGGAAAGATTCAGGAGGAATCCCTCTGGTACGAAAAGCTTAAGGACTCCGGGCAATTGCCGATCATCGGAGTTAACACCTTCCTTTCCTCCAAAGGGTCACCCACAGTGGTTCGGCCTGAGGTGATCCGTTCAACGGAAGAGGAGAAGCAGAACCAGCTCATTACTGTGAAAAACCTCCATCGCACATGGGAAAGCGAGGCACCGGCCGCCCTGGCCCGGCTTAAGGAAGCGGTTGCAGCTAACTGCAACACTTTTGAGATCCTTATGGAATCATGCAAGGTATGTTCCATCGGACAAATCACCCACAGTCTGTACCGCATCGGCGGCAGATACCGCAGAAACATGTAAAAATCAAAATACCTAATACCTGACGAAATGGATTTTCAATTAACAGAGGAACAAAAGATGATTCAGCAGGCTGCCCGGGATTATGCCAACAGGGAGCTCATCCAGGATGTCCTGGAGCGGGATGCCGATAGCATTTATCCGGCAAAGCATGTAAAAGCACTTGCTGACCTGGGCTTTATGGGGATGATGGTGGATCCGAAATATGACGGGAGCGGAATGGATACCATCTCGTATGTTTTGGCTATGGAAGAGTTATCCAAGGTCGACGCATCGGTTTCGGTGATTGTTTCCGTCAACAACTCGCTCGTTTGCTATGGCCTTGAAGAATTCGGCACGGAAGAGCAAAAGGAGAAATACCTTCGGCCGTTGGCCAGGGGGGAAATGCTTGGTGCATTTCTCCTCTCGGAGCCCGAGGCCGGATCGGACGCCACCTCTCAACATACCCTTGCCGAGGATATGGGGGACTATTACCTGCTGAACGGTACAAAAAACTGGATCACCAATGGTAATTCCGCCTCTGTTTACATAGTGATGGCACAAACACACCCGGAACTGAAGCATAAAGGAATTAACTCGCTGATTGTCGACCGAAATTCGCCGGGGATTACGTTGGGACCCCACGAGGACAAAATGGGCATGCGCAGTTCCGATACTCATTCGGTTATGTTTACCGATGTCAAGGTTCCTAAGGAAAATCGCCTGGGACCCGACGGATTCGGTTTCAAGATGGCCATGAAGACCCTGGAGGGAGGCAGGCTGGGAATCGCCGCCCAGGCACTCGGGATCGCATCAGGTGCCTATGAAAGGGCACTGAAATATTCAAAAGAGCGCAAAGCTTTCGGCACCGAGATCTTCAACCACCAGTCGGTGGCGTTCAAGCTGGCCGAAATGTACACGAAGATCGAGGCTGGCCGCCTGCTCTGCTTCCATGCTGCCTGGCTCAAAGATAATGGATTGCCTTATGGCACGGCCAGCGCCATGGCCAAATACCACTGTGCTGAGACCGCTATGTGGGTTACTACCGAAGCCGTCCAGATCCACGGGGGATATGGCTATGTCAGGGAATATCATGTGGAGCGATTGATGCGGGAGGCCAAACTGACACAGATCTATGAGGGAACGTCTGAAATCCAGAAATTAATCATTTCAAGGGATATTTTTTCCAGATAAACTATGAAAATACTTGTTTGCATAAGCGTTGTGCCGGATACAACCACGCATATCCGGTTCACGGATAAAATGGATGCTTTGGATACTAACGGCATCCAATGGATCATCAATCCCTGGGACGAGCTGGCTCTTACCCGGGCACTCGAAATTCGGGAACATCCCGGAAGCGGTGTTACCCAGATCTCCGTGATCCATATTGGGATGAAGGATACCGAACCGGTCATTCAGAAAGCGCTGGCAGTTGGTGCCGACTCTGCCTACCGGGTTAACCATGCGCCCGCAGATTCATTGGAAGCTGCCAGCCAGATCGCGGAAGTCGTCAGGAAAGAACCGTTTGATCTGGTCATTACCGGGCATGATTCCGCCGATTACAATGGATCGGCCGTTGGTGAAATGTTGGCAGAATTGCTCGGATGGGCTTCCTTCTCATCGATATCCTCTCTGTCGGTAGTCGATTCTGTCATTACGCTGGAGCGCGAAAGTGACATCCGGTCCGAAACTATCATTGCCAAAGCGCCGTGTGTGGTGACCATCCAGAAAGGCATTGCCAAAGATCCGCGTATCCCCTCGCTAAGGGGCATCATGACCGCCCGGAGCAAGCAGTTAACCTTGGTTGAACCGGTAAAATGCGCACCGCTGACCCATTTCGTGCGTTTTGAAAACCCGGCCCCGCGGTCGCAATGCCGGATGGTGGATCCGTCCCATGTGGAAGAACTTGTTAATTTACTGCGAAACGAAGCTAACGTATTGTAAGGAGGATGATCATGTCAGTATTAATATATGCCCACCATGACGGAGAAAAATTTCCCAAACCGGTTCTGGAACTGGCCTCCTATGCCTATGCGCTGGCACGACAAACCGGTGGGACGGTCATTGCTATCGTAACGGGAAATCCCCGGGAATCAGATCTTGAAAAACTCGGGCAACATGGTGTCTCAAAGATTTGGGTTACCCCTGAGCCTGCCGGTCCATCGTTCGATAATCGTGCTTATGCCGCATTGGTGGCCTCAGCAGCGGAAGCTTGCGGGGCTTCTTTTGTGCTCTTTGCCGACAACGCCATATCCAGGGCGGTGGCACCCCGCATGGCTGTCCGGCTGAAAGCCGGATATGTTTCCGGCGTGGCAGGGTTGCCGCTGCACACGGATCCGTTTACCGTGAAGCGGTCGGTTTTTACCGGTAAAGCCAGTGCTTACGCGGAGATCCTTACACCGGTTAAGGTGCTTATCCTGGCAAGGAACACCTGGCAAACCATTGAAAATCCGGTGACTTGCTTAATAGAAAAGTTTACCCCGGCGGTTTCTCTCCCTGCTCCGGATTTCGAGGTGGTAAAAGTTATGGAACAGACAGGAACCATCCGGTTGCAGGATGCTGAAGTGGTTGTTTCAGGAGGCCGCGGGATGAAAAGTGCGGATAACTGGAAGGTTTTAGAAGACCTTGCAGGTGCGCTTGGAGCTGCCCTTGCATGCTCACGTCCGGTGGCCGACGAAGGCTGGCGCCCGCATCAGGAACACGTCGGGCAAACCGGAAAGGTCATCGCTCCAAACTTATACATCGCCTGCGGAATTTCCGGCGCAATCCAGCACATCGGGGGAATCAGTTCATCCAGGGTGATCGTCGCCATCAACAAGGACCCCGAAGCCCCGATATTTCAATTTGCCCGGTACGCCATTATCGGCGACCTGTTTCAAGTGCTTCCGGCATTGACTCAAGCTGTGAAAAAGCTTAAATCTGAATAATATATGGACGGACAGCTCATTTTTGCCGGATTGCTGGTTGCAACACTGATTGTGTTTTCCCTGACTGTCAGAAAATATGTTTTCCGATTCAGCCTGACAGGCCCGCACAGGATCCGGCACTGGAGCAAACGACTGGGGCTTATGCTTCGGATCGCTTTGGGCCAATCACGTATTTTCCGCAGGCCGGTGATCGGATTCTTCCATGCCCTCACCTTTTGGGGGTTCTGCATTATCACCTTAGGATCCGTCGAAATGGTTGCTGATGGACTGCTCGGGACCGAACGATCTTTCGCAGGACTTGGATTCCTGTATAACCTGATTACGGGTCTGGGGGACGTTTTTGCCCTCCTCGTACTGATCTCCATCGGAGTCTTCCTGTTGCGGCGGATTGCTCTTAATGTCAAGCGTTTTCATGGTATCGAAATGAAAAAGAAATCCCATATCGATGCTGTGGTTGCACTTGTGATGATTTTCCTGCTCATGGTCACCCTGTTGGGATTCAATACCTCCTATTTGCTATCGGATCCTCAACCTATTGCAGGAACCTACCCGGTGAGTGCCATCCTTGCTTCATTGATAACTCAGGGTGACCCGGGCCAGGCTGACTTTGTCATGCATCTGAGCTGGTGGTCGCACATTATTCTGATTTTCATCTTTGCCAATCTCCTGCCGTACTCCAAACATTTCCACGTTTTCATGTCCATTCCGAATGTTCTGCTCAGCCGCCTGGAGCCTTTGGGAAAAGCGGAGAACATGACCAGCGTGATGAATGAGGTTGAATCGATGCTGTATCCTGAACAATCCGGAGCTGCAGGTCCGCCACCGGAGAGGTTCGGATTGCTGGATGCCGGGGATATTTCATGGAAGGGTTACCTCGATGCATTAACTTGCACCGAATGTGGACGATGCACAGATGTTTGTCCTGCCAACCGCACCGGCAAACTACTATCACCCAGGAAGCTGCTGATCGATCTCAGGGCCAGGATGAAGGAGATGTCCAAAGGTAAGATGAAAAACGGGCGGAATTTCCAGGATGGTAAAACTTACCTGGGCGATTACATTTCCGCTGAAGAGATCTGGGCCTGCACACTTTGCAATGCGTGCGCCAGGGAATGCCCGGTCAATATCAATCAACCGTCGCTGATACTCGATATGCGGCGTTACCTGGTCATGGAGAAGGCTGCTGCCCCGGCACCGCTCAACATGATGTTTTCCAATATCGAGAACAATGGGGCTCCCTGGCAATATGGCAGCCACGATCGCCTCAATTGGGTCACGGGTCTTGATATTCCGGTGCCGGTAATGGCAAACCTGGCTGCACAGGGTAAGAAGCCGGAATACCTCCTTTGGATCGGTTGCGCAGGTGCCTTCGACGACCGTTACCAGAAGGTGGCCAGAGCGATGATCAAAATCTTACATCACCTCGGTGTTGATTATGCGGTGCTTGGAACCGAGGAGACCTGTAACGGGGATCCCGCCAGACGAGCCGGGAACGAAATGCTTTTCCACATGCAGGCGCTTGCACTCATCGAAACATTCCGCCACTATGATATCAGAAAAATCATCACCCTCTGCCCTCACTGCTTCAATACTTTTCTGAACGAATATCCCGATCTCGGGTTTTCCTCCGAGGTGGTACATTATTCAACCTTCCTGGAAACCCATGTCGCCTCGGGCAAACTGAAATCATCGGCAGGACTTTTTAAAAACGACACCATAGTATTTCACGATCCCTGCTACCTGGGCAGGGCCAATGGAGTCTATCAGGCTCCCAGGATATTGCTGAGCACCGTAAATTCGGTGAGAACCGAAATGGAACGCAGCAAAAGCTTCTCTTTCTGTTGCGGGGCCGGCGGCTCGCAATACTTCAAAGAGGCTGAAAAAGGAAGCACAGAGGTATTCATCGAAAGAACCGGAGAGGCTGTCGCTTCAGGCGCAACGGTCATCGCATCATCCTGTCCCTTTTGCCTGACCATGCTCACTGACGGTGTCAAGTACCTGAACAAGGAAGGCGAAATCAGGAATCTCGATGTGGCGGAGATACTGGCGATGGAGGCCGGGCTGTAACCCTCTGACCTTCTGCCACCTCCTTTCGACCTCCCCCTGCCCCCTCCTTTCTAAGGAGGGGGCAGGGGGAGGTCGAAAATGCAAAGGGAACTCAATACTTTAAATGAAGTAATGTATCTTACGGTCAGAATTTTCGCGGTTTTACTAACTAATTCAGGTGAATATGAAAATTTCAAAGAAGGATATTGAAATTACAGGGGATCAGTTGTTTGAATTATTTCGTGCTGATCCCGAAGGATACAATATTCTGATCACCCATGCCGACTGTTTAATATGTAAATCGAAGGATGCCCTGATCGATTACCGGATCCTCCTGACAACTTTGGACACCATACAGATTGATGGGAAATGCGGGTTCTGTAATCAGGAAATGCATGAATATTCGGGTATGATAACCAATAAGTGGTTCAAGGCAGCGGCCTTAATTATACAGATCGAAAGTCAGGGAATGAGTGTCAGGCAATATCGCGAGTTGCTGGACCAGGAGGAAAAGACCCGGCAGCTAAGAAAAACCCAACTTAAATTCAGGGCTATGGAAAATCCAGTTTATTTTCAAATACATATTAGTCTGCTAGATATCCATCCGAAGATTTGGAGACGTATTCTGATTCTCCCCACAACATCATTGAAAACCCTCCACAAGATCCTCCAGATCGCTATGGGCTGGACGGATTCTCACCTTCATCAGTTCGAATATGAAGGCGAATATTATGGAGTACCCTGGGACGAGGATCCTGAATTTATAAACGATTACCAACGGATGAGGATCAATGATTTTCTGTTGTATCCAAAAGAGTCCTGTATTTACGAGTATGATTATGGTGACAGTTGGAACCATTTGATCCAGCTCGAGGAGGTACTCTTTGATCATGAACGTCTCGCAGCCCCTGTCTGCCTTGACGGAGCCAGAAAATGCCCACCGGAAGATTGCGGGGGAACTGATGGTTATACGGGCATTAAAAAGATCATAAAGAATTCAAAACACTCTAAATATCAAGATATTATGAGATGGTTGGGCGGAAGCTTTAATCCAGACGAATTTGACATAGATCAGATCAACAGTGAATTGTTACGGAGGTCAAAATTCAGATATCCACAGGTATGAATGCCCACGAATCCGACCTGATAATAGGAAGAGAGGAATAAACGGATTAACTTAGCAAAGTAAACCGTTGAAAGACTAGCAAAATGATAATCAGTAAAATAAAGTTGGTCAATTGGAAAAACTTCAAAAATATTGAGGTTGAGCTATCCGAAAGAAATTTTATTGTGGGAGCCAATGCAAGCGGTAAATCCAACTTTCTCGATGTCATCCGATTTTTGCGGGATATTGTTAAGCAGGCTGGAGGGCTACAATATGCAGTAGAGCAAAGAGGTGGGGTTTCTAAGATTCGATGCCTTCGGGACGCCAAATACCCGGAGTATCAATAACGGTTCAACTATCCAGTTCCACCTCAGAACATGAACCCCTTTGGGAATATTTAAGAGGCAAGCCACAATTATGGAGGAGAAGGTCAAAAATTTAAAATTAAACAAGGAAATATTACATCGACCCCAAAAAGACGAGGACACTGAAACTTTAAAATTTACTTATTTAGAACAACCAACAGTCAATGCAAATTTCCGGGATATTTATTTCTTTTTCCAGGATACTCAGTATCTGAATATTGTTCCGCAATTAGTCAGGGATGCAGATTCCTATTTACTTGCTGCAAACAAAGAGGATTTCTATGGCAGAAATTTGCTGGATCGGATGAATAAAACAAACAAGAAGACCAGAGATTCCTACCTAAAAAGGATTAATGAGATTTTGCAAATTGCAGTACCTCAACTTAAAAACGTTGATTTTATTATCGATGAGAAAGGGGTCCCGCATCTTGAAGCTCTTTACCAGCATTGGCGAGCTAAAGGAGCTAAACAGCAGGAAGCACAATTTTCTGATGGCACCCTTCGGTTGATTGGATTCATGTGGGCTTTACTCGATGGCCAGGAAACCATCCTGCTCGAAGAGCCTGAATTATACCTTCATTCTGCCATCGTCAAGCAAATCCCTGAATTCATTTATAAAATGCAAAGGAGAAAAGGAAGAATCCGCCAAGTTTTTATATCAACACATAGCTACGATATATTGTCCAATGAAGGTATCGGGGGAGATGAAACCATTGTGCTCATCCCTTCGACAGAAGGAACCAAAGTGAACAAGGCTATAGATGTTGAAGATATAAAGAAGTATTTGGACGCTGGGTTTTCGATTGCTGAGGCTGTGATACCGAAAGTTGCTCCTGTAAATATTCAACAAATGCTTGAGTTTTAATTTTGTCTTTTTATGAAAATCGATATTGTTGGAGAAGACGATGTTACAAGAGCTATTATAGAAAGACTAATAGAGGAATACCGGCCTGATTTGATTATTGACAAAGTCCTGCCAGCTAGAGGTGGCCATATTAAGCCTCTTGCAGTAAAATATAACCTTGTCAACTCCCCGATTATGCTTTTAACTGATCTTGATACTTATGATTGTCCTCCATCATTGATTCATGATTGGTTTGGTCCTTCCATTCTAAACCCGAAATATTTATTCAGGATAGCATATGGTGAAGGTGAATCTTGGCTGATGGCCGATAGGGTAGGCTTCTCAGCCTGGATACATTCTGATATTCACCTTATTCCTCCTACAACGATTATTGATAAAAGAAGGAATATATTCGAGATTGTTTTTCCATATAAACCAAGCCTGTACCTGATGAGAGAGATAGCCTCAGCATCGCGAAATATTGAGATGAGGACCAATTTTAGTCCCAGAACTGGAGCGAAAAGGGGTCCACTTTATAATAGCACATTGCTTCCCTTTATAAGGTCAACCTGGAATATAGTTAATGCTGCGAGGAATTCAACCAGCCTCTCAAAAACTATACAAAGACTTTTGGAGTTTTCACCGGATAATCCATAAACTTGGGTTAAATAGAAAAATATTTTGAATAGATCACTGACTTATATCCACACCGGCATTCCGGAGTTTGATAATTTATTGGAAAAAGTCAAGGCGTTTCTTGAGCAAGATGTGCTTGAAATGCAGATCGACGGGGAAAGAGTGAGGGGCTACCGGTCACCCGATGCGAAATCGATCTGGATACGGGATCATTCGGATATGATGCGGGCAGCGAAGTATTTCGAAACAGATCTGAAGAGCACCGTTAACCATTTTGCGGCCACCCAGGCTGCCAATGGCCGGATCTTCGATTATTTCACCACATTTCCGGAAAAACTTCCCTGCGAAAAGGAGAACTGGACCAAATACGTCAGGGTACCCGTGGAGGCTGATGTTGAATACCGGTTCATAAAGGCTGCCTGGCTGTCGTGGCAGGCTTGCGGCGATGATGATTGGATACTTGGACTGATGCCGCACATGGAGAAGGCCCTGGATTATATATTCACCAATCCGCAGCGGGTGGATCCGGCTACCAGACTCGTTAAGCGTGCCTATACCATTGATACATGGGATTTTGCCTATACGGCGGGCAAGTATAACTGGCTTCAGTTCCAGATCAATGACAACACCTTTTGGGGAATTTTTCATGGAGATAACAGCGGATACTACGAAGCGCTGAACATTTTAGCCTTGTTATATGATTATTTCGGAGCTCTTGCTCCCCTCCCTGGTTTCAGGGAGGGGTCGGGGGTGGGTACTTCCAAGGCTCAAGGCGCAAGGCTCAAGGCTCAAGATTTAAGACGCAAGGTTCAAGAGGTATGCTGGAACGGGGAGTATTTTACCCATTTTGTTAAGCTGTCGCCGGTGACGATTCCGGGTGTGGATGAATCACGGCAGCTCAGCATGGCCAACCCGATGAGTATAAACAGAGGGATCGCTACGCATGAAATGGCTGTATCGATTATCAAAGAGTATCAGAAACGGAAAGCAACCACCGAAGCGTTTGCTGAATGGTTTTCGATTGATCCGCCCTTTCCTGACGGGATTTTCGGGGATGAGAAGCTCATTGCCGGAGCCTATATCAACGGCGGAATTTTCCCGCTGGCCGGCGGTGAACTGGCCAAAGCCGCTTTCAATCACGGGTTTGAAGAATACGGGGTTTCTATTCTCAGGCAATACTATAAACTGATATCAGAGAAGAACGAGACGTACCTCTGGTACTTTCCAGATGGCACTCCCACAAGTGTGGAAAAGAGCACCAGTCCCGAAGCTATGCCCACCGATGGCTGGGGCTCCTCTGCCATGGCCTGGGCGCTGATCGAAGGGTTGGCCGGCATCGAGGACCGTCTGAAGAGATTTGAAAAGGTCAGGTTGTCACCACGGTGGCTCGCCGCTGGAGTCTCGGAGGCCGAGATAGGTGTCAGTTATCAGGCATCGGGTGTCGGGATAAGATACAAGTACAAAAGGAACAAAAATACATTGGAGATTGACCTTGAGTGTAAGGCGGATGTTGAGTTTCATGTGCTGATCGGGCAGGAAGATAAGGTTAATAGGTTAATGGTTAATGGGTTATTAACAGAGTATCAGATTGAGAAGATTGAGCAGAGCCAATACATTAATTTTTCAGCCAGAATCGAAGCTCGGGCAGATATCCGGATTAACTTTAAGAGATGAACCGAAACAGATTTTTACAGTCACTCGGGCTGGTCTCCGGGGGACTGATGCTGGATCATACCAAAAGTGCTTTTGCCTCACCTGCTGAATTTTCGCAAGCTTTGGCCAAGGTTGCAGGGGAAGATGATTTCTGGAAGAGCATACGGGAGCAGTTCACTTACCCGGCCGATCATATCTATTTCAATACCGGCGGAATCGGTGCTTCTCCCAAAGCTGTATTGAGAATGGTTGAGAGTACGATGCTTGAACTGGAAAAATCTCCCCGCCCCGGACATGATGAGCAACAGTGGCTACAAATCAAGAAAACCTGCGCTCCCTTTTTTGGACCGGGCTGTGAGCCGGAAGCTCTGGCCCTTACCAATACCGCAACCGAAGGGATCAATATCATTCTCAACGGATTGCTATTAAAGCCGGGCGATGAGATCATTACCACTACCCATGAACATGTGGCATTGAATGTGCCACTGCTGAACCATCAGAAACTGAACGGAATTGTTATCAGGGCATTTGAGCCGGATCTGAAAAACGGGGCAAATAATGTTAATCTGATACGAAACCTGATCACCAATAAAACCAGGTTGATCTTCCATTCACACATCACCTGCACAACCGGACAGTTGCTGCCTGTAGCCGAAATCGGTAAGATGGCCCGGGAAAGAAATATTCTGTATGCGGTTGATGGGGCACAATCAGTTGGAACCATGCCGATCGACCTGAAAGCCTCATGCATTGATTTTTATGCCTGCTGCGGTCACAAGTGGATGCTCGGCCCAAAAAGAACCGGACTTCTGTATGTGCAGAAGGATAAACTACCGTTGTTGCACCCCACCACTGTAGGGGCCTATTCTGATGCGAGCCATGATCTGTTAAAAGGTGAACTGACGCTCCACGATACGGCTGAGAAGTTTGAATACGGTACGCAAAATGAATCTATTTTCCGTGGACTCGAAACCGCGTCAAAGTTTCTTCTAGCCATAGGATTGGATAAGATCAGCGTGCATAACCGGAGCCTGGCGGAGCAGTTCTATCAGGGACTGCTTAAGCTGCCTGGTATAGAAATCCTTTCACCGGCTGAAGAGCAGTTTCGCTCATCGATGATCACCTTCCGTCCGAAAAACAAGGGCTACCAGGAAACGGCCAACTACCTCACGGGCGAAAAGCGCATCCGGGTGCGTGTGGTACCTGAAGCCGGCCTCAATGGAATCCGGGCATCGTTTCATGTATATAATCAGGATTTTGAGGTAGATAAAATTTTAGAAGAGATTAAGTTGTTTAGATAAAACTCTCTGTGGCTCTCTGTGGTCCTCTGTGTAATTTTTTTGTGACACAGAGTTACACAGAGGACCACAGAGAGCCACAGAGTTTAATTCGGTAGTATGGAGATTAATGAGATAACGGAAAGAATTATTGGTTGTGCGATTGAGGTGCATCGGGCTTTGGGGCCGGGCTTGCTGGAATCCGCATATGAGGAGTGTCTTGCTTATGAGCTCAGGCTTGCCGGGTTGCAGGTTCAAAGACAATTGCCTGTACCAGTGGTTTACAAGGAAATAAAACTTGATTGCGGGTATCGGGTCGATATTCTTGTACATGATCTGGTTCTTATTGAACTAAAGTCGGTTGAGGTATTAAATCCGGTTCATGAAGCCCAAATCCTGACTTATATGAAATTTGCAAACAGACCGATCGGGTTACTCATTAATTTTAATGTTCTGCTATTGAAGAACGGAATTAAAAGATATAGACGATAATCCTCTGTGGCCCTCTGTG
>Ga0265292_1001399_pt1 | contig 21423 bp, 17 predicted proteins | sample Munlanlewell296A_FD_189080 | JGI IMG/M metagenome (GOLD analysis project Ga0265292, IMG submission 189080) | Leachate microbial communities from a municipal landfill in Southern Ontario, Canada - Leachate well 296A | ecosystem: Engineered > Solid waste > Landfill > Unclassified | place: Canada... | reverse complement strand
GTCGTCACAAAATATGTGACCAGGTAAAACGTCACCGCCGTGACGGCGAGAGAACCGCTGGCCAAAAGGGCCACCAAAAGATATCCCAGATGCGAGATTGAGGAATATGCCAAAATCCGTTTGACGTTATTTTGCAGCAGGGCGAGCCAATTTCCGACGAACATGGAAGCAATGGCAATGAGAGTGAACACCAGCATGAGGGAATTGAAATTTTGAATGTGGGCTTGCGAGAAAAATCGCAGTAGAAGAGCGAACATCGCTCCTTTGGAAACGGTAGCGATAAAGGCGGTTACCGGGGCAGGCGCTCCCTGGTAGACATCCGGGGTCCATAAGTGGAAAGGCACGAGGGCAAGCTTGAATCCGATGCCGACGATGATCAGTGCCAGGGCGGTTACATAGAACGCTCCATGTATATTTCCGGATGCGATCCGGGCAAATTCCATCGTGCCCGATTCTGCGTAAATCATGGCCATGCCGAAAAGTAGAAATGCGGCGGATGTGGCCGCCAGGATCAGGTATTTAATGCCGGCTTCGATTCCAAAATGATCCTCGCGGACGTAAGCGATTAGGCCGTAAAGCGAAACACTGAGAATTTCCAGGCCGAGGAAAAAGGAGGCGAAATGACTGCTGGAGGCCAATACCGCCGAACCCAGGGCCGCCAATGTCAGCAAAATATAAAATTCCTCGCAGCGCGTTTGACGTTTTTCAAGATATCCGTAGGACAGCAACGCGACGGTAAAAGTTGCCGCCAGAATCAATCCGGTATAAAAGATTGCGTAACCATCGATAATCAGTAACGACGTGACCTGGCGAGGCGAATGGTGTAACGCCGGTGAGAGTAAAATAAACGCCGCCGTTAAACCAAGCAAGGTGATGATCAGCGTGATCTTGTGGCTTCGATAAAACGACAGTTCCAGCATAACGACTACGGGTAATGCCGCCAGGATGATCATCGGCAGTAAGGCGATCATGTCGATGGAATTCATAGTTTGCCTCCCAACCCAAGCAAGGCGTTCAGGGCGGGACCGACGGTCTTGAAAAATGGATTGGGATACAACCCCAGCCAAACGATAACCACAATCAAAAGTCCCATGATGGTCGCTTCACGCGGGGAAATATCGGGGATGGACCAAACTTCTTTTTGTGGGCCGTGGAAAGTGTTCTGAATCATGTATAAGGCGTAAATGACGGAAAAGATAAAACCGGTCGACGCCAGCGCGGTTATTAAAATATTTACAGGGTACGTTCCCAACAATACCAGAAATTCACCGACGAAATTGCCCAATCCGGGTAAACCCAATGAGGCGAGGGCAAGGAACAGGGCGATTCCGCTTATTCTCGGCACTGTGGACCACAGGCCGCCCATGCGGGTCATGTCGCGGGTATGGATGCGATCCTGCAAATCGCCGACCAGAATGAAAAGTGCGCCGGTGGTGACACCGTGAGCTAGAATGACAATCACCGCGCCTTGAAGAGCCAACATGTTCCAGGCGAAGACTCCGATGAGAACAAATCCCATGTGGCTGATGCTGGTATAGGCGACGAGGCGTTTGAGGTCGGTCTGGGCAAAAGCCATTATCGCTCCGTAGAGAATTCCAACGACTCCCAGGATCATCGCCACAGGAGTAAAATCCCTCGCGGCATCGGGAAAGAGCGGGATGACAAAACGAATCAGACCATACGCCCCAGTTTTCAAGAGTAATCCGGCAAGGATAACGCTTCCCGCCGTAGGCGCTTCGGTATGGGCGTCCGGCAGCCAGGAGTGGACCCCGACGGTGGGAATTTTCACCGCGAACGCGATGAAAAAACCCAGCATCAGCCACATCGCCGCCGCGGGCGATAAAGACGTTCCAAGCAACTGCGTATAGTCAAACGTATAGGTTCCGGTATTTCGGCCGTGGATGAAATACAGACCAAGAATAGCCGCCAGCATTAATAGGCCGCTCAGTTGAGTAAACAGGAAAAATTTAATCGCGGCGTAAGCGCGATTCTCATGGCCCCAAATGGCGATGAGAAAATACATGGGAACCAACATCAATTCCCAGAAGAAATAAAATAAAAAAAGGTCCAATGCCAGGAACACTCCCATAATGCCGGCCAGTATCCACATCAAATTCATGTGAAAGAAACCCACCTGCTCGCGGATGCCGGACCACGAGCATGCCACCGACATGATCCCCAAAAACGCGGTGAGCATGACCAGCAGTAAACTCAGACCATCCATAGCTAGATAAAAACTAATTCCCAATTGCGGGATCCAAAGATGGCGCGTCTGGACCAGCCACGTTCCTTGCCCGTCATTCCGATACCACCAAATAGCAAGCACCAGGACAAGATCAAGAATAAGGGCCAGTAGGCAGGTCCATCGCGTCAGGAGCGTGCTCCATCGGCCAAGGAACCAGCCTAAGACGCCCGCCGCCACCGGTATTACTATCAACCAAATCAGTATCATAAGAACACCACTATCGCGATCACTATAATGGCACCCACCGTGATTCCCGCCGCATACCATCGCACCTGCCCAGTCTGAGTATCGCTCAGGCGGCGATGAAAAATGCGATTTAACCATGCGATATCGTCATAGAAAATATCGATAAAATCATTTTTGTTTAGCCGCGAAATCCAAACAAAGGGATTTACCAAAAACGTATCATAAATCCAATCGAACCCCCAGCCGACAAACCAAAACCGATGTAAAATCGAACCGGGACCGCTGCGTACAACATTTTGAATTATTTGTGGTTTTCTCAGAAAAAATAAATATGCCAGATACACCCCGGCCAAAGAAACTATTCCGGCAATAGCTTGCAATTTCCATTCTGAACTTCCTTGAACCGCGGATACCACCGGTAAAGCGGTATGCAAAAAATCGGTAAAGGGGATTTTCAGAAATCCCGCCGCGAGCGATAACCCGGCCAGGATCACGAGCGAAAGGGTAATGCACAAGCCAGGTTTGTAAACCGGTTTTAGTTTTACATCGCTGAAAAATACCAAAAAGACCATTCGGAAAGAGTAAAGGGAAGTCAGCAACGCACCCGCCACTCCCGCACACCACAGCCACGGACTGCCCGTCGTGGAAGACCAGGCGTAAGAGAGGATTAAATCCTTGCTGTAGAATCCGGCGGTGACCAACGGCAGGGCGGACAGTGAGGCGGCGGCGATCAGGAACGTCCAGAACGTGATGGGAAGCTCTTTTCGCAGCCCGCCCATTTTGAACATATTGTGCTCGTGGTGAAGGGCGAGAATGACCGCTCCGGCGCCGAGAAATAAAAGCGATTTGAAAAAGGCATGAATCATAAAATGGAAAATGGCAGCCGACCAGGCTCCGACGCCCAACGCCAGAAACATATAACCGATCTGACTGATGGTGGAATAGGCGAGCACTCGTTTGATGTCCGATTGGACGAGCGCGCTGAAGCCGGCGATTAATAATGTTACCGCCCCGATGACGGCCACCTGAAATTGAACGCTCGGAGCCAGAGAAAAAACAACGTGCGTGCGAGCAATCAGGTACACTCCCGCCGTCACCATCGTCGCCGCATGAATCAGCGCGCTGGCTGGTGTCGGACCGGCCATGGCATCAGGTAACCATGTTTGCAAAGGTAATTGCGCCGATTTTCCAACCGCGCCGCCTAAGAGCATCGCCGCGGCGGCGACGGCCAAACCCGACCCTACCGGCCACTGCGACAAAGCCCGGTGCATCACCTCTTGAATCTGTAACGTTCCCAAATGGGTAAAGAGCAGAAAAAGTCCAATCGCCATCGCGGTATCGCCGATGCGGGTAACGATAAACGCCTTGCGGGCCGCCCGGCCATTGACCGGATCTGCATACCAGAAACCAATGAGCAGGTAACTGCACAAACCCACCCCTTCCCAGCCCAGGTAAAGAAAGAGAAGATCGCTCGCCAGGATGAGGATGAGCATGGAACCTACGAAGAGATTCATGTAAGCGAAAAAACGGCTATAGCCAACGTCGGTGATCATGAATTCGGCGGAATACAGATGAATCAAGAAGCCGACAAACGTTACGACCAGCATCATGACCAAAGAAAGCGCATCGAGGTAGAAGGCCATTTCAGATTTAAAACTGCCGACGTGTATCCAGGTCCAGAGGGTTTGCAAATAGGCATGATTGGGCGGCGGGGAAGTTAAAAATGCGATAGCGACCAGGATCGCCACGACCATCGAAAGACCGACGGACCCCACCCCGATAATCGCGGCGGCGATGCGCGAAATCCATGGACCGGCCAGGGCCAGGATTACAAATCCCGCCAGCGGAAGCGCCGGTATTAACCATAATAATTCCAGCATATCATCCTCGCATTTTGCTCGCCGCGTTAGTATCGAGGGTTTTGAATTTTTGATCCAGTTGAAGGACCAAAGCCAGACCCACCGCGACTTCTGCCGCCGCCATCGTTAAGATAAAAATAAACATGACCTGTCCGTCGGGCTGATTCCATTTCGATCCGGCGACGACAAACGCCAGTCCCGCCGCATTGAGCATGATCTCGATCGACAGCAGCATAAAGATAATGTTCCGCCGCACCAGGACTCCGATCAGTCCCAAAGCGAAAAGAACGCCCGCTAAAATAAGGCCATGTTCGACCGGGATTGCCATCATTCTACGATTCCTCCCGTCGGCCTAAATGGTACGCTCCGACCAAACCCGCCAGTAAAAGCATGGACGCAAGTTCCACGCCGAGCACATAAGGTCCATACAACGCCATAGCCACCTCTTTGGGTCCGACGGCAGGCGCATTGGCGACCAAACCTCCGTACCGGGCAAAAGCGTAAATCAATTCGCCGATCAAGATGACTCCGAGAATACTCGGCCCTATCCAAATCCGCGGATTCAACCACTGCCGCTCCTGTTCGATGGTCCGGGAACCCAGATTCAGCATCATAATCACAAACACAAACAGCACCATGATGGCTCCGGCATAGACGATCACCTCCAGGGCTGCCGCAAATGGCGCTCCCAGCAGAAAAAAAATCACCGCCACCGCCAATAGCGAGACGATCAAATACAGCAGCGCATGCACCGCGTTCAAACGTGTGATTACCATCAGCGTCGCCAGGATCGCAACGGCAGCGGTTATGTAGAATAAAACAATCATAATTCACCTCACTAGGGCATCAAACTTCGCACATCGACCGGCGGGCGTTCGTTTTCCGCCTCGCCTTTATCTTTCCCGTTGATCGCCAGACCGGCTACCCGATAAAAATTGTAACCGTGATACTTCCCCTGCCCGTTGATCGTCAGGTCCTCTTTTTCGTAAACCATGTTAGGCCGTTTATACTCGCTCATTTCATAATCGGGTGTAAGCTGAATCGCGTAGGTGGGACATGCCTCTTCGCAAAAACCGCAAAAAATGCAGCGGGAAAAATTGATGCGGAAAAACTCCGGGTATCGTCGGCCATGTTCGTCCTGGGTCGCCTGCAAGGCGATGCAGCCCACCGGACAGGCAATCGAGCAAAGATGACAGGCTACACACCGCTCCTGGCCGTCCGGATCGCGCGAGAGGATAATCCGACCCCGCCAGCGCGGTGGCAGAGGGCGTCGCTCGTCGGGATACTGAACCGTCACCCGTTTGCTAAACAGGTGCAAGAAAACGTGCCACAATGTTCTAATTACACTTAACATGTTATCTCCTTGCCAGCACGATGGCTCCCGTTACCACCAAATTCAGCAGCGCCAGCGGCAGCATCAATTTCCAACCCAGCGCCATTAACTGGTCATATCTTGGCCGCGGGAGCGACCCGCGTATCAAAATGAAAAACGCAATCACCATACACGTCTTGACAATAAACCACATCAGCGGCGGCAACCACGGCCCCAACCACCCGCCAAAAAACATCGTGACCATCAGCGCTGAAATCAAGATGATGCCAATGTACTCGCCCAGGAAAAACATGGCAAATTTCATTCCGGAATATTCCGTATGATATCCGGCCACCAATTCATTTTCAGCTTCCGGCAGATCAAACGGGATCCGCCGCGTCTCAGCCAGCCCCGCGATAAAAAAGATTATCAGGCCAAGAATCTGCGGGACGCAAAACCACATTCCTTTTTGTGATTTTACAATATCGCCGAGGTTGAATGACCCGGCGAGCATGACCACACCCATCAGGCTAAGCCCCATGAACACTTCGTAACTAATCATCTGCCCCATCGCTCTCATGCTGCCGAGCAGCGAATATTTATTGTTCGACGACCACCCCGCCAGGGCGATGCTGTAAACCGACATGGACGACATCCCCAGCAAAAAGAGCAACCCGATATTGAGGTCCGCCACAACAATACCCGGCGCGAAAGTAATCACCGTAAAAGACATCAGGGTCGTGATGATGATTACCGCCGGGGCGAGTACAAATACCGTTTTATCAGCAAAGGGAGGAATCCAATCCTCCTTGGTAAATAGTTTGATCATATCCGCGACCACTTGCAGCAATCCAAAAGGCCCCACGCGATTGGGTCCATAGCGCTCCTGCCATAACCCCAGCAACCGCCGCTCGATCCACGTCAGACCACCGGCAACGGTCAGCAAGACAGCCAACAGGCCTACGATAATAATGATGTATCGAATTGTTTCACTCATTTTTTAATTTTGCCCCATGCGGGAAAAATGATGCCCGACAGACTCCGCAAACCTGCTGGAACAAGGGCAATTCCTGCCGGCAATTCCGCTTTGATTTTCAAAACTAATATATGATCTTCATTATCGATTGACAATTTTACTTCCTGGCCTTCTTTTAAAGCAAGATTTTCCGCGTCCTGGAAATTGATCGCCAGGTAGGGTTTCGGCGTCCGCTGGGCGATCCCGCCGGAGAGAATGCTCAATTCCTCTGAACCAAAAATGTGCCAGGCGGGAATAATCAACCATTGATCTTTCCGTGGCACAAATGCATCAGGAGCTTTGCCAAAATAAGATATTCTTGCGGTGGCGGAAGGTTCGATTAGCCTTAACCCAGGGTCCCCGCCGTGCAGCGGTCCGTTGACTTCGATCTGAAATTTATTGACCGCCTGGACCGAATTCCATCCCGGTGACCAAAATCGAGGAATCAGCGATGAAGGCGGCTCGCCCGAATAACCTTCCATCGAAAACGACATTGGGGCATCGGGATCATCCGGCGGCTGAGGTTCATGAACATCGACATTTGCCGTCATCGCCGTTCGGCCGCTATAGCGATGCGGCTGACGTGGGATTTTCTGACCGACCAACCGAAATCCCGCTGGCGGGGCGATTTCCGGAACTTTTTTGAAAATCGGAAACGTCTGTCCCATCGCGGACATGACGGCATCTACGTTTGGCCAGAGCTTGGGTTCCATCATGTCCCCCAACCATCGCCAGCTTTCTTGAATCGTCCCTTTGGGAACGAAAACCTGAAAAAACCGCTGACCTCGACCTTCATTATTGACCAAAGTGCCTTCCGCCTCGGTAAACGCGGCAACGGGCAAAACGACTTCGGAGGCAGCGGTCGTAGGATTGGTCAGATGGTCAAGAACGATCACATGCCCAGCCTTCTCCAACAGAGCATCGGCCAACGATTTGCTCATCCGCCGGTAAATATCGTTTTCAAGAATAATGACGGTATCCACCGATCCGTCCGGATCAATAGAATCAATACTCTTACCGGCCATCAATCCCAACCCCAGGCTGTTACATTCAGGTACAGTAAAACAAAGTTCCCCGATGTGGCCGGTTTTATTCAGCGCCCAGGCGACATTGGCCGCCGCCTGAATTACCGACTCACTGGCACAACTGGTCCCGGAAACCACCAGCGGTCGTTTTGCGTTCTTAAGCGATTCGGCGATACGACGCGCCAGGATTTTCGCGGGTTCCGGTAGGTTCGGTACCGACGGTGCATCAGGATCAATTTCATGGGCCACGGCAAAGCCCAATCGAGCGATCTCGTCCGGTGTAGCCCGGTAGGTGGCTGTGGCTAGGTCATCAAGTTTGGTCTGATCCGGCGTGGAGATAAAAAATGGACTGTGATCCTGCTGACGCAAGGAGAGCGCCAACATGGGAGCCGTGTTGGTAACGTCCTCACCCAAAACGAAAACGGCATCCGCCAACTCCGTTTCACGCATCGAAGGCGTTCGTGAAGGACCGCTTTGCAATATTTTGAGTATACTGCTGACAAGTTGAAATTCGTTTTCGGACACGCCGTGATAAAAGTGATCCGATCCTACCAATGATTGCAACGCGAAATTTGCTTCCAGCGAAGCCCGCGGCGAACCGATTCCTATAACATTACCTTTTTGCAGTAATGGTCTGATATGCTCAAGAATTGCCTCTTTGGTAACAGCTTTACCCAGCAATAGCGGCTGGCGAATTCGCCGATCGCTGTTGACAAACTCATAACCATAACGGCCGCGGTCGCACAAAAAAAATCCATTCACTTTCCCGTTGTATCGGCTGTGGATGCGTCGGAGCATATCGTAGCGCTCGCCGGGAATAGTGTTACAGCCGAGGCCGCAGTGAACGCAAATGGAAGGCGCGGTCTGTAAATCCCATTTGCGGGTATAATGCGATTTAAGTGTTTTGTCGGTAAACACGCCCGTGGGACACACTTCCACCAGATTGCCGCTGAACTCATTTTCCAAAACCCCGTCCTCGTGCCTGCCGAAATAAATATGATCGTGCCAGCCGAAGACATCCAAATCCCGCCCGCCGGCATAATCACGATAAAACCGAACGCAGCGGTAACACTGGATGCACCGGTTCATCTCGTGATTGACAAACGGCCCAAGATTTTGATTACGGTGAGTACGCTTGCGAAACCGGAATCGTCGATACGCGTGTCCCGCCATGACTGTCATATCCTGAAGGTGGCATTCGCCGCCTTCATCGCAGACGGGGCAATCGTGCGGATGATTGACCATAAGCCATTCAATCACTCTGGCTCGAAAATTCACTGCCTCCGGGTCGTCAATCGATATTCGTATCCCATCGACGGCAGGCGTCATGCAGGACATGACGATTTTGCCTTTCGTGTCTTTTTCGTCTTTAAACAGTTTTACCGCGCACTGCCGGCATGCGCCTACTGAATGCATGGCAGGATGCCAGCAAAAATACGGAATGTCAAATCCCAGCGACAGGCACACTGCCAGAAGGTTTTTGCCCTCGCCCTCGCATTGATATGGCTTGTTGTCGATATAAATCGTGATCATTTATTTATTTCCACGGACATCGCTTTTCTGTAATATGCCTTTCAAAATCCTCCCGGAAATATTTTAAAGCACTTTTTAAAGGTTCCATCGCCCCCGGAGCCAGGGCACAAAACGTATTGCCCTGCGCAAGCAAACGGCTATGCTCTTCCAATATTTCCAGATCGCCGGGTTGCCCATTGCCTTCTTCCAGGGCATTTAGAATATTCGCCACCCAGGGCAATCCTTCGCGGCAAGGAGTACACCACCCGCAGGACTCGCGGGCGAAAAAACTTTCCAGACTAAAGAGCATTCCCACCGGACAGGTCTTGTCGTCCAGCACGATCATCGTTCCCGTCCCCAGCCGGCTGCCGATTTTATCCATCGATGCAAAATCCATCGGAGTATCCAAATGCTGATCGATAATAAATCCGGTGGAAGCACCTCCGGGAAGCAGACCGCGAAATGTAAATCCGTCTTGCAGCCCGCCGGCGTGTTCCATGAGAATTTCACGAACTGGCGTACCCATCGGTAATTCCCACAAGCCAGGACTTTTTACGTGCCCACTGGCACCGTAAATTTTCGTCCCGCCTTCATCGCCGCGGCTAAGCGTTTTAAACCATTCCCAGCCGCGGTTGACGATATGATGCACGTTGCAAATCGTCTCGACATTGTTCACCACGGTCGGTTTGCCCCAAAGTCCCGCTGCGGCGGGATAGGGCGGTTTATTGCGAGGAGTAGCGCGTTTGCCTTCAAGGGCATTAAGCATTCCGGTCTCCTCGCCGCACATATACCGCCCTGCGCTCGTGTGAAGGTACATTTCCACACTGTACGAGGAACCTAAAATATTTTCCCCCAAACAATGATTGTCGTACGCCTCGTGAATCGCCTTCGCCAGCCGTTTGGCACAGAGCTTATATTCCATCCGGAGAAAAATATAAATCACGTCGGCCTCGATGGCATAAGCGCTGACAATCGCCCCTTCGATCAGTTGATGCGGATCGCCTTCCATCAGCAGACGATCCTTCATCGTTCCCGGTTCCATCTCGTCGGCATTGATGGCCAGAAATTTTGGATGACGTGCCTCCTGACCCATCGGAACAAATTTCCATTTATTGCCCGTGAGGAATCCCGCACCGCCCCGGCCCCTCAGGTTAGATTTCATCACCTGGTCCTGAATGTCCCTCGGAGCCATTTTTAAGGCTTTCCGCAGGCCCTGGTATCCACCGGCCTTTTCATATTCCTTGATAGTCAAAGGTTCTCGGTTCGGCTGAATATTTTGCGTCAGCGGTTTTTCCATTTTTCCGTTACTCGTATTGGTCTAGAATCTGATCCACCTTTTCCGGCGTCAGATATCCATGTAAATCCTCGTCGATCATCATGGCCGGTGCCTGTTCACAGGCTCCCAGGCACGCGGTTGGTAGCAATGTGAACCTGCCGTCGGCGCTCGTTTCACCTAAAGCGATTCCCAATCGCCTCGTAAGATGTTCGCGTATCTTGTTGTATTCCATCACCCAGCAACTGACGCCATCGCAAATCAAAATGACATGCCTGCCCACCGCGGAGCGAAAAATGAGATTATAAAACGTGGCGATACTGTCCACTTCCTCCGGCGTCATTCCCAAAAACGCCGCCACGTCTTTGATGTCCTCATCGGACACCCACCCCCGCCGCCTCTGAACGATCTTCAGCGCTTCCGCTACCACCGTACGTCGCGGCTCATGCGGATGAAGCGAACTTTCGATCTCTTTTTTTTCCTCGTCGTTCAACATAGTCTTATTCCATTTTCCGGGTGGCATGGCATCGTCTTGGAGGCCATGTCTTTTTTTTGTAGGGGCGGGGCTTGCTCCGCCCTCCTCAAGACATGGCCTCCAAGACGATGCCATGCCACCCATTTGCTTTTCACCGATCAACATCCGCCAGAACAAAATCCACACTGCCCAGAATGGCCACCAAATCGGGGATCGTCAAGCCCCTGCTGATTTGAGGCACTATCTGGATATGCGGAAACGACGGTGTTCGGATGCGAGTCCGGTACGACCTCGTATCGCCGTCGCTGATCAGATAATAACTATTAATCCCCTTGGCGTTTTCCACGGCAAAAGAAACTTCCCCCGGCGGAATTACCGGCCCCCAGCTCACGTTCAAAAAATGGTCGATCAACGTTTCAATATCGTGCATGGTGCGTTCCTTGAGCGGCGGAGTCGTCAAAGGATGTTTGGATTTATAGGGTCCGGACGGCATGTTGTTCAGGCATTGCTCGATGATGCGAAGACTCTGACGCATCTCCTGGACATGAACCATCAATCGGTCATAGCAGTCGCCATTTTCCCCGATGGGGATATCAAATTCAAATTGATCGTACCCGCCGTAGGGCCTGGTCTTGCGGAAATCCCATGCCAACCCGCTGCCGCGAAGCATCGGTCCGGTGGCACCCCATTCGATAGCCTGCTCCACAGAAATCTTACCAATCCCCTGCGTTCGCGCTTTTAAAATACGATTTTTCATCATCATCTTGTCATATTCATTCAGCCGCTTCGGAAAATAATCCAAAAAATCCCGCACCAGCGTCTCCCACCCTTGCGGCAAATCCTGAGCCACCCCGCCGATCCTGAACCAGCTCGGATGCATTCGGCCGCCGGTGATCGCTTCAATAATTCCCAACGCCCGCTCGCGGTCGGTGAACATGTAAAACACCGGAGACATCGCGCCAAGGTCCTGACAGAACGTTCCGTAGTAAACCAGGTGGCTGATGATGCGAAAAAGCTCTGCCAGCATGATCCGAATTACCTTTGCCCGGTCGGGCACGTCGATCCCCGCCAGCGTTTCCACCGCCAGGACATACGGAAAATTATTTAACACCCCCGACAGATAATCGATCCGATCGGTATACGGAATATAAGTATGCCAGGATTGACGTTCGCCCATTTTCTCCGCGCCCCGGTGATGAAAACCAATCTCGCAGACCAGATCGTTAATCTCCTGGCCATTCATTTGCAAAATAACCCGGAGCACCCCATGCGTCCCCGGGTGATTCGGGCCCATATTGAGAAACATGAAGTCGAAATTTTCCCCCTGCCGTTTCATACCCCACCGCTCCGGATTAAACACCATTTTTTCTTCCAGTTCTACCTGCTGCGGATCCGGCATCGTAAAGGGAGTCATCTCCGTAGCGCGGGCTGGGTGATCTTTTCGTAAAGGATAGCCCTGCCACCATTCCGGCATCAGCAACCGCGTCAAATGTGGATGACCTTCGATATTGATTCCGAACATGTCCCAAACTTCACGCTCGTACCAGTTCGCCGCCGGCCAAAGGTCTGTCACTGTGCCGATGGAAGGCGAATCCCCTTTTAATGAAACTTTGATACGAACATCCTCATTGCGGTCGAAGGATAAAAGATGATAAACCACGGTAAAGTCGCCCGCCGGCTGAGCCTGTCGGTGGACACGTTCTCGCTCGTCGATGGCCGTCAGGTCATATAACATTCGATAAGGCCGGCACACCTCTGACTTCAAATATCGCAAAATATCTTTAACATTGTTTGCACCCGCCCAGAAAGTAGGAATATCATCCCTGGTAATCTGCGGCAAAACGGCAGAAGGACCAAAACGGTCTTGCAGCTCTTTCTGGATGTTCGATTTACCGTTCAAAACAAGGTTACTCCCTCAAATTTCATCCGGTGGTCGCAGTTCGGTTTGTTTCTGCCGTTCTTGCCGTTTGATATCCCTCATCGACGGCATCGGGGGCCGATAGACACCCTGCGGTCCGACAATCCAGGACAACGGCCGTTTCTCCTGACCCACCAAATCTCGAAGCAAAAGCAAACCGTCCATAAACGCATCCGGACTGGGCGGGCAGCCATGAATGTAAACATCGACCGGAAGAAATTTATCCACTCCCTGAACCACGCTGTAAATATCATACATTCCGCCGGAATTCGCGCACGATCCCATCGAGATGACCCACCGCGGCTCCATCATCTGCTCATAAAGCCGCTGGATCACCGGAGCCATTTTAATAAAAACTGTTCCCGCGATCACCATCAGATCAGCCTGCCGCGGAGTCCCTCGAATGACCTCCGCTCCGAACCGGGCAATGTCATACCGGCTGGTCAGACTGGTGGCCATTTCCACGTAACAGCAGGACAATCCAAAATTAAAGGGCCAGATGGAATTTTTTCGCCCCCACGCCAGCACGTCCTGCAAACGGGTCAAAAGAATATTTCGCCAAAGCGGATTGTGGGATGAATCTTTCCCGTCGCTCACCGTTTCTCCCTCCCAGCCGCCGACCAATCCAAAGCGCCCATCCGCCACAAATAAACCAACCCCGCCAACAAAACACCAATAAAAATCATCGCCTCGGCATAACCCACCCAACCCAATTCGCGCACGGCGACAGCCCAGGCAAAAATAAAAACCGATTCCAAATCGAATACGACAAACAGCATGGCCACCAGGTAAAATTCCGCGGAAAACCGAACCCTCGCCGAACCCGTCGGCAGCATTCCCGATTCGAAGGGTTCCCCTGTCGCCCGCTGCCGATGCCGCTGACCCAGAAAATAAGAAATGACGATGATCCCCGCCGAAAGCAGCACGACCAAAGCAAAGTAAACCGCCATCGGCCATAATTTGATTGTATAGACCCCTGGCAAATTCAAAACCTTTCCTTAGTAAATCAACCGTTATAATACTTGAATTTACCGGCAATACAAGAGTCTTTTCTGTCTGCTTCTTTAAGAGGCACGACCGTAAGGGAGTGAAAAAAAAGACCCGCTCCGTTGTTACGAAGCGGGTCTTTTTATTAAAATCGGAAGCGAATTGGTGTCAGCCAGGTTATGGCTTGCGCCAGAATTCAGATCCGTAAAGAGCGGCGGAACCGAGTTGTTCCTCGATACGCAGGAGTTGATTGTATTTGCAGATGCGGTCGGTTCGGCAGGCGGACCCGGTCTTGATCTGACCGGCATTGGTGGCCACCGCGATATCGGCGATGGTGCTGTCTTCCGTTTCACCGGACCGATGTGAAATCACAGCCGTCCATCCATTTCGCATGGCCAGGTTAATGGCATTCATCGTTTCCGTCAGCGTTCCGATCTGGTTGACCTTGATCAAAATACTGTTGGCGGAATTTTCCTTCAGACCGCGGGCTAGACGCTTGGTGTTGGTCACAAACAAATCGTCACCGACTAATTGAATCTTCCCGCCCACAATGGCGGTCAGTTTCGCCCAGCTTTCCCAATCGTCTTCCGCCAGGCCGTCTTCAATCGACCGGATCGGATATTTATCGACCAGCTTTTTCCAGAACCCGTTCATTTCGTCACCGCTCATCCATTTATCGGGCGCGCTCTTGAAGAGGTGATAAGCTTTTTTATCCTTGTCATATAATTCGCTGGCGGCGGGATCGAGGGCGATGAATACATCCTTGCCCGGTTTATACCCGGCCTTCTCAATCGCAATCATGATTACGTCCAGGGCTTCTTCGTTGGATTTTAAATTCGGGGCAAATCCGCCTTCGTCACCGACGGCGGTGCTCAGGTTTTTGTCATGGAGGACTTTTTTAAGGGAGTGGAACACTTCCGTGCCCATCCGCAAGCCTTCGGCGAAAGACGAAGCGCCGAACGGCATGACCATGAATTCCTGAAGATCGACATTATTGTCGGCGTGTTTTCCGCCGTTGAGGATATTCATCATCGGAACCGGCAGGACGTGGGCGTTGCATCCGCCCAGGTATCGGAAAAGCGGAAGACCGCTCGCCGCGGCAGCCGCCTTCGCCACGGCCATGGAAACACCCAAAATCGCATTGGCGCCAAATTTACCCTTGTTTTCGGTGCCGTCCAGCTCGATCATTCGCTGGTCGACGGCTTCCTGATCGAAGGGGTTCATCCCGCGAATTTTCGGGGCAATCAAATCGTTGACATTGGTAACCGCCTTGAGCGTCCCTTTGCCGACATATCGTTTTTTATCACCGTCGCGAAGCTCGACCGCTTCATGCTCGCCCGTCGACGCCCCCGAAGGAACGGCGGCCCGACCCATCGTGCCGTCGCACAAAATCACATCCACTTCCACCGTCGGATTTCCGCGGGAATCCAGAATCTCTCTGGCTCGTATACTTTCTATACATACCGGCATTGCATATACCTCCAAAAATTATGGGTAAAGGACCTTTTAAAATCGTTTTTTTCACTTAGGACGAATATACGAAGTCTTGTCCGACAGTCAAAGAAAAAAATAATGTTAAAAGTAATCCATCAGTCTTTTCCGGCCGCTTCCTTAAGAGGCACGACCGTAAGGGAGTGTTCTTCCCGCGGCCGGAAAAGACTGATGGATTACTTTTAAAACGGTAAATTGGTTTGAACAGTTTTTAAGATAGCGGAAGCGGCGATGATCTGGACGTCTGGATCCTGGTCGGACAGTGCTTGTTCGAGGGCGCCCAGTGTGGTTTTGTCTTTCATTTCACCCAGGGCCATGGCGGCGAGGGTTCGGATCGTCGCGGCCTGACCTAGTCGGCCTGTGTAGTATTGAAGCGAGGAAAGGGCGACGTTTCTTCCACGATTATCGCCCATCATCGCCAAAGCCCGAGCGGCCACCAGCCGCATTCCCAGACGGTCTTGAGAACTTGACGTTTCGTAGACATACGTGATTTGGTCCAGGGCTTCGTTGCTCCTGGCCTGGGCTAAAGTCAGCATCGCCAAAATACATTCATCGTCATAGACGCTGCGACAATAGTTAATCATCAGCCTGATCGCCCGGGAATTGCCTAACAACGTCATCGCCTCCAGGACCTGGAGTTTTAAGGAAATATCGTCGTCGCGAAGGGCCGAGCGGAGGAGTTTTACAGCTCCGGGATCGCCCATTCGGCCCAGGACGGTGGCGGCGTTTCGCCGGACGATTGGATTTTTGTCAAAAAGCATTTGCCCAAGCCGGGAGGTAAACCGCTGATCGCCCAGGACATGCAGGGTTCCTGCGGCGGCGGCTTGGACCGATAGATTCGGGTCATTCATGGCTTTGACCAGTAGGGGCTTGGCGGGAGCGTACTTCAGTTTCATAATCGCCATACAGGCGGTGAATCGGACTCCCCAGTAATTGTCATTCAAGCCTTCGAGAATTATTTTTCCCGCGGAGGCTTGATCGGAATCGGCCAGGGCCTCCAGTGCGTGCGAACGAAGCAAGGGCGATTCGGCATGTGTGAAATTAATCAAAGTCGCCCGCGATCGCTCGGTAAGTTCCCTTTCACCTGCACGGGGAGCGACCGGTGCCTGGGAACAACCCATCGCAAGCAAAAGAAACGGAAGAAGAACCCGGATTTTTTTTTGAGAATTCATGAGTTAAAATTCCTTTTATGTTGGGTGGCATGGCATCGTCTTCGAGGCCATCTCTTTTTTTTGTAGGGGCGGGGCTTGCTCCGCCCTCCTCAAGACATGGCCTCGAAGACGATGTCATGCCACCCGAATCAAATTTATTTTCCAATTTTATCGGGTTTAACAAAAAATGGAAGAACCACACCAAACGCCATTACCAAAACCGTCAGAACCAGCACAGGCCATTCGCCGATGATCGAGTAAACGGTCGATCGGGAATCGATTTTAATCTGCCGAGTCAAAAAACCGCGAATGCCCGGACCGTAGATTCGCGACCCGTCAGTCATCATCGCCTCGATGCTGCCGTCGGGATTGACAAACCCGCTGATCCCCGTATTGACCGATCGGGCCACGGCGATGCGATTTTCCACCGCGCGAAAGACGCACATGTAAAAATGCTGGATCAGTTCGCAGGAATGATTGAACCAGCCGTCGTTGCTTATATTCACGAGAAAATCGATTTGCTTTTTGCCCTGAACGGGTGAGACAAACCCGGCGATCAAATCCGACATCGTATCCTCATAGCAGATGGCGACCGAGTAACGAAGATTTTCGGCGGGAGTGACCAGGGTAAAGCGTTTGGGTTCCCGGCCCGCAGTCAGGCTGTATTCATATCCGCCTTTGCCGTAGGGGGTCATATGCTCATTTAAAAACCAGTAAAGTTTCGGAATGGTATAACGGAAAGGAACAACCTCGCCGAAGAGAACCAGGCGGATTTTGTCGTAACGATCCATGTAGTTGCCCTGCCGGTCGAAGATCACCGCCGAGTTGAATTTGTCCTCGGCGGGAGAATGTCCGGGCGGATTGATCTGCCGGCTCAAAGCTCCGAGGAGAAGGTAACTGTTGGACCGTTTGGCGTGTTTACCGAGATAGTCGGCGACTCCCCGGGCGTATCGCTGCTCGGATTTATCACCTTTGTTTTCCACCGTCGCGTTCAGAAATTCCGGATTGACGGGAACCCCGACGCAGGTTTCAGGCCAGATGAGCATATCCGGGTGCGTTTGGGCGGCTTGAACGGACACAGCCATAAAGGCCTGAAGAATCTCGTCGCAATCTGGCGCGTCGGTATCGACAAACATGGGAAAATCTTCCTGAACAACGGCCAAAACCGGACCTGGCCTGGTCGTTGTCTGATGAAGACGAAACTGCCCGTAAAAGAACGTGGCGAGAAGTGCCACCCCCGCCGAAACCAGGGCAGGGATTGCCCGGCGAAATTGGCGGTTTTTCGAACTGAGAATCAATTCCACGATCGCGCCATTGATCATCGCCAGCATGAAACTTATTCCATACACACCGGTCAGATCGGCGATTTGAATGAGACTAAGATTTCTGGCCTGAGAATGACCCAGAAAGAACCATGGAAACCCCGTTATCATCCAGCTTCGGATGTATTCAAAACTAACCCAAACGGCGGGAGCGGCCAGGAAAAGCGGCAGCGACCATCGACGAAGCAGACGTTGAACCAAAAAACCCGTTGCGGGCCAATACAAACCCAGGTAAATCGACATACTGATATAACCGGGAATCGTGATCGGCACGATCCATAAATCGTTAAGAAAAAAAAACGCCAACCCGGCAAGGTAACTGATGACCAGTTGGGTTTTGGTGCCGGTTCGTGAAACGACCACCAACCAGGGAATAAGGGCCACAAAGGCAAAAAAACTTAATTCCACCGGCGGAAAAACGGCGGTCAGCAGCAACGCGCTCAGCAAGGCCAGACCAAGGTTGATCATGTTCAGCCAAGTAAACACTTGCCTTTTCCATGTTGAAATTTTTACCGCAATACCCATATTTATTCAAAATTCAAACGTATATTTTGTTTCCGTGTCTTATTTAGCAGGCGGGCTTGCCCGCCTGGGTCCTATTTCAGAGTAATCTGAAACGGTGAAATCGTCAGGACGCTTCCGGTCTGTAACAATTTTATCATCATGATGGTCCGCCGGAGAAGCGAGGCGTCCAATCCCGCAAGTTCCGTGGACCATGCCGTATGCCGGTTCGTTAACAGGGAAAGCATTTGGGTATCCGACGACACGGCATCGTCGGGGTCCATTTTATAACCAAGCCCTTCAAGCAGAAGTTCGGGAATGGTTTTCGGCTCGGGCATATGAACGACATCGTAGGACTTAACTTTTGCCTTCTCGGCCGCCAGCACGACGGCATCGGCAAGGGTTCCGATTTTATCCACCAGCCCTAGTTTTATCCCTTCCTGGCCTGTATATATCCTGCCCGTAGCCAACTGATCGATATTCTCGATTTTACCCTTTCTGCCTTTCATCACGCGATCCTTGAACGTCCGCAAAGTAAGCTCCATCTGGTCGGTAAGGTTCTGGCGCTGGCTCGAGGTCATACTGCTGAATGGGTCGAACATGGAAGCATGTTTCCCACGCGTGTAGGTATACTGATTGAGGTATATCTTATCCAGCAGCCCTTTAAAAACAGTTTTTCCAGCCACCACGCCGATCGATCCGGTCATGGTGGCCGGTGAGGCAAAAATGAAACTGCCCGCCGCGGCGATATAGTATCCTCCGCTGCCCGCTACGGTTCCCATGGACGTAATCACCGGTTTGGTTTTGGCGGTTTCATTAACGAGTCCCCAGATAATTTCCGAGGCGCTGGAAGAACCGCCAGGCGAATCGATTCGAACGACGACCGCCTTGATCTTATCATCCTTGCGAATCGCGGCAAAAACTTTCCGCATCGTTTCGGAACCCGCCGTTTCAACCGGTCCGAAATATTCCGCGCTCTCACCTTCGATCACCGGCCCGGTCACATAGACGATGGCGATTTTATCCTGGGCGCCTTCCGTGCCCTTTGAACCGATCATACTGAATATCTGGAGCAGTCCACCCAATCCTGACTTTAATTGCGGAGCCTGAGTTTTAGCGTAATTGAAAACCAGTTTGCCCTGGGCCTCTTTCTGGACCTGTTCGAGGAAGGACGACCGATGGGCGACGACATCAATCAGCCCCAACTCGTTCGCCTGCTCAGCCATGAATGGGCCCTGATCGAGAATGGATTTGACCTTTTCCACCGGTATTTTGCGATATTTCGAAATAGTGTCCGTAATCTGGCCATAAAGGTCATCCAAAAGGTCGTTGACCTGCTCATCCATGAATCTGGACGGTTGGGTGGATGTGTAAGGCTCGGCGAAGAGTTTGAATTTTCCCAGGTGCACGACTTCGGCGTCGATCCCCAGCTTATTCATCAGGTTTTTGTAATAAAGAATCTGCGCCGACAGGCCGTTCATTTGCAGCAGGGTTCCAGGGGTCATGGCGATCTTGTCGGCGGGAAGAAACATCATAAACAGGGCGGTGGGGATACTGTCGGCATGGATGAATATCTTTTTCCCGGCGGTACGCAATTCGTCCAACTCCATCGCGACCTGCTGGCACTGCGCGAGCGACAGTTTTGGTTGGTTGACCAGCAGGACCAATGCCTTGACTGTCTTATCGCTTTTAACCATGCGAATCAACTTCAACTGGTCCCAGAAAATGTTCAACTGCAAGTCCGGCAGACCTATATCCACTCCCGGAGGGGCTTCGGTGATTTCCCCGTCCAGTTTCGCTACGACGATCTTTTCGTTCACTTCCGATGAGATCGAACTTTCTGCCGCCCCGGCCTTGTCGGCCATCGGCGCCACTTGCCCCCAACTCCAACTGACCAACAAACAAGACAACACGCATATCAAAGCCAATTTTTTCATAAAGGCCTCCTTATGAACCTATTTTATTTTCCAAATCAGAGTAACATGATCGAAAGATAGAGGCAAGGGGCAAGTTTCGCATAGGGTCGCCCGTGTATGGTTTTATCATGGATTGAAAAGATGGGACAGGAAATCGGGGGCTGGGAGTTTGATTAGGACTAAGGTCAGTATGTATGCGGCGGTGGGGATGACGCAGGGCCAGGCGCCTCTGGGGTATCGCCAGAATGTTAGAGTGCCGGTGGGTGGGGCGGGTTTGTAATCAGGGTTTTTGGTCTGCATGTATGAAAAGTGTAGCCGGTAGATGGCGGAGAGGGCGGGCAGCAAGGCCATCATCCAGGTCAGGGTATTGATATGCGCGGCGAAAGAGGCGATGAGAATGGCGGCCATCCGTTCGCCTCGCTGCCAGAATCCGATGGTTCCAGAAGGAAGCTCGCACTCAGTGCGGGCTTTGATGTAGCTGATTATGACGGCATTGGACAGGGCGACCAGGGCAAGGGCGGTAAAGGTGAGATTGTGAATTCGGGCATAGCACAAGGCGATACCGCCGAAGATGGCCATATCGGAAATCCGGTCGAGTATGCTGTCAAGGATTCCTCCGAACTGGGTGTGGAGGTTTCCAATGCGGGCCAGGGCACCATCGAGCATATCCATGGCGCAGGCGAGGAAGAAAAAAATGCCGGCATAAAATGGGCATGGTATTTTTCCATCGGCCCAGGACTGCTCGCCGCCGATGGCGAGGAAGTAGGCTCCGATGATGGCAAATATGGTGCCAAGAACCGTCAGAACGTTTGGGGTTATACCGGTCTTGGCGAGTTGCCGGGCGATGATATCGCGGAGAATAGCGATCGGCTCGGCGAAGATTTTGGCGGCCGGTGAACGGACATATTTGGTTTTAATTGGATTGTTTTCCATTTCCTCAATATATCAATTGGAACGTTAAGAGTCTACGGTCGCGTCTATTGAGAAGTTTGTAATTTATGTTTTTGTTTTTGGAATGGGAAGACTTATTATAGAACGGGTGTGTTTAGATCACTCATTCTTCACGATTTTCAAAAAAAGGAAATCAGATGGCTGATCCTATAATTTTTGGGTGTAGTTTCCATTTTACGTTGAAAATTTGAAAAACAGACCCCTTCTCTTTAGGATGTAACTTTCTGAAACAATGGAGGTTACAGGCCCAAAGGAAAGGAGTCCGAAATGATTGTACCACGGAT
>Ga0265292_1001398_pt1 | contig 21457 bp, 14 predicted proteins | sample Munlanlewell296A_FD_189080 | JGI IMG/M metagenome (GOLD analysis project Ga0265292, IMG submission 189080) | Leachate microbial communities from a municipal landfill in Southern Ontario, Canada - Leachate well 296A | ecosystem: Engineered > Solid waste > Landfill > Unclassified | place: Canada... | reverse complement strand
TACGGGAAATCAATTTTCTTTGCATCCGGAATCGATTTCTGGTAAATATCACGGAAAGTCTGGGCATTAACAATACCTGAAAGTGAAAGGGCGATAATTACAAAAAGAATTTTCTTATTCATGATGGTATATTTATTTTGATATTAGTCTATCCTTAAAATTATGGGCAGCAGTTCTTTTGTCTTGCCTTCAGGCCCAATCGCTTTTATATCTTTTATAATTAAATTTTTACCGCTGGTTAATCTGGAGATCAGGTCTTTCTGTTCTTGAGTGAGCTTACTGCTTGTGCTTGCTTCTACATAATCAAATCCCTGATAAGAATAAAGAACTGAAAATCCGGTAACTGTGTAATGAAGGTCAAAGTCGAAATCACGCATTACGGCAAAGACACCCTGTTGTGCAGCAGCAGTAGCCCTTGAAACACTTCCTGTACTCTTTCCTGCAAATACTGCAACAGGATCGGGAGTAGATTTTACCCTGAATTCATAAGGAGCATATTGCACGGATTTACCGTTGATATCAGCCGTTACAATAATCTGAACATTTTGTCCTACGGCATTTGGTTTAACAGCCCAGCTGCCCTTGAAATTCTCCCCTCTGGAGTTTTTTACTTTATCTGTCGTGAAAGTCCCATTCACAACATTGATCTTTATTTTATCAGGACTTACACCCGGCACAGAAACGTCAATGGGGTTAAAAATACCCGCATACATAACGTTCACTGCTGTGGGAGATACAATGACATTCGGTTCGCCAACAACATACGAAGATTCGAACGGGTAGTTCATAATTGTGCCCTCGGGGGCTCTAAGAGCGATTATCCCACTCCATTTTTTAGTACCGGTAGAGGAAGCCCGGACTTTATAAATCCCTTTTCCTGTTTCATCAAGAGGAAGGACAGTGTTGCCAACTGTAATAACCGGAGACTGTGTAGTATCTATAGCAGAAATAAATACCTGAGCTTCGTAATCGCTGCCTTGTGTCACGTAATTTGAATTTGGCATAACAATTGCTTTAAGTTTATTAAATTTAAACCAAGAAGCATCAATCTGAGTGTAGAGGTAGTTAAGAACTTCAGTCTCGGCGTTTCTTATATCAATCTGCATTTTCGACATGATGGTAATAACAGCAACCAGAGGTACTGTCTGGAAGGTAAAGTTCTCCCAGCGTTCGGTTTTGCCACTTTTATTTTTCACGTCATCAGTGTTCAGACTTTTTCTCAAAGCATCTTCAACGGACGGGTTTTTACCATCGAGAGTTACAATAGCAATAAGAGAATCGCGGTAATCATTAAGCACTGCCTTCAGGTCGTTGGCTTTTCCTTTTTCGTTATCTCCAATAAGAATTTGAGATGGGACGCTATTATTATCAATCTTTCTAACTTCTTCAATAATAACCTCATTCCCTTTAACAGCAGGAGTTTCGGGACCTTCAGCGGCTATGATTATTTCGATCTTAAGATCCTGAAAAAAATTGAATGCCTCATCTGCATGTTCTTTAACCTTGTATGCTGCAGTTTTATATTTCCCGGCTTTTTCGGGATTTTCAGCAGCAGCTTTGTCAAACCCGCTATAAATGAGGTTATTTTTAAGGGTATAATTTGCGATAGTCTGAGTAAGACCCTTATCAACTTTTTTAAATGCTTCAACAGCGTCTTTTGCTACGTTAAGTGCAAGCATGGCAATCATTATCAGGTACATCAAATTGATCATCCTTTGCCGTGTAGATAGTCTTTCGCGAGCCATTTTGCAGGTAGTTTAGTCAGATAAAGAATGTCACGTTATTTAAAATTCATGGCAGAAAGCATATTTCCATAAACATTATTCAACGCTGTCAGGTTGTCGTTGAGTTTTGTAATTTGTTCGCGGTACTTTTTAGTATCCCCGGCTGATTCTGAAAGGTCTTTCATTAATCCCTGAATTCCTTTATAAAGTGTTTCAGAATCTTTCAAATGATCGTCTGCTCCTTTACGTTGCAGTTCATAAACCGCATTAAGTGCAGAAAGATTTTTATTAAGTGATTCCAGTTGTTGCTGATACGATTTACCCCCTACCTCGATAACTGATAGTGAATCAGCCACATTCTTGTAAGTAGAACCTGTTTCATTTATTACCTTAGTTGTAGCCTGGTATGATTCTGACAACTTGCCAAGAGATTCATTGGCAGTATTGATGGTGTACATATACTTTGAAGAAGCTGCAGTAACATCTCCCATGGCATTCATGTTTGCGGTAGTTTCGCCAAGTTTTTTCATTCCGACACCAAGTTTCTGTAACAGGTCAGGAGTGATTTCAGCTTTTTCAAGCATCTCATCAAATTTTGCAAGGGCTACAGAACCACCTCCGCCGCCACCAACGGCACCACGGTGTTTTCCACCATATGATGAGAGTCCTTTAGCTCTGTCTTCAGGAGTTTCTGCAAGTTCAGGATAGGCCAGTGACCAGTCAACCTCTGGCTCGAATGCATAAAAGAAGAAGATTATTGACTCGGTAATAAGACCGACAGCAAGCATAAGATCTGCAAATCGCCAGTGCTGTATTTTAAAAAGCGTACCAATAATTACGACGGAAGCGCCGAAACCATAAAGTTTAGTCAATAAATTTTTAAATCCTCTGCTTTGTACTATTTTTGCTAAGCTCATATACCTGATTATTTTAGGGTTATTTCAATTATTTAATTTACACCAATATAAGATTTTACATTACGGAATCCGACAAATGGTTTAGTAGAATCCTGATATTCATAGTCTCTTGAACCAGTCTGAAGGAAATATGCTATATCTTTCCAGGAGCCGCCACGGATTACCTTCCTTTTCATTACCGGTGGATCCTGTGGAGTTGCATTATATTCATAGTTCGGCTCAAGGTCGTGCTGGAAGATGTAAGCCGAAGGATGGTACGCACCACGTGTCCATTCTGCAACATTTCCTGACATATCATACAATCCATATTCATTTGGTTCGTATGACCCCACTTTTCCTGTATATACGTTACCATCGTCGATATAGTTTCCGCGCAATGGTTTGAAATTAGCATAGAAGCAACCTTTGTAGTTACGGGTATATGGTCCGCCCCATGGATACATTGAAAGATCGAGACCACCTCTTGCAGCATATTCCCATTCTGTTTCAAGTGGTAGCCTGTACTCCTGTACATCGGCAACCCCTTTCTTTCTGAGTGCTGTGTTCATATAGTTTGTTCTCCAGTTGCTGAAAGCAGTTGCCTGAACCCAGGAGACACCTACAACAGGATAGTCATCAAATGAAGGATGCCAGAAATAGAGTGAGGCCTGTGGATCGTTGAATGAATACGTAAAATCCCTTACCCAGCAAAGGGTGTCGGGATAAACGTTTATAATATTATGTTTTATAAAAGAGGAGCGGTCTTTTACATCGGTACGTATACCGTCAAGGTTTGTAACCTGTCCTTCATACTTACCGGTATTATTTGCATAATCATAGACATATCTTGATTTTGCAGCCTGCTGGTAATCAACCCAGAAATAAGAATAGTTAAGTTTCCTGACATCAACCTGCTTTTTGCCGTTAAATCTCTCTTCAGGAGGATAGAACATCTCTTCAATGGTGGTCTTGGTAGTCTCTTCTTCAGGATCGATTTTTTCTTCCCAGTTAATTACATTAGGTTCAATTACATTTCCATCGGCGTCAACCATAAAATACTCCCTGTCTGCAATGCCTTCGTTGCCAAGTTTTGTTCTGAGGATAGAATCGCGTACATAATACACAAACTGACGATATTTGTTATTGGTGATTTCTGTCTGATCCATCCAGAATGCATTCACTGTAACAGATTTTGGCATACTGTTCATTGCAAATGGTGCATCCTGATCGCTCGGTCCCATCATAAAATTCCCGGCAGGAATAAATGCCATCTCAAAGGGTTCCGGTTCAAAAAATTTTTTCCGCCCCAGAACGCCTGTCAGCTCTCCGTTATTTGAAGAACCACAACCTGTTAACAAGATTATCAATATTAGAGCAGATAGGGATACCTTTTTCATATTACTTAAGAATTTTATATTGCAGGCAAGTTATTTTTTTTAATAATAATCATAAAAATCTGACACTTTTATATTTCATCGGGCTTTTGCCCAGACTAAGGTCGAAACAATAATTAACCATAAATTCATGCGACCCGCTGCTGTTTTTTCTTATGTCTGAAATCGTAAAATCATAAGCATAACCCAGCCGGATTCCGTTGTATAATTCAAAACCAACAATCCCGATCAACGCATCTCCGGTTCTATAGGAAACGCCTCCCCATGCTTTTTTATTGTATCTTAATAATGAAGTTACAGTAAACTGAGCCACTTTCCCATCGCTGAAAGCAAAAAATGAAGGAAGTAATTCGAGCGACGGATTTGGCAACTGTAAGGTATAACCGGCAGTCAGATAATAATGTCTGCTGATATAGGGAAGTCCTTTCGTAAATTTAATTTTAGGTTGATTCAGGTGAGTAACCGAAAGTGCTGCATAATATTTATCGGCTTTATAATAGAGGCCCAGTCCTGCATCAAAAGCAACGTAACTCTCTTTATTTTCAGGTATCAGTGGATCTTCTGAAGGCGGAGTATGGGCATCCCCCGAAGGTATTTGCCAGGTGGGGGTAAGTGTTTTATTCAACATACCCAGATTTAATCCGATACCGAGTTTCCCCTGTCCCAGATCCATAAGATATGAATAAGCGGCAGACAGGTTTATGTTTTTATCAAATCCTATGTTATCACTTTCAATTAACAAACCTACTCCGCTTTTGATCCCGAAAAGCGAAACAGGAGCACTAATATTAAAAATTGTAGTCGAGGGAGCCCCTTCAAATCCTATCCATTGCTGCCGGTTGAGAGCAGTGGCACAGATCATTCCTGATGTGCCGGCAACACCGGGGTTATAGGTCATTGTATTAAACATATAATGACTCGACAACGGATCTTGCTGCGATAAAACAGGCTGTAATATTAAAACTAAAAAAAGAAATGCAATATTTAGTTTTTTCATTTCTTTAATTTGTAGGTGCGAAGCACTTAAATTGAATGAGTAAAATAAATAAAAATCTGAATCGTATACAAATTTACGGACATCTATTTTGACGAGCAGGCGAAGACTTTTGCTTTTACCCATCTGTCGGGGACTTCGTTTCGGTTGGCCTTAAGGTAATCTTCGTGTGAGCAGGCAACATAAAGGTACTGATCTTTTTCAACAGGCAGCTCCATCCACCACCTGTCGGTCAGATTACTTTTAACAAATATCAGATCGTCGTCGAGATCAGTAATTCTGACGTGATACTTAATAAATCGCCCTGAATTGCTGTTACTTAAAACAGGTGTTTCATATTGTTTTTGCGAAAAGCCTTCAAGGAAAAACCAAAGGATCTGAGCAGCAAGACCCGATGTCTGGAACCGGATATCAAATTCAGGATTGACATCAAATAGTCCGAAAATTTTCAGCTTGTCGGAAATCCCGGCATATCTTGAAAGAAGGCATATCTCTTCTCCATAGAAACCATTCGGAGAGGGACTTATTGTCCCCGGGGCATCTGACTGCCTCACTGCAGAAATATCAAATATTGCCACATCGGAGTCTCTGAAAAGGGGTTCTGTAAGGTAAATTGCCTGTCGTACATCTCCGATCCTTACAAGTTCAGATCTGCGTTTAAGAAAACGGTTTATTACCTGTTGATCATTAAGATAGGTCTGGTAACCTATATTAATATAATGGTGAAAAGTGCTTTTGTGATTGTTGATGATTGTATTAAGATAATTAAAGGAATCGGGCTCTTTCCTTTCATTGCTGAAATCAATCCTCGGATCAACTGCGGTAAGTGTATATCTGGTATTCTGTTGTGAGAGAGCCCTGTCGATAGCAGGAATGAGTGCACTGCTACCTCCGATAATTACCGGGAACAGGTTTTCCTGAATCAACAAAGTCAGAATATCAGTAAGCCCTGCGATGGTATCGTTGAATGTAACACCCTGTTTCATGTTGCCCAGATCAATTATTTTAGATCTTCCGGGGATTTTTGCAAGTCTGTATAATTGCCCTCTGATCACATCAGGGCCTTTAAAAGAACCTGCATTTGGTGAGTTCCGGCCCTCAGGTACTCCTAATATTGCAATCTTGTATTTACTGATATCTTTCACCGGGGTATTATCAGTATGAACAGTGATATTGTGAGGAAAAACAGCTTGCCCTGTCAGATGCACAAAATCAGGTCCTTGGATGCTTACAGGATTAAAATAGTCATTCAGATCTACCATAGTATATTTTAAGAACTCTTTTTGGTTTTATCACTGTTTCCGATAATCTTAATGCAATCTTCTTTAGTAAGTTTTTCTGCATCTGTACCTTTCGGCAGCCTGTAGTTTAGCTTCTTCTTAACAAGGTAAGGTCCATACTTTCCGTTCAGCAACATTATGTCGCCAAAGTCTTTAAGAACCTTTTTTTTATCACTCTCGTTTTTTTCAAGAATAATCTCAACAGCTCTTTCAATGGTGACGGTGTAAGGGTCATCCACCCTCTTTTTTAAAGAAAAGAACTTATTTTGAAACCTGATATACGGTCCGAATTTCCCTATCCCTACTACCATTTCTCCTCCATCATATTCCCCCAATGAACGGGGAAGGCGGAAGAGGTTCAGTGCCTCATCGAGGGTTATTGTTTCAAGGAGCTGGTTCTTTGAAAGACTGGCAAACCTAGGCTTTTCACCGTTTGCTGAGTCTCCGATCTGTGCAACAGGGCCATATCTTCCCATCCTGACAGTTACCGGTTCTCCTGTTTCAGGATGATTTCCAAGTACCCTTACCCCGGTTTTTCTCTCTTTTTTCTCAAGTGTGTTAGTTACTGTCTTATGAAACGGGGAATAGAATTTCCCGATCATCCCGGTCCATTTAAGATTACCGAGAGCAATCTCATCAAACTGCTCTTCTACTTCAGCAGTGAAATGATAATCAACGATTTCCGAAAAATTTTCAATCAGGAAATCATTAACGATCATTCCAATATCCTGTGGAAAAAGCTTTGATTTTTCTTTTCCTGCAACTTCTGTTTTTGTTGATGTTGCTAACTTTCCTTTAAGAAGCGCAATAATTTTTATCTGACGTTTTTCGCCCGGTCTGTCTTCACGCGAAACATACCCCCGGTTCTGAATAGTTGAGATGGTTGGAGCATAGGTTGAAGGCCTGCCGATTCCCAGTTCCTCAAGCTTTTTCACAAGGCTTGCTTCAGTATATCTGAGTGGTGGTGTCGTGAATTTCTGTGTAGCGGTAATATTGTCGTACGATAGTGGCATTCCCTCCTTTACGTGTGGGATTACATATCTGTCCTCATCATTGTTTTCCTGATCAGTCGATTCAGCATAAACTCTGAGGAAACCATCAAACTTAATAACTTCCCCGTTAGCCTGAAATGTGACCGGAGAGTTATTCATATCAATTGAAATAGAGGTCTTCTCCACCTCAGCATCTGCCATCTGAGAGGCAACTGTTCTTTTCCAGATAAGTTCGTAAAGTTTTTTCTCATTCTGGCTACCTGAAGTGGTTGTATTGTCGAGATATGCAGGACGGATAGCCTCATGTGCCTCCTGGGCACCCTTTGATTTTGTTTTAAACTGCCGGGTTTTTGAATATTTTTCACCAAACTCTGAAATGATCATTTCCCGCGACTTGACAAGAGCCAGTTTCGAAAGATTTGTTGAGTCGGTTCTCATATATGTTATTCTTCCTGCTTCATACAGCTTCTGCGCAACAGCCATGGTTTGAGCCACGGAAAATCCCAACTTCCTGTATGCCTCCTGCTGAAGGGTAGAAGTAGTAAACGGAGGAGCCGGAGACTTGGTTCCTGGTTTTATGCTGATACTGGCAATTGTATATTTGGAATCATTGCACAACTCAAGAAATTTTAATGCTTCTTTCTCATAAGGGAAACGCTTTGAGGCTTCTGCTTTGAGAACAGCATTCTCTCCGGTAGCTGAATCGATTTGGAAAATTGCAGTCACCCTGAAAGCGGATTCTGTCTCAAATGAGATAATTTCCCTTTCTCTTTCAACAAGCAGCCTTACAGCTACCGACTGAACCCTGCCTGCAGAGAGTGAGGGTTGAACTTTTTTCCATAGTACCGGGGAAATCTCAAAACCAACCAGCCTGTCGAGAATACGACGTGCCTGCTGGGAATTAACGAGGTTCATATCAACCTGCCTGGGATTTTCAATAGCATTTGAGATGGCCTCTTTAGTAATTTCATGAAATACTATTCTCTTTGTTGTTGACAGATCAAGATTTAAAACACTTACAAGATGCCATGCAATTGCTTCTCCTTCACGGTCCTCGTCAGAAGCGATCCAGATATTCTTCGAATCAGCAGCAGCTTTGCGCAATGCGCTTACCACTTTTGCCTTTTCCTTTGGGATTTCATAATCGGGAGTGAAATTATTTTCAACATCTATCCCCAGATTCTTTTTGGAGAGGTCTCTGATATGCCCGAAACTTGACACAACACGGAAATCTTTTCCAAGGAACTTCTCAATAGTTTTTGCTTTTGCAGGCGACTCAACAATTACAAGATTTTCGATCATTACAGAGATATTTATTTTTTTTATCAGACGACAAAGTAAATCAATTAGGTACCAAACTTCAAAATAATCCGTTAAGATTCTTTATTATTTACTAATTTTGGACCAAACTACTTAGGTAAATGAAAGGCAATTCAAACAACAAAAAATATCTGATTTGGTTCTGGGCATTATTTATTTTTCCATTCGTTGTTGTAATAACATTGTTTGTTCTTATATCAAAGGAAAAACTGGGGCCAATGCCTTCATTCGACGAGCTTGAAAATCCGGAATATTATCTGGCTGCAGAGGTCTATTCTGAAGATGGAGTGCTTCTGGGAAAGATCAGTATTGAGAATCTTACATGGACAGAGTATAAAGATTTTTCTCCCTATCTTGTCGATGCTCTGATAGCCACAGAAGATATACGATATAACAGACATTCGGGTATTGATATACGTGGTCTTTGCAGGGCAGTTATCCGCACAATTCTTCTGGGTCAGAGCACCGGTGGCGGAAGTACAATTACACAGCAACTGGCAAAGCAACTTTACCCGAGAGATACCGCCAGAACGTCTGCCTTTATGAGGAAGGCCAAACTTGGTGTTTTCAAGTTCAAGGAGTGGCAGACTGCCGTTAAGCTTGAACGAAGCTATACCAAGGAAGAGATCATAACCATGTACCTTAATAAATTTAATTTTAGTTATAATGCAATAGGAATAAGGTCAGCAGCAAGGGTTTATTTCAATACAACTCCCGATTCGCTGAACATCCAGCAGTCAGCAGTTCTGATCGGAATGCTTAAGGCTTCCACAAGGTATAACCCGGTGAGGAATTATGATCTTATGCTTCAGCGGCGGAATGTTGTTATCTCCCAGATGGCAAAATACGGATACCTCACATCTTCGGTAGCAGACTCAGTTAAAAAATTACCTATTGAGGTAGACTTTAAGGTTGAGGATCATAATACAGGACTTGCCACTTACCTGAGGCAATACATAACGAACACGATGCGAAAGCCTGAACCCGACGAAAATAAATATGTTCAGGAATCATCATACGAGGATGCATTGTGGGAATGGGATAACAATCCGCTTTATGGCTGGTGTAATAAGAATAAAAAACCGGATGGAACAAGTTATAACGTGTATAAAGACGGGCTGAAAATATATACAACTATTAACTCCCGTATGCAGAAATATGCCGAAGAGGCAATGGCTGAACATCTTTCGAAAGAGGTTCAGCCAGAATTTTATAAGAGAGCAAAAGGTTTCAAAAACCCTCCCTATTCGGATGATCTTACAAGGAAAGAGATTGATGAGATCATGATGTCTTCTGTTGAAAGAACCGAAAGATATTCTTCAATGAGACGAGCCGGAGTGCCTGAAGATTCTATAATGCTTGCTTTTAATACTCCGGTAAAAATGAGAGTCTTTTCCTGGAAGGGAGACAGGGATACAACTATGACACCCCTTGACTCTTTAAGATACTACAAGTTTTTTGTCAGGTCTTCCTTCCTTGTTGAAAATCCTCACAACGGTTATGTTAAGGCTTATGTGGGAGGACCAGATTTCAGATATTTTAAATATGATGCGGTAACACAGCAGAAAAAACAGGTTGGAAGCACAATAAAGCCTTTCCTTTATACAATTGCAATGCAAAACGGATATTCTCCATGCTATGAGGTGGAGGATATTCCAAGATCTTTCGATCTCCCTGGCGATACTATTCCCTATACACCAAGAAGCTCCGGACCAAAAGAATTCCATGGCAAAATGGTCACTTTAGCCTGGGGGCTGGCTCATTCGGAAAACTATATTTCAGCATGGTTAATGCAGCAATTCAAGCCAACGGCCGTAACTGACCTTATGCACAAGATGGGGGTCAGAAGTTTTATTGATCCTGTTATCTCAATATTTTTAGGTACTTCCGATATTAAGCTGGAAGAGATGGTCGGCGCTTATGGCACTTTTGCCAATAAAGGGGTATATACAAGACCAATGTATGTAACGCGTATTGAAGACAAGAATGGGATTACAATTTCGAGGTTTACACCAAAAATTGAAGAGGTATTAAGAGAAGACCAGGCCTATCTGATGCTTAATCTTCTGCAGGGGGTTATAAAGACCGGAACCGGTGGAAGAATCAGAAGGGAGCCTTATAATCTATTGAACCAGATTGGAGGGAAAACCGGAACAACCCAGAACCATTCCAATGGATGGTTTATGGGTGTCACACCCAATTTGGTAGGTGGCGTATGGAGCGGTTGGGAGGACCAGGCAATCCATTTTGAAACATTAGATGAAGGACAAGGGGCTAATATGGCGCTGCCAATCATGGCTATATTCCTTAAAAAAGTATATGCTGATCCTCAGTTCGGGATCATGGAGGCCGATGAGTTTGAGCGTCCCGTCGATTTCAACTGGGAACTCGATTGCGATAAGGTTAAAAAAGAAAATTCACGCAGGGATAATTCACGAAGGGAAAGATATTAATTCGGCAAACGGCTCACGGCACACGACTCACGGCGCACGACACACGACTCACGGCACCAGGTTGAAGAGCAATTTATTATTTCTTCCCTGGGTCGAGCGTCGAGAGTCGTGCATCTTTTTTAACTAAAAAGTGATCTGACCAGGTTCTCAATTTTCGCTACAGGTATCACTTCAATATTCAAACCTTTCGCTGATACATTCCTGTGATATTTTGAAATAAATATTTTAGTGAACCCCATTTTTGATGCTTCCCTGATCCGTTGTTCGATACGCGAAACGGGTCTTATCTCGCCCGACAGGCCGGTTTCGCCGGAAAAACAGATCTCTCTTCCGATTGGGATATCCAGATTAGAGGATAAAACAGAGCTTATTATAGCAAGATCAATAGCAGGGTCGTTTACTTTAATGCCTCCGGCAAGATTCAGGAAAACATCTTTTACACCAAGCCTGAAGCCGGCTCTTTTTTCAAGTACAGCAAGCAGCATATTAAGCCGCCGGATATCAAAACCGGTGGAACTTCTCTGGGGTGTTCCATATACGGCACTGCTTACAAGAGCCTGGGTTTCAATAAGAAAAGGTCTTAACCCGTCTACCGTGGCAGCTATTGAAATCCCACTGAGGGCTTCATCGTGCTGATTGATAAACATTTCAGATGGATTGTCGACCTCCCGTAAACCTGTCTCAACCATTTCAAAGATGCCTATTTCGGAGGTTGCCCCAAACCTGTTTTTAACCGAACGCAGTATCCGGTAAACATAATTATTGTCACCTTCAAAATAGAGAACCACATCAACAATATGTTCAAGTACTTTTGGCCCGGCAAGAGTGCCATCCTTAGTAATATGACCAATCAGGAAGACAGGGATACCGGTTATCTTTGAATATTTAAGTAGCTGTGCAGCACATTCCCGGACCTGCGAAACGGAGCCTGCCGAAGACTCAAGCATCCCGGTACTTATTGTCTGAATAGAGTCAATTATTATTAATCCGGGTTTAATATTTTCAGCATGTGTCATGATGCTTTCAAGTTCCGTCTCACACAGAATATAACATTGAGGGCTGGAGTTCTTCATCCTTTGTGCCCTCAGGCTTATCTGTTCTTCACTCTCTTCACCGGAAACATAGAGAATTTTCTTCCCTTTAAGGGCAAGAGCAAGCTGAAGGGCAAGGGTTGATTTACCAACACCGGGTTCGCCACCGAGAAGGATTAGTGATCCTCCCACAATACCGCCGCCCAGTATCCTGTCAAGCTCCGATATGCCGGTTTTCTGACGGCCATGTTCATCGGCTTTTATATTATCCAGAAGTTCAGGTTTTCTTTTTTCCTGATTTATAACGAAAGCCGCCTCGCGTGAAGCAGAGGGAGTGATTATCTCTTCATGGTATGTATTCCACTCTTTACATGAAGGACACCTTCCGATCCACTTTGCCGATTCGACACCGCAATTCTGACATACAAATATTGTTTTGCTCTTTGCCATAATATTTACCCCCCCCAACCCCTCCAAAAATGGTGATTTTTACCCCCCAACCCCCCAAATGGGGGGCTTTTTTATGATTTATTAATTCTTTAAAATTTAAAATATTTGTATTATGGATATGGTTAAATTGCTAGTAAACAATTACATAATATTCTTTGGATTGAGCCAGTAAGTTAATTTTTAATGATCAAATGCCTGAGTTAAAATTACTGAAATTTAATTAAAAATTTCTTCATAGCCTCCCTTTTGGGGGGTTGGGGGGTAAATAAGTTGATTACACAGAGAGACTCAGAGGACGCACAGAGAGACACAGAGAAAACATGTAATAATATAGTAATCAGAATGATAATGAAAAACTTAAGCCCCCCATTTGGGGGGTTGGGGGGTAAAAATAATTAGTGGGTTGGGGGTGTTTTATGTTTTCTGAAAATGATGAAGAAGGATATTGTCCCAACTATGGCAACAAATATCAGTTGCGATTCGTGGGTCAGCAATGCATAAACAAGTCCCTCCTCAATGGGAATACCTTTAACAAACAGCAGCCCCCGGGAAATGATGTAATGAAATGCACCAAGACCACTCTGTACCGGTGCCGACATGGCAAGTCCTCCGATTACGAGAAGAAAAATACTATCACCAAAGGTCAGGTGTGAAGTACTCTCAATGGAGAATACAACAACCCATGTCATAAGCGCATAGTTGATCCAGATAAAAATAGTATGGAAAATAAATTCCCATTTCCTTTTAAGATTGGTAATTGTTTTCAGTCCGTTTATGATTCCCCTGGCCAGGTCGAACATCTTAGAAAAAAACCTGATCTTCCTGAAATTTTTTTTAAACCGGATCACCAGAACCAGCATAATTATTAACAGGGAAAAAAGTGTCACCCAGATAATCCAGGTGAAGCCAAATATTGATAATACTTTCTGCTGAAAAGGCACCAGAATGCTCTCTTTCAGGAACAGGCTTATCTGGTCTCCACTGGTGAAGATCAGGATGATCATTATAAGAAGCAGGGACAGGAAGTCAATTGTACGTTCAACAACCACTGTTCCGAAGAGTTGATCGACAGGTATTTTTTCCTTTTTGCCCAATGCCACACAACGTGTTATTTCGCCAATCCTTGGTAAAGCAAGGTTTGCCAGGTAGCCGGTCATCAGTGCATAAAAAGAGTTTCTTAGTGAAGGGTTGAACCCAAGAGGGTTAACAAGGAGTACCCACCTGCGGGCCCGGCTGACAAAAGCAAACAGTCCAAAGAGAACTGACAAGAGAAGCCATGAGTAATCGGCTTCCTTTAAATCGGCTACAAGCCTTGTAAAGTCGACATTAAGGAATGCGAACCAGAGCAGGACTATTCCGACAGCAAGGAAAGCTATAAACTTCAACGTCTGTAGAATACCTTTTCTCAACTTCAGATCAGTTTATTAGTTTTTGTATCGGGGAAAATAATTACCGGTTTGAACGATTTTGCTTCCTGAAAGTCGAGCATGGCGTATGACATTATAATGATTACATCGCCTACAATCACCTTTCTGGCGGCAGCACCATTCAGGCAAATATCACCCGACCCGCGGGTACCTTTTATTACATAGGTTTCAAGACGCTCACCGTTATTTAAGTTTAATACATGGACTTTCTCGTTTTCAATTAAATTTGCCGCATCCATAAGATCCTCATCAATTGTGATACTACCAACATAATGCAGGTTTGCCCCTGTAATTGAAACCCTGTGAATTTTCGATTTAACTACTTCTATTAACATGACGTGATATCCCGTTGATATTAATTTATGGTGCAAAGGTAATTAACCTTTTGGATCAGACCAACCCGAATTCGATATTATCTATAAGCCTGATTTTACCTGCTCTTACAGCAATACAGCCAAAATACCTTTTCCCTTTTTTCATTTCACCTCGTTTGCTGACAGGAATCAGTTCAGTATCATCCACAATATCAAAATATTCGACTTTGAATTCCGGGATATTGTTGATACTATTTTCAACGAAGGATTTAATCTCCGGGATATCATGTCCGGTAATCATTGAAGAGGCAGAGGAGATGGTTTTATAGATTATAGATGCATCTTTTCTGATGCCGGGTTCGAGAAGCATGTTTCTGCTGCTCATTGCCAATCCGTCATTTTCGCGTATTATAGGGTTTCCAATAATTTTTACCTTATTTCCTGTCTGCCTTACAAGCTCTTTTATCACAGCGAGTTGCTGAAAGTCTTTCATTCCAAAAATGGCAATATCGGGTCTGACTATTTCAAAAAGCCTGCTCACAACCTGTGCAACGCCGTTAAAATGGCCGGGACGGTGCATGGCCTCCATTACATTATCGAGGTTCCCGAAACGGAATTCTCTTTTATCTTCTTCAGGGTAGATTTCTTTATTATCGGGGGTAAAGATAATATCGGTTTTCCTGAGGACTTTTTCAAGGAGTGTCAGGTCATTATCAAGTTTTCCGGGATAGTTCTTCAGATCATTTTTATCGTTGAACTGTGTCGGGTTCACATATATACTCACAACAACAACAGGACATTGCGTTACAGCACTTTTAACCAGCGAAAGATGCCCTTCATGAAGAGCCCCCATTGTAGGTACAAAACCAATTGGAGCGAGATGCATTTTTCTGATCTGGTACTGCAGCTCATTAACGGTACGGATCACCTTCATAATTCTTATTTTTTTACAAACCTAAATGAAATTATTTTATTAAAGTAACAACATTTGTTTAATAAAAATACACTGATGCAACGATTATCTCTATGAATAACAGCTATCGGTTGGTGTAGATTAATGAAAATATACATTTATATTATATCATTATTTTTTACTATCTTTGCACCTTAAATCGAATGGTATATCCAGGCAGGTAAATGGAAAGCAGGAAGGTATTATTCATTTCACAAGAGATCACTCCATACTTAGGTGAGACGAAGTTATCGAAGATCGGAAGATTTCTCCCGCAAGGCATTCAGGAAAGGGGAAAAGAGATACGGACCTTCATGCCAAGGTATGGCTGTATAAACGAGCGAAGAAATCAGCTTCATGAAGTTATCCGGCTTTCCGGTATGAATCTTATTATAGACGATACCGATCATCCGCTTATAATTAAAGTTGCATCAATACAATCGGCCCGGATGCAGGTCTATTTTATTGATAATGACGATTATTTCCTGAGAAAATATATTATAAGCGACGCTTCGGGACGCGAATTTGAAGATAATGATGAAAGAGCTTTATTCTTTGCCCGTGGCGTAATTGAAACGGTTAAGAAACTGCGATGGGCTCCTGATATTGTTCATTGCCACGGATGGATGTCAGCCCTGGTCCCGGTTTATCTCAGGAGTATCTACAATGATGATCCCCTGTTTCATAATTACAAAATAATCTATTCTGTTTACAATAATGATTTCAATACACCGTTTAGATCAACATTCGCCGATAAACTGCGTTTCGACGGGATAGATGGGGAAAATCTTAAAATGGTTAAAAACGCCGATTTTGTTAATGTTTCAAAACTGGCAATTAAATATTCTGACGGGATCATTATCGGAAGTGAAGATATAAACGAGGAATTGACCAAATACATTAGTACAGTTAACAAACCGGTTCTTACATTCAAGGATGAGACCGAATATATTGATGCCTATAATGATTTTTATGACAAGCTATTATCATAGTTCCATACTCCCCTGCAGATTTATTTCTGTTTCTCATCAACTCTTTAAAATTATCCGACTGACACTTTTTGCACTGGCAGCTTTTTTTATGATTTCATGTGAGGAGGGGCCAACAAAAATTGGAGAAGGTCTGCTACCGGGAAGTGATTTTGTCACAATAAAATCCATTGATACCTTAAGCATACGGTCTTATACCATGTATGATGATTCTGTCCGTACAGATAATCCTTCAGTTTCTTACCTCGGACAAATATATGATCCCTATTTTGGAACAACAACAGCAGAGTTTGTTACACAGATAAGAATGGCCGAGAAGTGGGACGACCTGCCATTCACGATAGATTCCGTGAAGTTATTTCTGAATCTGCTGGATGTTAAAGGAGAATCAGGCGTGACTCATACTTTAAGACTTTCTGAGATATCGCAACAGATTTATACCGATTCGGCTTATTATTCAAACAAGCAGGTGCCTCTTACGGGATATGATGTTGCAGATATTCAATTACCTGTACTGAAATCCGATACAGTAAACAATATTGTTATAAAACTGCCGGTAGGATTCGGGAATTATCTTACACGCGACACTTCAATGTTATTTCATAGTAATACAAAACCTGATTTCAGATCCTTTTTCAAAGGGCTTTACTTCCGGATGTACTCCAGCTCTGATCCTATGCTTGTTGCTTTAAGTCTTGCGCCACCATCAACTCTTGGTGCCTATAATAACTATCTTGTTTTATTCATGCATAATGAAGTTGATGTTCAGAAAGAATTCTATTTCATTCTGGATGCTATTAACAGAAACGCATCCTTTAACAGATTTTCACATAATTTTAATACTGCCAGCGCGGGGAAAAAGATTGAACATATAAATGATGGTTACAGGGACACTCTCTCATACCTGCAATATCTTAACGGAGTATATACAAAAATAACATTGCCCGGTCTCGAAAGTCTTAAAAACGATCCCGCTTTTGACAACATTGCAGTTAATAAAGCGAGGCTGACAGTTCCTGTCTATTTCGATGGGAATCTTTATAAAGCATCAACAGTTCCATCAAATCTGCGTCTCAGGTATAAAACTAAAAGCGGATACAAATATGATGTTCCCGACTATAATATCGATCAGTATCATAGTTTCTTTGACGGGACAATCGACACTACCGCCAATTTATATAAGTTCAACATTGCTGCTTTTGTCCAGGGATATCTTGAAGATGCCACAGGTGTTATCAAACCGGAACTGGAATTGTTTCAGGGGGCAGGAACAAGGAATGTCATCCTGAAGGCCAATAACAGCAAAACTCCGGTTAAATTTGAATTAACCTATACCAAGTTCTAGTTTTTGTGAACCAAAATAGCTACTTTCGTGCCTGATGTTCTAAAACTTGTTCACTATGTGCGGAATTATTGGCTATATCGGTTTTAAACCAGCCCGTGAAATAATCATTAATGGTCTTAAACGACTTGAGTACCGGGGATATGACTCTGCCGGAATGGCTATCGTAAATGGTGAGACCAGGATCTTCAAATGTGCAGGCAGGGTGAAAGATCTTGAGGAGATGGTTAATAAATCGAGTTTTAATGGCACAACAGGAATGGGTCACACCAGGTGGGCCACTCATGGCGAACCCAACGAATTAAATGCCCACCCTCAGATCTCATATAAAGGCAACTTTATCGTTGTTCATAATGGCATTATTGAGAATTATTCACCCCTCAAAAAGCACCTTGAGAGCAGAGGTATAATATTTACAAGCCAGACCGATACCGAAGTTCTTGCAAACCTGATTGAGCACCTTTATCTCGAAGGCGACCTGACAGCTGAACAGGCAATTACGATGGCTCTTAACAGGGTTGAAGGGGCGTATGGGCTGGTTATAATCTGCACACAGGAATCCGACAAACTATTTGCTGCTAAAAAGGGTAGTCCGCTTGTTATAGGGGTGGGAGAGGGAGAAAACTTTATCGCTTCCGATGCAACACCTATTGTCGAATATACCCAGAGGGTCATCTATCTGAATGACGATGATATTGCCATTATTAAGAAAGATGAGCTTATCCTCAAAACAATAAGAAGTGAAAAGATTCAACCGGTTGTTAAAGAACTGGATCTTAAGATCGGGGAGATCGACAAAGAGGGTTTTGCTCATTTCATGCTGAAAGAAATTTTTGAGCAGCCCAGGGCAATTCACGATACCTTCAGAGGCAGAGTATTGCCCGATTGCTCAGGTGTGATGCTCGGTGGACTTCACAACGTTATGGAATCAATGTCCCAGTCGGAAAAAATAATAATAATCGCCTGCGGTACTTCGTGGCATGCAGGGCTGCTTGGCGAATATATTTTTGAGGAATACACCCGGATTCCTGTTGAGGTGGAATACGCTTCCGAATTCCGGTACAGAAATCCGATAATTAAAAAAGGAGATATTGTAATCGCAATAAGCCAGAGCGGAGAAACTGCCGATACTCTTGCTGCTGTAAAACTTGCAAGAGAGAAAGGGGCAAAAGTCATCGGTATATGCAATGTTGTCGGCAGCAGCATTCCGCGCGAAACGGATGCAGGTGTTTATACTCATGCCGGACCGGAGATTGGTGTTGCTTCTACAAAAGCATTTACAACCCAGGTTACGGTGCTGGCAATGATGGCATTTGAGATCGGACATAAAAAGGGAATTCTTTCCGACACAGTATACAAAGAGCTGATAACTGAACTGGTATCAATTCCCGGAAAAATTGAGAAAGCGCTTAAAGTTAATGACCAGGCCCTTGAACTTGCCAAAGTCTTTCAAAACACACACAATGCCCTTTATCTCGGAAGAGGATATCTCTTCCCGGTCGCACTTGAAGGAGCTCTTAAGTTGAAGGAGATATCATATATCCATGCCGAGGGCTATCCTGCCGCTGAAATGAAACATGGCCCCATTGCCCTTATTGATGAGAATATGCCTGTTGTTGTTGTTGCTACAAAAGATGACACTTATGAGAAGATCATCAGTAACATACAGGAGATAAAGGCGAGAAAAGGAAATGTAATTGCCATTGTCTCCGAAGGGGATGAAATAATCAGGAAAATGGCTGACTATGTTCTTGAAGTTCCCGAAACGCTCCCGGCATTATCGGGACTGCTTGCAGTAATTCCCCTTCAATTGCTTTCATATCATATTGCAGTTTTAAGAGGTTGTAATGTTGACCAGCCAAGGAACCTTGCAAAGTCTGTAACTGTCGAATAAAAAATCCTTAAGTGTTCCGAAATGAGTCTGAAAGAAAATTACCGGAACATAACCGGGCCTGAGATTGAGGTTCTGAAGTTGAACGGTTGCAGTTGTAATGATTGGAACAGGGTCAGTGTTAAAGAAGGATTTGATCCCTCACGGTGCATAAATGTCATCTTTTCCGGCGATATCAGTCTCGGTGTTTTCATTGAGCCCTTTATTGATGAATCAGGGGTAAGCATCCCAAGCGGGATTTTAAACGCAAGACTTCATAATTGTACGATAGGATCAAATGTTATATTAAATAATATTGGTGATTATATTGCGAATTATAATATTGAAGATAAGGTAGTTATAAAGAACTGTGGAAAAATTCATACCGAAGGCATTTCTTCTTTTGGAAACGGAATATCAATAGCAGTCCTTAATGAAACCGGAGGGAGAGCAGTTAAAATGTGGGACAGGCTTTCGGCACATGAAGCATATATCATAGCCCTCTACAGGCATCGCAGTGATGCCATCAGAATTATTGAGAAGATGGTCGATGATTATTCCGCATCACATTCTTCCGCAACCGGTACCATCGGACACAACTCAAAAGTATTCAATTGCAGCAATATACGCAATGTAAGATTCGGTCCCTTTAGCCATGTTGAGGGGTCAATGACGCTGAATGAAGGATCGGTTAACAGCTGTGAGGCTGATCCTGTTTTTATCGGACCCGGTGTGATAATGGAACATTTTATTGTCTGTTCAGGTTCAATAGTAACGGAATCGACACTGATTGATAAGTGTTTTATCGGGCAGGGTTGTGTACTCGCCAAACATTATTCAGCAGAAAACTCACTGTTTTTTGCCAACTGCGGCGGATATCATGGTGAAGCCTGCTCAATATTTGCCGGCCCTTATACAGTGACACACCATAAGTCAACACTGCTTATTGCGGGGATCTTTTCATTTATGAATGCCGGAAGCGGGTCGAACCAGGGTAACCATATGTACAAACTGGGCCCTATTCACCAGGGAATTATGGAGCGGGGTTCCAAGACGACCAGCGATTCATACCTGTTATGGCCCGCACGCATTGGTCCTTTCACACTGGTTATGGGTCGCCATTATAAGAATCCGGATACTTCCTCCCTCCCCTTCTCATATCTGATTGAGAGTAAAGATGAAAGTATCCTTGTCCCCGGAATAAACCTCAGAAGTGTCGGAACCATAAGAGATGCCCGGAAATGGCCTCTTCGTGACAGGAGGAAAGACCCGTTAAAGATCGATCAGGTAAACTTTAATCTGCTAAGCCCCTATACAATCCGGAAAATGTTCGAAGGCAGGGAAATTTTGCTAAAGCTCAAGGCAGAGTCGCCAGCCGGAACATCTTCATACACTTACAATAACATGCAGATAACGGGAGCATCCCTGGGACGTGGAATAGAACTTTATCAGACCGGCATCAATAAGTTTCTTGGCAACTCTTTAATAAAAAGACTTGAGAAGACTGAGTTCAGAACAAACGAAGAGTTAAGGAAAAGACTTACTCCGGATCACCGGCAGGGAAAAGGCGAATGGGTTGATCTTGCAGGATTGATAGCGCCGAAGGGAGAGGTTGACAAGCTTCTTGATGACATTGAATCGGGTAAGGTCAGTTCGGTAGGAGCGTTGTCAGAATCGTTTATGGAAATGCACAGTTCATATTACGATTGGGAATGGACATGGGCATGTGAAAGGATTGAGAAAGAAGCCGGAATTACTGTTAATAAATTAACAGCAGACAATATTATAAGCATAGTTGAAAGATGGAAAAAGAGTGTTGTTGAGTTGGATAATCTTCTTTATGAGGATGCAAGAAAAGAATTCACCTTATCGTCGATGACCGGATTTGGTATTGACGGGGGAGATGAGGTCAAAAAACTTGATTTTGAGCAGGTAAGGGGAGAATTTGAATCAAACAGTGTTGTTGCCGCAATTCAGGAGCATATAAAACTAAAAACAGCTCTTGGAAATGAGTTGATAGAACGGATGA
>Ga0265292_1001397_pt1 | contig 21475 bp, 15 predicted proteins | sample Munlanlewell296A_FD_189080 | JGI IMG/M metagenome (GOLD analysis project Ga0265292, IMG submission 189080) | Leachate microbial communities from a municipal landfill in Southern Ontario, Canada - Leachate well 296A | ecosystem: Engineered > Solid waste > Landfill > Unclassified | place: Canada... | reverse complement strand
TACGGTCGTACGGATCGGGCACGACCAGCTTTGCCCGCCGTCCGTGGAGCGGCAGACCCAGAACGGTCGGTCGGGACCGCCTCCGTTGCGGAGAACAGCCAGCAGCGTGCCGTTCGCAAGTCGGACAATCCCCGGCTCGGCGAACCCTTCGTCACCCAGTTCGGGAAAAGCGGCGATCGTACTCAGGTAATGCCAGGTCTTTCCGCCATCCTGGGAGCGAATGACCCATGAACGATACTTATATTGGTTGGGCCATTCCTGCGGATACTTCAAGTACCCCCCAAACCGCCGGTCATCGAACCAAACCACATCGGATTTTAACCCTCCATACATTGGAGCCAGTAAATCCCCGTTGTCCAATCCGATGATATTCAAGCCCATGATGATGCCCGCGCCGAGTGGAAGGTTGCTTTCACCCACCAGATCCGCGCCCTCGGGGATCGTGATGGTCGTCTCCAACACCTGTCGAGTCCGCCAGCCGTCGATACTGCGGCACAAGCGGCCTTTATATACCCCCGGTTCGACCGGAACACCCCGTTCGTGCAGAATCAGAGTCGTCGGATCCTGAATCCGGTCCCAGGTTTTCAAGTCCGCCGGTTCAGCATCTTCCCACGTTTCATTGGGCTGATGAAATTGAAACATCGGACAATCTTCCCACGTTTTACCGTCGTCTCGACTCAGGCGGTTATTGCAGACCAACGTACCGTCCGAAAAACGCCGGAAGAGAGGATAGTCAAACCCCACCCCAATGGGTACCGGTTCGGAAACCGTCACCTTCAGTTGCTCTTCCGGGGCCGGGTTCTCATTGGCAAAATCATTGACCAGCACAACCCGTTTATCGGGCAGGGCCAGCCGGGCCACCATGAATATCCCGTAATCGATCAGGGCAGTCTCGTGCGCCAATTTCAACAAGACTAAATTCCAGCCCGAGCGGAGCTTCATATTCGCTAAACAATCTTGATCCCAGTGGCAGTAGCGCTGCGGCCCAACGTACCGGCCAACCTCCTGGCCGTTAAGCCAGGCCTTGTATCGGCAGGAACTGCCGATCAGTAAGTCCATTCGCGTCATGGTTTCCGGAGCATGAACCCAGGCGGCCAGAAAGTAGAACGAATAATCGTCCGGCATGGGCGGATTAGCAAGACTCCAAGCCTTTCGCGGCCAGCCTTTTGAGCTGTAAGAATTGTAGTCGCCAAGTTTCTGGCGGCAACTCGGGCAATGCGAAGGCTGACCTTCGAATTTCGTCTCGCACCGCGGGCAATAAGCAGGATATGTGCCGATAACGCCCTTCTCCCAGACGGGCATGAGAATATCATCCTTGGTGAATTGCTCCAGCGGCAGGTGCATCCCCGCGGGCGGAAGATTCCATTGGGGATAGTTCTCTGTTCTGGGAATGTACCATTCGTGGTGTACATTTCGGGCAATGACGCGCTCGGGATGATACCAGTGAGTCCTCCAGGTATAGGCTTCCCACCGCATCCAGACTCCACGCTCGACCAATTTAGTCGGGTCCGAAGCCGGCTGAAGATTCGGCTGTAAATTATTTTCATTCGCGACCGCTTCGTAATCCACAACCTGATCCCATTTTCCCTCTTGAGCCAAAGTCCGGACTTTTTCCGGCCATGAAACCGGACCATGCAGATACCACTGCCTTAGATAATTCCGCCATTGACGAAATCCCGCTTGGTTTGGGTCGCAGGGAACCAGAAAATTTTCACAAGCAAAATTATGCATCGGTTGCTCCTTCAAGAGTCAATTCATCTATTCCTAATATTGAGTGAGAGAAACTATGGTAAAATCACTTTAATGCCTGTTATGCGACAGAAGTCCACCAGAGTGGGCAGAAGATCGGTTCCGTAACCCAGGCAGGCATATTCATTTGTCCAGTTCTCGATCATTTGTTCCATATCACAATGAGCGGTGACAAACCCATGCGGCCAGAAAGGAATTCCGCATTCGCTTAATCGTTGTTCCACTTGGTCGACGGGCGGTTCGAAAATGGTCACCGGAACGATTACCATTTGAAATTCGCCGTTCACTCGTCCCAGCCGGGCAATTACCCCTTCCCCCACTTTGCATATCAATTTGACCGACAGTCCTCCAGCCTCACCTTCCGTTGGGATTCCATGTTCCGCAAAACCCGCCGGTCCGAGCTTTCCCGCCAGCGAAGGCGGGCACGCGCCATCTCCGATGATTTTAATCTCCCGGTTTTTCTTGTCAATATGTTGAAGGTCGCCGTAATAGACCCGTTCCCGGCTGAGTTTGGTCAGAAGCAGCACCGTAAGGGCGGTATTGAGATCACCGAGTGTACTGGTGCCGTATCCGTCATCAAGCATCATGCTTTGGGCAAAACAGGTGGCAGCGTAGTTATCGCCCAGACCGGGAAACGATTGGAGGGTGTAGAAGTCGAACTTCTCCTTATCGACAATTTCTTTAAGAGCCAGGTAGAGGCGAATGGAGTTATCATTCACCACGTTTCGGTCGGGGACGCAGCCGAAGAGTTTTTGTAACCGTGGTTCGAGTGACGCAATCTTAGTTTCAGATATGCTCTGAGCCGTTCGGATTAACTCGGTAGTATCCCGGGAATCAATATCGATACCGAAGACTCTCATCCACTGAGAAGGATCCGCCCCTCCGCAGGTTTGGCCCATGCCACGCCCCCCGAACGTACCGACGGTAGACATATTAAGCAGGCTCTTCAAATGTGCCGCTTTACAGAAACTGACAATCTTACCGATTTCCACAGGGTCATTCGCCCCTCCATAGACAAATTTGTGATTGATCCCGACTTCAAGGAGGGCCGCATGCATCACCCATCCACCGACGGGTCGCCACCCTTGCGAGCCGGGGTGAGTCCAAATCAAAATTCCTTTTCCCGTTGCCGCATAATCCCGTACAGCGCCGATGAGGTGGGCAGCCCAGACCCACGTTCCTGAAAAGAGAATCACGGCATCGACTTGATCGTTGTCTTTCATCGACTTCAGGGCGGCACGAGCTTCTGCCTTGGTGGCCACAACGGTCCGGTGCTCCACAAGTTTTACCCCCGAATCAGTCAAAGCCTTCTTGGCGCTATCGACAATTTTCTCATCGATGAAAGGCTTGCCCATCGGGTCTTTCAACCCATCTTTGTGAACGCCATACACAATAAAGCCAATGGTTGGTCGTATCATTTTATTAGTCCTTTCTCAATTATGGTTTTGACCGCAATGACTTCCATGTTTCAATAAACGTGCGGACATTTTCTTCAATCTGCGGATTCATTTCCCGAACATTATCGACGGGGGAAAGGATAAAACCATTATTCCGGCCAAGTATGTCGATGGCCTTTTCCACTTCGGCTTTGACCTGTTCTTTGGTACCCGTTTCCATCGTCAAACATCCATTGGTTCCGCCCCATAGGCATAGGCGACTATTTATCTTTTGTTGTACGGCATTTAGTTCTGTTCCTTTACCCTGGACCGGATCGATCCCAATGATCGCATCCGGTTTGATTTTTAACAGATCATCCACCAGATCCATCATTCCGCTGGTTATGATGTATCCGAATTTGGCTCCGGCCTGATGAACCAGATTGGCATCCTCGACAAGGATCGGAGCAATGAAGCGGCGGTAAAGGGCAGGCGACCAGAATTCCGTTCCTTCATACCAGGCCCGTTTGATCAGTAAATCCACCCCGGCATCAAGGGTAATTTCCATCCGGCGACGGTTCCAGAGGGCAACAATATTGATTAGCTCGCCAAGAAACTCCGGTTGCTCGAATGCCCAGATCAGGGGAGCTTCAGCCCCGCAGAACCACATCAAGGCATCTATCCCCACACAGGCACATTCGTGTCCCACCTCCGGGACATCCACTCGTTCAAAATTACACCCGCCTCCGCACAAAAGGATATCCCGTGAACGGGCGAATTGTTTGGCTACTTCGGCCCGCTGTCGGTATTCCTCGATCACCGACAACCCTGGTTCGGCCAAAAGATAACGCAGAGCGGGTAAATCCTCCGGTCGTGTCACGAGGTATTTCCTCGTCCGCACGGCCAGATAATCATCCATAAAAGGAACATGATCGCCATAAGGCCAATCTTCCGTCTGCCAAACCTCCGTCCGCAACACCCCAGCCGGGGTATGATATTCCTTGCACAGCAATGGATGCGGTTCATTTGGAATGGTTTCTTTCCACTCCCGAACATGAACATCCGGGTGAAACTTAACGAGCAGGTCGGAAATATCCACCCTGGCATCAAGGCCCATTTCCAATTGCCGATCGACAAATTCAAAATAATCTTTACATCGATCACGCAATCCGAAAAATATCATGAAACTACATGGAACATAATCGGTTTTTTGGCACGCCAAGGCGGCCGACAAACGTTCTCGACTGGATATTTTTTTCACCATAAATTACTCCTTTTCTTGAACTATACTTTTTCAATTGTTTGCACGAGGTATCCGGATATTTTCCCGCCGTCGTCCCGCAACGTGGTCATAATAAATTCAAAGACAGCTACGCCGGTCCGGTCCGTTTTGTAGGTGACGGTCGAAAAATCGAACGATGACGAAAAACGAATAGATCGACCTTTTTGAAGAGCACTTCGCAGATGGGAAGGGATGTTCGAGTCGGCAAAAAGGTCAAACCCCAACACATCCTCGAACGTGACTCCGAACGTTTTCAGGCTGGCAGGATTGCCCCACTCCCACCGCCCCTGGGAATTGTAGTATTCCATTGAAATGGGTGATTGCCAAAAAATATTCAGGAGGTGTCGCGGATTTTGGAGTAACAAATTTTTCAGGTCGGCTTCCATCATCGATTCCTTTTCTCCTTCACGGTTAAAATTTAAATTGCGGAAGCAAATTCCTGGAAGCGGCCAGTAATTCATCGAGCATGGCCCGTGCCTGTTCCGGTGGGATCGCCATTTCGTCCACCAAAAGGGCCTGCAAGGCCAGACGGTAATCGCCTTTGACCCCGGCGTCGGCGACCAGTTCCTGCCAGACGAATCGCTTCTCCAGAATGCCTTTAAGTGCCAAGGGCGACTCTCCAGTGTAAATGCCCCGTACCCCCTGGGAGTCCGTTACCGCCTCTATTTCGACGAGGGCGGTATGAGGGAGATTCGAAATGGCGCCCTGGTTCGGGACATTGACGATGGCAAGTTGCCGTCGGCCGGTGGCCATCGCACCGATCAGAGAACCCAGACCTTCTCCCGTGAGAGAATTGTCCGGTTGGGAAGGGAGAACGACCTTATCCAAAATCGCCTGATACGTTTTAAAGAACTCTTTCCGTATTTCCGCGGATGGAGACGAAAACTTCGGCATTGGTTTCCGAGCATCGTAACCCAGCTTGACGGCGGACCGTTCCATGTTGTAGGGCAGGCTGAAGGGATCCTTGACCTGCGTGGCCAGAGAGTAAAATTCATAGATATGATCATCCTCCGGATAGACGATTTGGAATCCATACGCTTGAGAAAGCCGGGTGCTGAAAATCCTGCCTTCCCGCTCAGGCCGCCGGGCCATCCGACTCATCAGTTCAGGGTACATATCCTGACCGTGGTAAATTATCCTGGTGAACCAATAATAATGATTGGTGCCGATCCACGTGCATTCCAATTCCAGGGGTGATACATCCAAAACTTCAGCCGCCACACGAATGCCGTGCTGGACCCCGTGACAGATTCCAATCACGTTGATGGCGGTATACTTTCGCATCGCCCGGCACAGGACGGCCATGGGATTGGAATGGTTCAGCAGGATCGCCCGTGGACATCGTTTTTCCATTTCCCGGCAGATTTCCAGGTAGGCGGGAATGGAGCGCAAGGCCATCATCATGCCCGCCGGTCCACAGGTGTCGCCGACGACCTGGTGGATTCCGTATTTGGCAGGAATGTACATATCGCAACTATGGTAGTAGGAGTCGTAGACGTTGGCGGTGATTTCCGAACCGCTGCCGCCGATGGACGAAACAGCGAAATCCGCCCCGTCCACGGCGTCGGCCAGATTGGTGGTAGCGCGGATTTTAAAACCCGTTCCGGCGGCGTCGGCCAGCCGCTGGCCCATCGCGGCCATTTTTTCAACCTTCTCACCGTCGAGATCGTACAGTACAATTTCGGAACCCGACAGGTCCGTATTTAAGAGCAGGTCGGGAATAGCCCGAGGGAAATACAAACTTCCACCACCCAGTCCGACAATTTTTTTACTTGCCATTTTATCAAAATTCCTTTCTCTAATAACGATAACTCATCGCCGCTTCGCGCAAAGCTAAAAAATTCTCCAGCGGTACGTTGTTGGACACCTCCGTGCTGGAGCCGACCAGGATTTGCCCTTCGGTATCCTCAATCGCTTTGACCACCGCTTCCTTGATCTGCTTCGGCGTGCCAAAGGGCAGCAAGTGGATCACATCGATTCCCCCGGCAAAGATGAGCTTGGGGTACCGGCGATGCAATTCCTTCAAATCCATGCCCGCGTTAACGTCGATCGGATTTAAGGCATCGATGCCAATGTTTACCAAATCATCCAGGATCAAATTCAAGTTCCCATCCGAATGAAACATGACCTTTTTGCCCCGCCGGTGCAGGGCATCGATCACCCTTCCCAGCCGGGGAAAATAATGTTCCCTAAGCCACACCGGACTGACCATCGGGCCATTATTAAAGGCAATATCGTCCCCGATGAAGACAGCCGGAAACGGATCGTTTACCGGCAGTTCCCGCACCCATCGCAAGGCCATTGCTGTATTTCGCTCCAATTGCTCGTCAACGATGTCCTCCGCATCAAAGAGGACAAAGCTGAAAAACTCCAAGCCTACCTCCCCGTAAATGCTCATCAGGTTGATGTGCGGGCAGGCCAAAAGAAAATAATAATCGTTACCAAACCAGGACTTCAATTCCGAGTGCCTGCGGTATCGCGGCTCATCGGTTATGGCAAGGGGTTTTACCACTTCTTCCTGCCAGCCTGCCAGTTCTTTCTTCTTGACCTGGCGATATTCTTCGGGGGAAGAAAAGGTGCGTTGGGATGTCCAAATAGTCCACCGTTCAAATTTTTGCCTTCGACCGTCAGGTAGGGTTTCCTGGCGATCGTGCGCTGGGGAAAAATAGCTGACCCGCGTGCCGTCGGTAGCGCGGACAATCGCTTGAACCCCGTGAAGATCGTCCCCCGCCGCAACAGGCGCTCCTTCGTTAAAATATTGCAGAATCGCGTCGTTGGGAAGCAAATCAAACACGGGAGCCCGATCTGGTTTTTGGCGATCAAAGACCCGAGATACTCTTTCAAAAGAGCCTTCCATATCATTTTTCCTCTGCTTATACGGTGGTGATTGTATCTCTTTAACCTGATTTTTCCCGACGATTTCACCGGAACAACAGTCATACGTAATTCTAGGTTTCTCCGGTAACATTCTGGAGATGACTTGCGATTGTTAACGCGATTGCGTGAATGGGATTATGCCCCAGGTAATCACGATTGGGTCCTGAAGTTTCCCCCTTCCGCCGTAATTCCGAGACAGGTCCTCCTGTCGGATGATAAAATTCAAAGATGGTTCCATGTTCGGAAAGCATTTTCGCGGCATGGTCAAGCGACCGCCGGCCGATTTGATCGGCCAGATCGTAATAGCCGTATCGGCATAACCCTTGCATCACCCAATAAGGTTGAGACAACCAGGTCGGTCCCCGCCAACAGTCCAGACTGAAGGTCGGATCATTCAACGCAACCGATGGAACGGGAACGGAGGTAAAAAATTCAGCGGGATCGGATAAATGTTTCATCAGTCGCAAGGCTTGTTCCCCGGTGGCCTGACCGGCGATCATGGGCCAGAAGCACGCCACCGATTTGACCGCGACATGCTCTCCCGTTTCCAAATCCCGATCATAAAACATTCCATCTTTTTCATGCCACAAATGCCTGCGAACCTGTTCAGCTAACTCGGTAGATATTTTTTTCCATTGGATTGTCTGGTCTTTCTCGCCGAGTTTTTCGGCCATCGTGGATAAGGCATCGAAATACATCCCCATCTGCCCGCACAAGTCGACGCATGCGATTCGTTTGGGACTCACCTTAAACCTGTCCCATCGGGAACAAATATCATAACCGCTTTCTGAACCTTCCAAAATGCAGTCGTTAAACCAGTATAATCCGGAAGGTAATTTCCGATTCTGTTCCCACCAGAGTAAGTTTTTTTCCGCCGCCTCGTACATAATTCGAAGGAAATCAACATCGCCTGTTCGGTCAAACCCCGCCACCGCCGCAACGGGCCAGAGTGGAGGCGCACACCCTTCATAATCGACCACGACCACCAGAGAACCTTTTTCGTCCGGTAATTCCCGAGCCAGGCTAGGAAGACACCCATCGGAGACCCGAATCAATTTGATCAATTGGCGAAGTTGCCTTCGGGCAAAGTCCGGGTCATAACCCAGCACATCCAGGACGGAATGGACAATATCCCAGTGTCCAAATGCAGGGAAAGGATAACCCGGTCCGACCGTCTCCCAGACATCGTCAAATACTCCTTTGGGTAGTTGACAGGACCGGACATGGAGCTTCCAGCCTTCCTCCCAAAGCAAATTCCATCCCTCAGGTAAATTACCAGGCAACTTGGGTGCTTGCGTCAACCATTCTTTTTCAAATATTTCAGGCATTTTCTTTTTGACCTCAGGAACTTTCACGGATGAATAAATCTGTGGGAACATATTTCGAAATGTCGCTTAATGTGACTGCCATAATATAACTTTATAGTGCCGATGAGATGCCCCATCGGCACTATACAAAGATAATGCGTCGCAGTTTGGTGACTGGTGTCTTATCTCCATTAACCATTCTATACCGGTTCAGAAAGCCGTATATTAACCTATTGGGCATATCTTGTCAAGAATAATTTGTTTTTGAAAATAGCAAACCCCACTAACGCAAAGGCTGCCTTATAGGTCTACCTCACCCTCTGGAACAAAGTCCGGCTGTTTGATATCATCTATTTTAGATCGAAGGTCTTTTCGCTGATAAAGCGGCGCAAATCTTCCCGGTGGAGAAACATCCATTACCGTATTCCCAATCCAATCCATCGTGTATTGAATGCTGCCGGCTTTTTCAATCGTTTTTATTTTTCGCAGCGGATAAGCGACAACCACTTTTTCATTTGGCCCAACCGCGCCTACCACCAAAGAAAATCTTTGCCAAACTATTGGCCGGTGTTTTCCGTTGACCTCAAGATGTACCTGATCTTTTTCCACCCAATCCGGTAATCGAATAGTTAGAATACAATTCCGATGGGGTTTTACCTCAACCCGACCGGCGACGGGATCAAAACTGATTACATCCGCGTATTTTGAACGACGAGACAATAGAAGATTAATTTGTAACCTTCCATCATGAAATTGAATTGCGTTATGCCAGGCCAGGTATATCGCTTTGATCCCCGAAGGGCTGCAACAATTCATCAATCGCCATCCGCTGGGATTCGCTCCGATGAAATCATTGACGCCGCACCACCCTCCAAAAGCGCCTAGCAGGTCCCCAGGCCGTACCGGATACTCCTGAAAAACATCTCCCCTCGGCAGATCGGATGTTCCGAGGAATGTTGTATCCGTTATCTGTTGCTCCAAAAGCTGATTGCGGAACACTCTCTCAATGATATCCCAATAACTTTCGTAGCCGGCGGCACAAAGCTCCAGACAACAAAAGATCAAATCCATAAGAGTACACGTTTCACACCCTTCCTGCTCAATTGGAAACCGGCCAAGAAACTCCGGGCACCAACCGGATTGCAGGCAATAATTTCGGTAAAACCAATCGAAGGATTGTTTGCCAAAAGCAATAGCGTCCTGATCGGATAGAACATTGCCATATTTCAATAAACCCGCGATCGTTCCGAGACGGGAATGCGTATGGCCGTTGATTCGATCCCAACTTCCAGGCGGCACCACATCAAGAGCTTGAAATGATCCATCAGGTCCGAAATAGAAAAAATCCCGTGTTAAAAAATGATACAGCCGGCGAGCGGTATCCAAGGCCAATTCACTTCCCGTTATTTCATACCATTTTATGAGAGGCTGTATTTGTGTCCCCGCAAAGTAGAGTTGTTGCAAGTAGGGAGATTCCTCCGGAGACGGTCGAAAGCCAGGAGGAAAACCAGGGCGGGTAAAGTACATATAGTTATCTTTATGGACGGCCTTTGTCCGAATACCTTCAATTAATTTATCCATCCTGTCCCGCACTTCGGAATCGCGGGTATATAAATACCACGTCACCAAAGTCAGCATAACGCGGGACTGCTCAAATCCCTCCGCAATATCAGCCTGATAGGGTTTCTTGCCAAGCTCGGAAAAAAAGGGATGATCAACGGGTGGCCGATAATTCAATCCATCTTCATGGCGAAAAAACGAAACAAAGAGATTTTCCAAACGATTCAATATTTGGCCATCAACCCTGGAGCCAATCATGTTCCGCGCCAGGTATAAACCCTCCAGATATCGAGAAGTAAGATCGCCAAAATCAGGAAAATCATGCCGAGCCATCGGATTGTTCGGGGTCAGAATCGTTGTAAATGTCGGAAAATAATCAAATCGCTGGTCCAGGTTACCAACGAGAAATTCATACCCCATACGGATTCGTTCGGGAATATCAAATAAAGCGGAAATCCACTTCATCGTGACACCAGCCGCCGGCAATAATCCCCAAACACCTTGTTGTAATATTCCATGACCAGATTATAGACACTCATTCATTAATTTTTCAATACGAGTTCTTTTCTTCATTCATTTACATACCGCACACATAATGCCGCGGTCCGCTGGGAAGGCGAGCCGCGACGATTTCTTTAAAATTTACTCAACCGCAGTTCAGCCCTAACTCCGTTTCCGCAGCAGGGACAAACCACCAATACAAAGCAACATCAACGTCGCCGGCTCGGGCACCTGGGATACCATTGCATTATCAAACAGGACGTATTCACCAGTGTTGGAATCCGTCAGGTGAAAAAAGACATTACCCAGGGACGCCCCGTGTGCAACGTTAGCTTGAACTCCGTCACCCAGTAGGTTCCCCGTCACCAGAAGACCCACATTGGTGTTATCCACGGTCATCGCCACATGGAAGGGACCGGGATTATTGGAACCGGTGTAAAGCTGGTCATTAAACAGGTTAGTTTCTCCGCTATCAGTAACTAGTTTCAGACTGATTTCATGCCCATACACACCCCAGCCGCCAGTGAAACCCCAGACTCGAAGTTTCAGGTAGTTCGTGTTAGCGGTATCCGTCACCTTCATCGTCCAGGCATCCGTTCCACCCGTAGACTCATTACGTTCAACCAAGTCCACATCAAGCTTAATCGGTTGGCCAGGAACGGTGACATTGAAGGTTGGTACGGTTCTGACTTCCTCCATGTTGCTGGCATAGAGCTTGTCGTTACTGAGGTACACCGCACCTGAGTTCCATGTACTCCACTTGGCGGGGTCTGCGACAACATTGTTGCCCGTAAAATCATCCTGTAACAGGATGCTCGCATTGGCCATTCCAATGCAGACCAGCACCATCATCGACACCATCAGCATTTTGCTTTTCGTTACCATTTCTTTACTCCTTAAAAGAGAGAATATAATTTTCCAGAAAACACTTTCCGGAAACACACACCATTAACTCACATCTCTCTCTCACCGCGACGGTCCACACTTAAGCGGAACCGCCGCAATTTCCTATTTTCAAATCAACTTCAACTTTTTACTGATCGCCCGCCTGGTCCATGTGGCCAAGGATGATCGCCAGATCCGCCGAGGTCGTAACGTTGTCGCCGTTGTTGTCGCCGGCGGTCAGATGCACCGGGGCAAGAACCGTCGGATTATCCCAAATCGAGATAGCCGACAGAACCTTGCGCTGGTGGCCGTATGTCTTGATCGCCACGTCGTAGGTGCCCGGAATAACATTCGATACACTGAAACTGCCATCCGAACCCAGCAACTGCGCCGACGTCTTGACCACCGATCCGCTCTGGATCAACTCGATCAAAGCTCCAACATACGTGGTGTCGCCCGTGTACTCGTCGAGGACCACACTGCCCTGCAACTGTGCTGCCGACAGTCCTGGTCCTGTCGAGACCGTCGCATTGTCCATCGTCTGGGTCGCATAGGGACTGTTGGGGTCGGGCGGGTCGTTGGGATCGACCTGGCCGGTATTCCCATTACACAGTCCCATCCGCACAGCCGTCATGGTCGTGCCCTGCCACATTCCGTGCGGGCCGTAGAAGAGAACGCCGTCTCCCATCGGACCGTTCAAAAGCCGTACCATTACGTTGGTGGCATCCAACGTCAACTGTGCCGTCATCGGATAACTGCCCAGCGGAGTGACAACGCCGGAATCGTACAGTATCGTCGGCGGCCATTGCCCGTCACCAAACCGATTGAGGATCACCTGCATCCCGGAATAGTTAGCGTAGCCGTCGAGGTTGTATACCCGCAACTGAAGGTACCACGAGGTATTGTCCCCATACACGCGTAATATCGCACAATCCCCTATTTCTTCGTACCCACCGCTATTTTGTCCGATCATGTCCACCTGGAACGTCGTCGCCGTGTCTGGCGTTGTCAAATCGAACGTCTGGATGGTACGGATTTCATCCATCTGTTGGGCCACTAACTGATCGTTCGCCAGGTGCGTCGTGCCCAAATATAGAGGTCCGTAACCAACGTCGTAACCCATGTCCGTCCATAAGGCCGGGTTCGGGGTCGTGTTGTCATCCCCCGGAATGGTAAAGTTATCCTGGAACACCACTCCACCCCAGGCATTGAGCGTAACGACCAAAACCATCGCCATCAACATCACTAGTTTTCGTGTCATTTTCTTACTCCTTAAAATAAATAAAATACTATTCTTTTTAAAAGTCTACTTCCCATACCAAGTCCATCGTTTATCATATTCCGTAGCCGAACTCAAAGAAGGTTGGTTGATCACATGTCCATCGAAGAAAAGGAAATTGGCGGAACCCTTGTGAGGAAACCACCCCTGGGCCAGAAGCACCAACGGAAATTGACAAAGTTCCCAACCGGAAATATTCCTGGAAAACGCCAAAATTTGATTATTGTTGATATTCGAATTGTTCGGAGCGCAAAGCAACATGGGGGTGCTATTCGGCAATTCCACCTTCTCCCCTAGAAACTTGTGATAACCCATCATGATATTGAGTGCATATCCGGTTCCGTGGGCATAGGTATTGCCAATGGAAAAATACGTCGGACAATACAGAACCGAATCGGTCTTTCCCATGTCAGCGACAGAAAACGTGCCGCTTTTTTTCAGGTAAGGTCCGATTCCCCAAGGTTGATAACTGTACCAGCCTTCATTGGCCGGAAAGGCGGCGGGGCCACCCATTACGCCGCCAGGCCAACTGCCGTTGCACCATCCCGGCGGCCCTTTCGTGTAGTCCGTACGATAATATTCCATGGCCATGTTAATTTGACTCAAATTGGTCATGCAAATCACCTTGCGGGCGCTCTCCCGGGCCGTTTGTAACGCCGGCAATAAAATGGCAATCAGCACGGCAATAATCGCCACTACCACCAGAAGCTCAATGAGGGTAAAACCGTTACGATTCCTGATTTTCGACGTATGGTTTCCAGAAAAGAATATCATGATCATTTTCCTCACATTACCACCGCATTCGTGCGGCCCGTCTTCCAAGTCCAAAATCCAAATCCCGATTAGGGCTGCCCACCACGGTTGGGTGGACCGCCACTTTCTATGGAACCATGAATTTACTCCATGTTCCCCAACACGGTTGCCAGATCAGTCGAAGTTACTTCATTGTCGCCATCGTTATCACCGGCAGTCAAAGTAATCGTCGCCAAGTCCGTCATCTGCGGCTGGGCCAAAACCGTAATGCCTGACAAAACCTTCTGCAAGTGGTTATAAGTCTTGAGCGCCACGTTGTAAGTTCCCGGCGGCACGCCATCCACGCCATACATCAAAAATGTTCCGTCCGGGTTCAACAATTGGTCTATCGTCTTGACCACCGAACCGCTCTGGCGGAACTCGATCTTGGCTCCGATGGCCCGCATATCTCCGGTATAATCCCCCAGCACCACCGTACCCTTCAACGAAGACGCCTGTGTGGATACTTTGGCATTATCAAACCTGACCCATTCATAATTGGAATCTGTCAGGTGAAAAAAGATTGAACCCAGGGACGCACCATGTGCCACGATCGGAGATAGAATTCCTGAACCCAGTAGGTTTCCTGTAACCAGAAGCCTCACGTTGGTGGCATCCACAGTCATCGTCACATGGAAGGGACCGGGATTATTGGAACCGGTGTAAAGCTGGTCATTAAACAGGTTAGTTTCTCCGCTATCAGTAACTAGTTTCAGGCTGATTTCATGCCCATACACACCCCAGCCGCCGGTGAAACCCCAGACTCGAAGTTTCAGGTAGTTCGTGTTAGCGGTATCCGTCACTTTGATCATCCAGGCATCAGTTCCACCTGTAGATTCATTACGGGAAACCAAATCTACATCGAACGTAATAGGTTGTCCAGGAACGGTTACATCGAAGGTTGGTACGGTTCGGACTTCCTCCATGTTGCTGCAATAGAGCATGTCGTTACTAAGATACGTCGCACCCGAGTTCCAATAAGTCCACTTGGCGGGGTTCGGGATGACATTATTGCCCGTGAAATCATCTTCGAGCAGAACTCCTCCCCAGACATTGACCGTGCCGGCCAAAACCATCGCCATCAACATCATCAGTTTTCTCGACATTTTTTGTCTCCTTATAAAAAAACAACAAAATAACGTTTTCACTCATTTTCACGTGCTTGCCCGAACCACCAGGCTCGTAGGCAGATAAACTTTTTTCGTAATGATTTTCTTTTTGTCTATCATTTCAAGGAGCATTTCAATGGCCTGAACTACGACCTTTCGACGATCCACGGCGATAGAGGTCAACGGGGGTAAAAGATATTTCCCCATGTCTGTTCCGTCGATTCCGATCACCGCCATGTCCCGAGGAATAGATAGCCCCTTTTCATGAAGTCCGAGCATTAGCCCCGTGGCAATATAATCCGAATAGGCAATCACGGCGGTAGGCCGGTCTGCCCGGTCGGCCAGTTCCCGCCCCATCCGGCAGGCGCTTTCTATATCGATGGAGCACTCCAATTCACAAAAATCAACTTTTTCTTGTGGGCAAACGCTCAAAAACGCCGACAGCTTGCTGTACAGTTTCTTATCCGGATTTTCCTTCCCTAAAAAACCGATCCGTGTATGACCCTTACTCTTCAGAAGCCGCACCGCCTGGGCCATCCCCGTCATCCAATCATTTTTGACGGAGGACAACGTATCCGGACAATGCTCATCTAATACCACCACGGGAAATTCGTCCCGGATGATGTGCTCATACTGCGGAACTCCCGGCTGCAGTGCCGCCGAGGTTATCATCACGCCATCCACCCGGCGCTCCAACAGCGTGTTCAGGCAATCCATCTCCCGCTGGTAGTCCCACTTGGTCACGGAAATCATAAGATGGTTCCCCCGCTTTTCCGCCTCCTCCATCCCCAGCGACGCCAATTCTGAGACGGCAGGGTTATTAATATCCCCACATATAAACCCAAGAGAAAGGGTTTTGCCCCTGGCCAGCGACCGGGCCGAGAAGGATGGACGATAACCCAAATCCATGGCCGCTTTATGAATCTTTTTCTGAGTTTCGTCTGCAATACCGACTTGGGCTGACCTATTATTGAGAACGGTCGAGACCGTGGTCTTTGCCAAACCCACCCTTTTCGCAATGTCGTTTAATGTAACTGCCATAATACTAACCTCTGGTGCCGATGAGATTTCTCAACGGTCTTATAAAAAGCTCATATTTTCGCAACCCGGCGACCCGCGTCTCATTTCCACTAACGCTTCTATACCGGTTCAGATAACCACATCGTAACTTATTGAGTATATCTTGTCAAGAGAATATTTTTTAAAAACCCGCATTTTTTTCTTGTCTATATCGGTTCAGGTAGCCATATCATAACTTATTAGCGTATCTTGAGCCTACGGGTCGCCGACCAAATCCATATTCGTCAGAATAATCGACAGGTCCGTACTCGTGACCTCGCTGTCCCCGTCGCAATCGCCGCTCAGCAACTGGATGGTGCCGAGATCGCGATTAGTGTTGATCGAAACGCCAGTCAGGACTTTCTGCTGGTGGATATACGTCTTGATGGCCACGTCATACGTGCCCGGCACCACGTCCGACATCGTAAAGGTTCCGTCCGAGCTTAGCAACTGCGCCGATGTCTTGACCACCGAACCTCCCTGGCGAAGCTCGATCAAAGCCGCGATGGCCCGCGCATCTCCGGTATAATTCTCCATCGCCACCTTGCCCTGCACGAAAAGCCCGCTGGCGACCAGCGCATTGTCCATTCTGGCATAGAGATATTCATTACCATTAGATGAGCCGTTTATGTTGGTCAAAGCCAGCCGGGCGGCCGCCAATCCGGTCACACCATGCGGACCGCTCCAGAGAACGTCGTTTCCGTAGGGTCCGTTCACAAGCTGGATGCTGGCGTTCGTGGCATCGAGGGTCAATCTTATCGTCATCGGGTACGTACCCAGCGTTCCATTGATAAATTTAGAATACAGAATGGTGCCAGTACTGCGTTTCAGACTGATATCTATACCATAATAACCTCCATACCCCTGATAGTCATATAAGGTGCATATCGGGTAAGCACCGCCACTGGTGTAAACCTTCATCACCGCCGCGTCGGCGCCACCGGAATATGCCAACGGCGGCGACGGCACATCAACGCAGAACGTCAGCGGTTGCCCCGGAACGGTCGCATCGAAGGTCTGGATCGTTCGAATCATGTCCGTCCTTCTTGACTTAAGTTGGTAGGCCTCAAGTACGGTCGATCCCTTGTTAGGACCTACGTCGTTCCACGTGGTGTTGTCCGGGGCGCCAGTAATGTTCGTAAATTGATCCTGGAACAGGACCGCGCCCCAAGCGCTAAGCGTGCCGGCCAAAACCATCACCGTCAGTATCATCAGTTTTCGCGTCATTTTCTATCTCCTAAAAACATAAACTTATCTTTAGTTGCCGCTCTGATCCATGTTCGCCAATACGGTCATCAGATCCACCGAGGTTATTGTATTATCGCCGTTGGTATCGCCGGCAGTCAGAGTCACCGTCCCAATATCCGTTGTCGTCGGATCGACAAATACAATTCCAGCCAGAACCTTTCGCTCATGGCCATAAACCTTGATCGCCACGTCATAAGTTCCCGACTTAATGTCCGACACGCTGAAATTACCGTTCGTATCCAGTAATTGCGATACCGTCTTGACCACCGAACCTCCCTGTCGCAATTCGATCAACGCCCCAATGGCCCGAACGTCGCCGGTATAATCCCCCAAGACCACCTTCCCGCCAAGAACGCCACAAGGATTCAGACGAGAATTGGCATCCTTCCCTGAGACGGCTTTATATTGAGTGAAATCGGCTGCCGTGGAGCGGTAAACGGCATTTCCCCATTGGACCAATACAGATTCCGGTGGATTATTATAGTAGATATTATTGTCTATCGTCATATTATCCAATCCGGTCCAGGGTATGCTGATGAAAGTCGCCATACCGGCGGAAGCATTGTCAAAAACGTTATTGGTGATGGTAATCGAACCTGGTACGGCGGCTGTATTATCGCGCAGATCTAGAAAAGCGTTGTAAGGATCCCAGCGCTGCCCCATTCCCCAACCACCGGAGTTCCGGCAGGTATTGTTGTCAAAATGGATATTATACAGGGTCGAGTTCGTATCGCGGATAAAACATGTAAAGGCGTACTGACAGTTCTCAATGGTATTATAACGAAAATAAATATTGTACTGAGAACACGTCGCGTTGCCTCCATAACTACATACCCCACAGTCATATATCTGCCAAATATGGCAATGTTCGACGGTAACGTCATGAAAACTCTGATAGCCCTCAATCGCATCGCCGGCTCGACTATAGCAACTCCTTCCGCTTCCCCCGATATAACTGAGGTCACAATAGGTGATCGTTATGTAGTTACCCAGGTCTATTCCATTGTAGCCGCCGTATGCTATGGATAAATTATCCAGGGTGACATAGGACCTACCGAGTGTTCTAATAACAGCGGGCAGAAACCTCGCCAATTCGATGTCATTATACAACGTAGCCGGGTTTTGAGTACAATAGAGCTTGACGGTCAAATTGTTTTTATCAGACCAAAACCTATTTTGAGCATATAGATGCTCCGGAACGTCGACCCTATGGCCACAGGTCGTATTGTCGAAAATAATGTTACCGATATTCTCGATCAATGCGGTTCCGGCGAATGCCTGGAAACTCAGAGAGTCGATCCACAGCGTCGATCCCGCAGGGATAGCCCCGCCCAGCAGGAAGTCAATTCTGGCATCCGTCGCCGTCAGAGCAGCCTCGTAGAAGACCGTGTACGTCGCCCAGTCGGTGGTGATACTCCGAGAAAATTCCTCTGTGTTGTCGAATGTATTGAAAGCATAACTCCCCCCCATAGCAAAGCGACGGGAACAGCAAAGGGGGTCGTACATTTCGCACGGAACGTCAGTTTGTACTGTTTTCCATAGGTGATGCTCACCGGGGAAGTGTACACCTGAATATCGGTGGTCCCCGAACCACTGGCTGTACACGATATCCTATAACTGGCGGGTGATGTGTCATAAACCGACGTGTCCCGCGCCCCCGTAGCCGACGCGCCCCCGGAATACCAACAGTTCCAGCTATTGGTATCCGTCGTGAAGCTCGGATTGGGCAACAATTCAATTCCCGTCAGAGGCGGCACAACCACCGACCAGATATTGCCTCCCTCATTGACCCAGGAACTCGGATTGTTCATCTCATGCGACCCAAGAAACTGAGGCTTGGGCTTCGCCGGATCGCCATACGCGGTATAGGTTATATGATGCCCCGACGTTCCTTCGTGGGGGATCAACACATCGCGCCATATTCCCCCGCGTTCAAAGTGTACGGAGTCTCCGCCCACGAAAGGAAAATAATTGACTTTGCTCATGGTCGCCCACGGCGCGCCGGAACTGGTCCCGGCGTTACTGTCATTTCCAGCGTTACTGACGTAATAGTCCGTTCCAGCCACCGAAACCTGTTCCATGCTGACCACGCCAGCAAAAACCATCGCCAGTATCATCAGTTTTCGTGTCATTTTCTACTTTCTAATAAATAAAGTGTAATCCTTGCTTTAATTACCGCTCTGGTCCATGTTCGCCAACACGGTCATCAGATCCACCGATGTTATTGCATTATCGCCGTTGGTATCGCCGGCAGTCAGTGTCACCGTCCCAATGTCCGTTGTCGCCGGATCGACAAATACAATTCCAGTCAGAACCTTTCGCTGATGGCCATAAACCTTGATCGCCACGTCATAAGTTCCAGGCTTAATGTCCGACACGCTGAAATTACCGTTCGTATCCAGTAACTGCGGTACTGTCTTGACCACCGAACCTCCCTGGCGCAATTCGATCAGGGCCCCAATGGCCTGGGTATCGCCGGTATAATCCCCCAAGACCGCCTTACCGCTAAGAGCGCCACAAGGATTCAGACGAGAATGGATATCTTTCCCCGTGTCAGCTTTATACTGGGCAAAATCGGCCGCAGTGGAATAGTAAGAAACATTATCATCCCAGTTGACCAGCACTAAGGAAGGATTGGGACTGTAGTACGTATTGTTATCGATAGTTATATTGTCCAGGTCATTCCACGGAATACGCGGCAGCAGCATGTTAAATGCCACGAGGGAGGCGTTATCGAAGATGTTGTTGGTGATGGTGATAGGACCATTTATTGCGGCGCTACTGTTGTGAATTTTCAAAAACACGCCGCTTGCCGCGTCCGGGCGCTGCCCTTGAGACCACCCCCCGGCGTTGCGACACGTATTGTTGTCAAAATGGATATTATACATGGTCGAATACTCGGGGCGATCCCAAAGCTCGTATGCCATCCCGCAGTCCTCAATGGTATTGTAACGAAAATACAGGTTATACTGGGAATTCGTATCGGTTTGGCCCTGATTGGTTATCGCTGCGTCATAGACCTGCCAGATGTGGCAGTGTTCCACCGTTATGTCATGACCACCCATCCACAGTTCGATCGCATTGCCATATCGGCCACTTGTACCGCTTCCCCCAATGTAACTGACATCGCAATTGGTGACCGTCATGTGAGAACCAAGTTCTATTCCATTGATGCCGACATACGCTATGGATAAATTATCCAGGGTGATATAACTCTTATTTACTGCATAAACGGAGACTATCGCCCTCGCCAGTTCGATATCGTTGTACAGCGTGGCCGGGTTTTGGGTGGAGTAGACATGGACGGTTACATTGTCCGCGTCATACCAGAAATCCTTCTGCCGGTGCAGATCAGACAACATCCATTGCCTCGTGCCGCAGGTCGCGTTATTGAAGATGATGTTGCCGATATTTTCGATCAACGCAGTTCCCGAAAGTTCCTTGAGGCTCAGGGTATCGATCCACATCGTCGAATTATCGGGTATGCCGCCGCCCAGGAAAAAATCAATCCGGGCGTCCGTAGCCGTGACGCTGGCCTCGTAATAAATCGTGTATGTAGCCCAATCAGTGGTAATGGTCGGCGAGGAGTTCGTGCTATGGGGCGGATTCGGAATGAAAGCGTATTGACCCGAACCATTTAGCAAATAAACCCCCGGAATAGTAAAGGAAGATGTGCATTTCGCCCGGAACGTCAGTTTGTACTGCTTTCCGTAGGTGATGCTGAGCGGATAGGTGTACACCTGAACGTCGGTCGGGTTCGTGCCGTGGTTCGTGCACGCTATTTTATAACTGGCGGGAGACGTATAATAAACCGCCGTATCCCGTGTCCCCGTAGTCGATGTTGCATAGCAACTCCAGTTAGCAGTATTAGTATCAAAACTGGGATTGGGCAACAGTTCGCTTCCCGTAACGGTCGGTATGGCCACCCTCCAAATATTACTCCCCTCGTTGATCCAACTGTTCGGATCGTTCATTTCCCGCGACCCCAGGATCTGGGGCTTGTTCCCTGTTCCGTATGCGGTGTAGGTCCCCGCTACCCAGGGGGGAACTAATGTATCTCGCCATATTCCTCCGCGTTCAAAATGCACAACATCTCCACTCACGAAGGGAAAATAATTGACTTTGCTCATGGTCGCCCACGGCGCCCCGGGACTAGTCCCGGCGTTGCTGTCATTTCCGGTGTTGCTGACATAATAGTCCGTTCCAGCCACCGAAACCCGTTCCATGCTGGCCAGGCCGGCCAAAACCATCACCGTCAGTATCATCAGTTTTTGCGTAATCTTCTGTCTCCTAAAGAAACATAACCTTGAAAACAATATACGCCGTAACCGTTCAGACCCATAATCCCATTCTCATCAAAACATCTTCACTTTTCCGATAATCTTCATATCGTGGAATGAGGATTGGCCGGTGGAACCGACCCGTGAACAATTTTATCAGCAACGGATTGC
>Ga0265292_1001396_pt1 | contig 21500 bp, 14 predicted proteins | sample Munlanlewell296A_FD_189080 | JGI IMG/M metagenome (GOLD analysis project Ga0265292, IMG submission 189080) | Leachate microbial communities from a municipal landfill in Southern Ontario, Canada - Leachate well 296A | ecosystem: Engineered > Solid waste > Landfill > Unclassified | place: Canada... | reverse complement strand
TTATTTTAGTCAATATTCTGTAAAAATATACAAATCCGGCTGTAAAAAGGACATATAGAAGGATATAAAATTAAAGGCTTTAGAACTTATTTTGTATCTTTGCAGTTCATAGCACCGGGGCTGACCTGGTTTTGACAGCATGAGGGGTGTTATGTAAGCATGCAGTGTGTGGTGGCGCGTCACTTATACAGTGTCACAAAACAATAAAAGGCGAAAACAATTACGCTCTCGCAGCATAAGCGAATAACAGTAGCTTAAGCACTTCAGCCGAAAGGCAGAATTTCCGGGCACATGTGTCCGGACGAGACGTTTCCCGGGCGGTCATGCCCTGATCCAACCCGATACGGAGACGCACGCAATCCGGGGCTAGTCTGAAGATTGTTCCGATCGGAAGGCGAAACAAACAGGAAATAAGGATCGGTTAGGTTGTTCTGCAGCTGACAGGTCACGAAAATCAAGCAGAGATAAGCATGTAGAAAGCATATGACTTCCGTGTTTGGACGCGGGTTCGACTCCCGCCAGCTCCACCCAGGACTATTCCCCCAGCTAAGGGGCAGGTCCATGTAAAATCAATAAACCCTTGTATATCAAGCATTACAAGGGTTTTTATTCTATGGATTTTCTACATTTTAATTTCCGAAAAACCTGAAAAATGGCTTAAAAAAGTGGAAAAATTGGTTACCATGTGTTTTTACTTTCTATTTCAAGTTAAAGTATAAAACATTACTGAGGCATAGCCGGTAAACTCCAACCCTCGCGATATGTGTGTTTAATGTATCCATTAGCAGCCTCTAAAGCGTTGAAGTTAGTATATTGAGTATTAAAATACGGATGACCATCGATAATCTTAAATTCATCACTGGTGACTACCTTTACGATTTCAGATTCCGAGATATTTGTAAACCTCATGTTTACGCCGTCCCATTTCAGCGATTTATTCAGAGATTTCAGACGAATGGCCAGCACTCCAAGAAGTACCATCTCATTAAAAGGTCCGGAATATGCAAAGTTTGATGTCGATTCTACTCTGCTTTCGGAAGACTCTTTACAAGCACGAACCCAATCCTGTTCATGTGGCCCGTCTATGTAACCAGTTGCACCATGTATGCGACGAAGATAAGGTTTTACAGAGGGGATACGTCCGGAAACCAAACGGCTGTTGAAACCACCGCAACCGCATATCAGGGTGTCTTTAGAGCCTACAAAGATGCAACCACCGAGACCATCAGCCATCAGATCTTCTCCTTCCGGAAGCAAATCAGAAAGTATCGGATATAAACCTCCATCATACCAATAAACTTTCACAGGAGACATGGCTAATCTGGGCATATTTTCACGGGCAGGAAATGAAAACTCCACAGTCTCTGCCTGGGGGGCGGATTCAGTATTGAAAGATGTTGAGCTTCCTCTTACTTTTTCCGGATATCCTAGCTTTAATGCCTGATAAACAGGGTCTAATATGTGACAGGCCATATCACCGAAAGCACCTGTGCCAAAATCCCACCAGCCTCGCCAGTTCCATGGGGTGTAAATTTCATTGAATAGGCGCATTGGAGCCGGACCAATAAATAAATCCCAATTAAGAGTTTTAGGTATAGGCATCACCTTTGCAGGCCGTTCCAGACCCTGAGGCCATATCGGACGATCTGTCCATGTATGGACTTCCCTTATCTCACCTATCTCACCATTCCATATCCATTCGCAGAGCTGACGAACGCCATCACCGGAATTGGCCTGGTTGCCCATTTGAGTTGCAACTTTATATTTGGCTGCCAGATTAGTTAATAAACGTGACTCGTAAACCGAATGAGTGAGTGGCTTTTGACAATATACATGTTTCCCAAGGGATAGTGCAGTTGCAGCAATAGCTGCATGAGAATGGTCAGCAGTAGCAACCATTACAGCATCAATAGACTTGTACATTTCATCGAACATTTTACGCCAATCCCAATAACGTTTTGCACCAGGAAACTCTTTAAAACACTTGTCTGCATATTTCCAGTCCACATCACACAATGCCACAATATTTTCGGTAGCCATTCCCACCAGATTAGGATGCCCTTTCCCGCCAATACCCACACCTGCTATATTTAGCTTGTCAGAAGGGGTTTTATATCCAAAACCACTAATTACATGACTTGGTAAAATAGTGATGCCAGCGGCAGCAACTGCTGTTTTTTTTATAAATCCGCGACGGGAACTATCTGTATTTGACATAACTAATTAATTTTTAGATGATTGAAACTCTTTCAATTTAATATTCCGATACCAGACTTTGGTTCCATGATTCTGGAGAGAAATGTATCCTTCATCATATTTTCCGTAATCCGGAAAACTTGCCCATTTTCCGCTATTCCGTAGTTTTATCCACTCTTTGGAATTCTTTTCATATTTAACAACTATTTGTCCATTAAGGATTTGGGTGACATTGTTGCCATCAACTAACAATAGGATTTGATTCCATTCGCCAATAGGTTTGTAAGGTTTTACCATCGGGGGATACATGGCATAGTTTGCACCACAGATTTGCCAATCTTCTAATGGATCGGGCCAGTTATCCTGGTCAATTATCTGAAATTCAGGACCTGTTTCATACGGAAACTTGTACTTTTTATCTTCAGCAACCTGAAATATGATACCGCTGTTGGCACCTTTAGTAAGTTTAAACTCAGCGCTTAAAGCAAAATTACGGTACTTTTTATTGGTAATAATATCCTGATCTTCAGCCTTCCCCTCACTTGTCATTGTTAATGTGCCATCCTGAATAATCCAGCAATCGGGAAATCCGCTCAGATTATATCCATGCCAGCCATCAGATGTTGTGCCATTAAACAATAATTCCCATCCCTTTCGCTTCTCTTTTTTAGTCAGGGTATTCGGGGAAGAGTTTCTGTCCAGTTCCGAATAAAGAGACATGGCATCCTTTTTTGTTGACGATCCGCAGGAAAAAAGTAAAATCGTCAGAATGCCAAAAAGTGATTTTGTAATTAGCTTTGCCATTTTGAATAGTTATTAAATATTAATTATGAAAGATAATAAATAAAATCTAATTTACTTTTTTGGACGCTTCATATAATCTTGTCCAATGATGCTCAATCTCTTCAAGCGATTTGCCTTTGGTTTCAGGTACATATAGATAGGTGAACAACCACTGGATTGCCGACATGAGCGCCAGAAACAGGAAGGTAGCTGCGCCGCCCAGTGTTTTCAAAAAGTGCGGAAAGAGCAACACAACCAGGAAATTGAATACCCACTGTGTGAAAGAGGCAAAGGCAAGTGCCTTTCCCCTGATCCTGTTTGGAAATATTTCTGAAACCAGTGTCCAGAAGACAGGACCGATGCAGGCTGCAAAAAAGGCCATGAACAGCAGAATACAAATTAAGGTGAATATGCCATTTAATTTTAGAAAATACGATATGGCTAGCATAACCAGGGTTATTGTCATTCCCATCGAACCAATAAGATAGAGTTTTCGCCTTCCAACTTTGTCGATAAATAAAATGGCAATAAAGGTGAATAAGCCATTAATAAGCCCTATTAACGAGGTCTGAAGCAGGGCGTTTTTTATCTCAACCCCGACTGACATCAGAATTTTTGGAGCATAATCCACCACTGTATTGACGCCACTTACCTGGACCAATACAGCCAGAAAAAAACCAACAATCATTACTTTGCGTGTTGAAGGTTTGAATAGTTCGGCAATTTTCACAGATGCATGAGTATCTTTGAATGTTTCAGCGATTTCCTCAATTTCTATGTTTGCAAGCTCTGCGCCACTTATTCTTGTTAAAACTCTCAATGACTCTTCTTTCCGTCCGGCTTTGTACAACCATCGGGGACTTTCGGGGATGAAAAAAAGTCCTGTAAAAAACAGTACTGAAGGAACAATACCTGTCGCAAACATCCATCTCCAGTTATTATCCACATCGTGCAACCAGTAATTGATTGTATATGAAATAAGTATCCCCAAAACTATTGTCAGCTGGTAAATAGCAACCAGTCTGCCGCGGTTTCTGGCAGGTGACACCTCTGCAACATACATTGGTGAAAGTACTGAAGCTGCCCCCACAGCAAGACCTCCAAAGAGGCGCGCAAAAATGAAGCCTACTGATGTTTTAGCAAGCGCGGTGGCTGCACAGGAGAGTGCAAAAAACAGGGCTACGATAATCAGAATCTTTTTACGCCCGTATTTATCGGTAAACGCACCTGAGCCAAAAGCACCAACAATGGCCCCTACCAGCAACGAGCTTACACCCCAGCCCAACTGCAATTCGTTCCATCCAAAATAAGGTTGAATAAAAGGTACTGCTCCGGATATTATAGAAATATCGAAACCGAACATCAAACCACCCATTGTGGCAATAAGACAAATGAATGAGAGATAAAATGAATTTGTTAATTTAGTCATCTTATAGTTTATTTAGTACAGAATTAAAAAACATGTTTTTCGTATAAAATCTGAACACTATCTTACACTAATCTCGAAAAGATCTCCTGAATATAGCCCCTCAAGATTTGCAACAAATCCCTTTGACTTAAGCTCACTTCCTGTTAATGTGGCTACCACTTCCCCGTTCATCAATTTCACAAGATAGGTTTTTCCTGAATCAAGCCAATTAACAGTAACTAATCGTTTCGTTTCAACTGCTCCATGCCGGAATATGCCAATTATACCGCCATTCTTTGTTTCTGTATTTATGCGCTGGAATCCATCCCACATTCCTTCCGCAGGTTCACCAAATCCGGGCAAATCCTGTCTGAAACTCATGATATTATACTTATTTTCCATTAACTGGAGCCAGTCGGCATAACCGCGGTATTTCTTCAGGTCGGTTTCCGACAGCTTCCTGGGGTCGCCTAACATAATCGGTAAAGCTCCTGCAATTGATTTGATGTGCATTTCCCAATCTTTATCCTGCATCTGGGGATTTCCTATTACCAATGCTGTGGCTGGCATTGCTGGTGAACGCCACCATGCCATATTACGAACCCTGATATCAGTTTTTTCTCCAACTGCACCCTCGAAATTTGAGAGCCAGTCACCTTCTGCATGTTTCACCAGTGCATAGTCAATTAACTGTGTTCCTCCCATGGTTTCAAAAGTGCAATCAATAAAAAGATTTGGTTTTGCTGCATGAAGTTCATCAAAGAGTTGCCAGAGACGCTCGTAATTTGTGAACAGCGATTCATTATGATCTTTGTGGCCCGGATGAATTGATGAATAACAACCTGATTCAGTATGGTCATAAGTATACGCACTCGTTACCACTGCGAAATCAAGCTTCATATATTCCAGTCCAAAGTCAACTGATAGTTTAAGAAGGATATTTTTTATATAATCATACCATCCTGTACCGAAACAGGCAGTGAATCTCTCATTGTCATTAGCCTGTTGCAATGAGGTATGTTTACCATTTTTGTCAAGAACAAACCATTCAGGATGCGCCTGAAATATTTTGCTTGTCGGAGAAGCACTTCCGATGCTGACCCACAAACCGGGTTTCATACCCAGCGATTTAATGTAATCAAAAACAGGTTTCAATCCATTAGGAAATTTCTTCTTGTCGATACCCCAATCACCATAATTATCCTGCCAGCCATCGTCGATAATAAACTCCTTCATGCCTGCATCTGCAGCAGCTTTAGCCAATTCCATTATGAGTTTCTCATTTATATTTACAAGGAAGGGTTCCCATGTGTTATAAACAAATGTTGGCTTCGTTTTGAGGTCTGAAAGTCTTATTCCCATATGGTTACGCACAAAGTTTGGAACAGATATATTAAGGATTTCATCGGGGGTCTTCTGATTGTTATATACCATAGTAAATACCTGAGGTGTTTCAAACGATTCACCCTTTTCAATCCATTTACGAAATGGATAGAGAGCATTTTTATGGGTCAGTCCCACACATATTTCCGGCGCTTCCCAGAATACCGATGTGTGCTTCATAACCCCCGTAGCCTCATTGCCAATGACAATGCCCTGCTCCCAGTTCATATTATGGACGATGATCAAAGCATCCTGTTTGCCACCCTCATAAGGACCAATATAGCGTCTCCTTCCATAATCGTGGTATATCCAGCTAAAAGTAACAGGGTAATATCCAACGACTTCAAACTTCTCAACGTCAACTGATTCAAGTTTAACAGCCTGATCTGTTAAATTTTTAACAATCAGACTCTTACGAATAGCCGGTGAATTAGGATACAATAAATATTTAAGGATCAGTTCGATTTTTTTATCCTGACTGATCAGCTTGACTGCAGCGCCATTACCCTCTTTCGAATCGGAGATTGGCTGAATATCCGTCAGGCTCCAGTTCCCTTTACCTGAATAGACTATATCATTAACTTCAAACTGAAAATCGGTATTGGTTTGTAAAAAATAGTTAAAATCGCCATTTACAGGTTTATATAAAGTTGTAATAAAATTGGCTTCATCAACTGGAAGTTTAATTGTCCGCTGAACGATTCCGTTATTAAGAGTTAATTCTGTTTTTGACCAGGTCGCAAAGGGACCTCCCAGTGATAATCCAACGGCCAAAAAAATAATTAATAAGATTAAAATAGTCTTCCTCATGATAAATTAATTTTAAATTTCTTTTATGAATAAATCAATATAAGAACATTAAATATAAGCCTGGAAAATCATTCTTCAATTGTAATTTCACACTTATCAATTACTTTCCAGCTATTATCTGATTTGAAACCATTGATGCTTCCTGATGCTATTTGTAGTATAAACTAAAGCTCAAAATTTTAATTAATTGTAACTGATCAGTAATCCAAAATTAGCAATAAGATTCAAAACTTTTGATATTTTATGCTTGTATTTATTTGCAGTATCAGTGATGCTTTTAAGAATCAGGAAAAATCAACCTGCGAAAATTAATTCTCAAAGAGTATTTTTCCTGTCGAAATACTAGTTGCAAAAGAAGGATATCCTTGGTATATTAGCCGTTAATTAGGTTCCTATTTTTAAAATCACTCAAATTGAATCTATTATGAAACTGAAGAATTTATCAATCCTGATACTTGTAATGGCTTTAATGCAAAGTACTGCCGGACAAGATAGATGGGGTACACAAGGCAAATATCTTACAAGAAATGGCAAACAAGTTTACCTGAGTGGAGTAAATTACATTGTTTCTGACGGTTGGATGATTAACCTTCCTAATTTATCGATAGAAACAATGAATGCCGATATGGCAGCCCTTCAAAAAATTGGTGTAAATCACATTCGCTTCTTCCCTTTATGGCCACTTACACAACCCACTATAAATAAGCTTGATGAAAAGGTGATGAAACAACTTGACCTGTTAGTGGAAAGCGCAGGGAAGCATAATATTACAATGCAGATTGCTCCGATAACCGGCTGGATGTCAGGTCTTGTATTTCTGCCCTCCTGGGCTATTGGCGATATGTTTCGCGATCAAAAAATTATAGATGGACAAAAATTTCTGGCAAAGACCATTGCAACCCGCTACCGGAATAATCCTGCTGTTATGGGTTACGACTTTGGCAATGAGCTGAATGTGCTGGTCTCAAGAACAGCTTCAAAAGGTTCCACCCCCGACCAGATTTTCTCATGGATGAAACAGATTTATCCGACCTTTAAAAATGCCTCTCCCAGTCAATTAGTAACCAATGGTATAGGTACGGGTTTCGATAATAACTTCGACATAAGAAATATTGTTCAGACAGCAGATTATCTTGCACCGCACTCATATCCCTATTTTCACGGGACAAGTTCTCTCGATCCATGGTATGGTCAGAGAACCACCTATAGCGCTAATTTTATAATCAACTGGTGTGAGATGGTTGGCAAACCTGTGGTTCTTCAGGAAATCGGTTGTTCAGAAGCCTGGGTTCCTGCATCAAAAATAGGAGTTTATATCCGGCTCAATTACCTTAGTACATGGGCTGATGGAGCAGCAGGATTCCTTTGGTGGAGTTCACATAATATTGATACGGCAATTCGGTCAAAAACCAGAACTTTGCCAGAAAATTCTTCAAATTCCGGCTCTCCTGAGTTAAAATTTGATGAAGTCGAATACTCCCTGGGGCTTCTTACGATTAAAAATGAACAAAAGGACTATGCTTTCACTTATGCAGAGAGCATTAAAACTGTAAACGACCTGGGATTGTCCTGGACCGATGACCTTCCTGTTTGTTATATTATTGTTCCGGGAACAGTCAGTTTTGACGCGGCGATGCATAAATTTATAACTGCTTACGCGCTGGCGAAGCAATCACATTTTGATGTAAAACTGTTATATGAAGGAACTCCTGTTCCGTCTGATGCTTCAGCGGTTTTTGTACCTGGATTAAAACTAGCTGATAATGCCAAAAATGTTATTCAGACCTACCTGGAAAATGGAGGTAAAGTATATCAATCTTACGAAAACGATTTTGGCACTGCTATTACAGTGGATTCCGATACTATTATCAATAATCCTTCACTGATAGTAAGTAATCCCGTTGGCCTCATGGAATTTTCACTTCCTATGTACATCCCAGGTCAAAGTTCATTCCGTAAAATATCGTTCAGTCAACCGGCTAGAAGAATAGTATCATTCCCTGGGGGAAACATAAGATCAAATCCAAGATCCCGAAATAATGCTGTGTTTTTAAAACAGGAAATTGGGAAAGGAACATATTATTACCTTTCATGTAACTTAGAAGCTGACCTTGCCAAATTATACAATCCCTGGTTAAAAACTAATTGCGAATTGTTTTATAGTGCGCTGAAACCGCAGATACCGATTGATATAGATAACAAATATATTGAGCTATACATCAAGCGAAGCGGGGATAAATCGATTATGATGCTGCTTAATCATTCTGAACAATATCAGAATGTAACAGTTAAATCGATTAATCCACTGACTCTTATCAATTTCGAAACGCAAGAGAAGATCGGTAACGGGAAAGAAATTGGCATGACCTTAAGACCTGCTGAGGTCGTAATTGCAACCATTCATCAATAATAACGGCATCAATAAAGTCTCTTGAATCTCAGAATCTATTAGCAGAAAGGAATAAATCTTACTCTTTCTTTGCAAATTGTACGATTCACTAAAGTGTTTACTTAAATGAAAAGACATTTTGAAGTGATTTCTCATCATTTCAGAACGCTTTTATCAAAATAAAATTTTTCGACTTACGATATGTTTCGTTTGTGAAAATATAAATTATATTTACCTGCAAAATCTTTTGATTTATTTTTATTATATGGAAATATGTTTTGAAAGGTTATTAATTATATTTGGAAGATAATATTTTACCAAATCATTATTTTATGAAAGAAAAACGTTTGTGGCTGTTCTATGCACTCATTACCACCATTTTCTGGGGAGTCTGGGGTGCCTTTATTGAAATTCCTGAGAAATCCGGATTCCCGGCTACCCTGGGGTATGTTGTCTGGTCGTTAACCATGATCCCATGTGCACTGTTTGCACTTTACAGAATAAAATGGAAACTAGATTATGATAAACGATCAATTTTACTTGGATCTGCCGCGGGATTGATTGGTTCAGGCGGGCAACTCCTCTTATTTCAGGCTTTGCGACAGGGACCGGCTTATATCGTCTTTCCAATCATTTCGCTATATCCGGTGCTAACCATTTTTCTATCATTGGTATTCCTTAAGGAACGAACGCATCTGAGACAGTGGACAGGGATCATTCTTGCCCTGATTGCCATGTTCTTTCTTTCAAATCCCCAGGTAGACCCGGTACATTCCAGTGGATTAGGTTGGTTATTAATGGCAATTTTGGTTTTCATTTTGTGGGGAATGCAGGCATTTGCAATAAAGTTCTCTAACAATACCATGCAGGCAGAAAGTATCTTTTTCTATATGACGATTTCAGGATTGATCCTGGCCCCAATTGCAATTGCCATGACCGATTTCTCATCTCCCATCAACTGGGGTTTCCGGGGTCCTCTGCTGGCAGGCATGGTACAATTATTAAATGCAATTGGAGCACTTACATGGGTTTATGCCTTTCGGTATGGCAAAGCAATTGTCGTTGTTCCGTTGACAGGACTTGCCCCCGTTATCACAATTGCGATTTCTTTAGTTGTATATGGAGTGGTTCCGGGTGGAATATTATTAACAGGATTGATCATAGCAATCGTTGCAATCGTTTTACTATCAGAATAGAACTATTCCCCTATTTCCGAAAAGTTAAATAACCTTATTTGAACGGGATTGGTGCAAGAGAATGTCGATGGACAATTCGTTCAGGGTCAGAGGATAACCGAACAAACCAATTTCATAAAATGCTTTTTCGTTCTAATATTTTTTTCAGGCTTGATGAATAGTTTTCATTTTTTGTACAATCAGATTTACAACTGCTTGTGTTGCATCAGGAAATACGACACGCAGGTCTATTTCCCTGTTATTTTTTAATCTCTCTTTCAAGGCAAGCATAAATGTATTTTTTGTCTCGGTGGCGAGGTTAATCTTACAGATACCATTCTGTATGGCTTCCTGCAACATGGCATCGGGAATACCGGAACTCCCATGCAGCACTAGCGGAGTAGGAATATTATCACTTATCCGGGCAAGTAATTCAATATCGAGTTTGGGGGATTGTTTGTAAAAGCCATGAGATGAACCGATGGCAATGGCCAGGGCATGGATATCGGTACTATCTACAAACCGGATTGCATCTTGGGGTTGGGTAAATCCTTGCTTGTTCTGTTTCTGTCCAAGTTTTGCCACAAAACCCAGTTCGGCTTCCACATTTGCATCATAACCCGCGGCAATTTTAACAATTTGGCGTGTGATCCTGATGTTTTCATCCAATGATTTTTCACTGGCATCAATCATAACCGAATCGAATCCCTCGTCAAGACAACACTGCACAATTTCGACCGAACTGCCATGATCAAGGTGAAGCCAACCTTCAACAGCAAATTCCCTGAGGGCGGTCTTTGCCATGGCGGTAGCAACGGTCAAACCCATATAGCGGATCGAACTCTCTGAAAGTTGAAGAATTACGGGCATCTTGAGTATAGAAGCAGCCTGGAGGATACCTGACAAAGTCTCGAAATTATAGAAATTGGCTGCCAGAATGGCTTTCCTTTCTGTTTTCAGTTGTAAAAGTTTATCCTGTAACCTCATAGATTAGAATGTATAATTGAATTTCTCCCTGGCAATTTTCCTGATGCTTTCCAGATTTTCAAATGCACCTGTGCCACCCGACATGGTCGTATTGACAGCTCCAATAAGGGCTCCGGTTTCCAGACATTTTTTTAGCGGCTTTTTATTTATGAAATCCATAATAAAGCCTGCATTGAAACTGTCACCTGCACCAATACAATCAACTACCCGCTCATTTCTAAATGCAGGTTGGTAAATGATATCTTTACCATCCCATGCCATAGCGCCATCGCTTCCATTCTTAATGACAACATAATTTGCAAAATGTTGCAGATTTTTGATACTTTCCTCTATTGTGTCGCTTCGGGAAAGTAACTTAAATTCCTGCATATTTGGAAGAAAAACATCTACAAAGGGTAATAAATTCTCAAGTGGAAGATCCCATTTTTCTTCCGGGTCCCATTGTGTATCAAATGAAGTGGTTAATCCTAATTCTTTCGCCCTCTGGAAAAGGGTGGTAAGATCATTCTTTATTCCCGGTTGCATGAAGCAGGATGAAAAATGCATATGTCGGGCCATTGAAAGGAAACCAAAATCAATATCATCCAGACGCAGATCATTCATTGCACCAGGGTACGTAACATTGGCCCGGTCCTGGCCATAGGTAAGTACAATTGTAGCACCAGTATTCAGCGACTTTGATTTTATTATATGACTTATATCCACATTTTTGCTTTCAAGTGAAGCCAATACGACCTGAGCGAAGTTATCTTCCCCAACCTTACCGATAAAGGCAACATTAGGACCCAGTGAGCTAAGATTACTGGCACAAATTGCAGAAGAGCTTCCCAGGGTAACGGACATGGTATTTGCTATTATTTCCTTGCCGATCGCCGGAAAACGCTCAATATCATTCAGGATAATGTCGACGTTTAATTCTCCGATGACAATTACATCAATATTTTTTTCAGTTGCATTCATATTACTTTCTTAAAAGTAAGCTAAAGTTAGCACGTAAAATTTGGTTTTGAAAAATGTTTGAGTGGAATTAATTGTTCATAGAAGGTTATTCAAACCGACGAGATTAAATTTATAAAAATACCGATCCATGGCACTTTCAATAGATGATTCAACGATTGCTGCAGCATCTATTCCCTGATTGCTAATATTCTGATAAAGCCTGGTGCGGGTGGAAACTACTTCAGGATCTTCCCAAATGTACCGGCAGCTTGTTTTTATCAACCATTCCTGACGTTCGGGGAAATTTGCATAAAAATCGTTCGGATTTTCTTCCGCATGAAGCCATTTTCGCCACCGTCCTGATTTTACTACTAAATCCCATAATTTTTTCTTCATTGTGGCTGGTTTGGCAATCTTCCCTTCCGTAAAAAGCGATTGCTGAATGTGTTCCAGCTCGATTAACGCATCGTATTCCATTTCAGTAAACTCAGGACCAATGTTTGCAGCTCCCATACCGGATTCAGGGTATGCTTCGGGATTCGTGACATTATCGGAATAGTGGCCTTTTATGAGGCTGCCATATCGTCTGGCAATCTCAGTAAGTTGTTTCGCGACTTCCGGATCAAAAGTGGTAGTATGCAGATCGGTGCCTACTTTTCCTACTACAAAGCAGGGCCATACATCCGGAAGGCTCTTTTGTTTTAATCCCTGCTTGAGTAATTCCAGAAATCGTTTAAATACATCCAGATCAGCCAGTCCTCCATGTACTTCCTCAGTACCAACTTCATATGATATCCGGGGGTAACTGTTTTTCATTCTGAACTTCTCTGCATGTGCTATTAAATCAAGGGTCCGCTCAGCAACTACTTCAATACTGATACTAGTGCCACCTGTAAGTGTAATATCAATTGTAGGATCAACATGTATAAGATCATAACCGGCTGCAATAGCCGCTTCGAATGATTCCTTCACGGCAGACATGGTTTTTGAATACGGCCACCATTCTCTGTTGTGGACATCTTTTAGCCAGGGACCACCATGATCAATGGCAATGATTACCGGTGAAGTAACATTTAGGTTCCGGGCATGCAGGCGGATAGTCCTGACAAATTCCGAAGGGGTAAGTCCGGTATAGCCACCATCAATATCTACCTGGTTGAGTGTGGCTGCGAACTTTATTGGAGCATTGCAGCGTTTTGCTGATTTAAGCGCAGCCCTTATTACCGAAAGCGAATTGGGACAAGCTGCAAAAATGGTTCTTTTTACGCCAGTCTGTGATTCCAGATCACGAATTCTCTTTAATATATAATCCATAAGAGGCATGCCAGCAGAGGCTGCCCTCGCTCTAAGTTCCTTATTCATGCAAATGGATTAATACTCATAAATAGTCACATTCTCTACTACCCGCGAAATAGCCCCGCTCTCAGAAGGGGCATCAGGCTTCAAACCAAGTGCCAGCGACTTATAGAATCCAAGTATTTGACCGGGTAATATATTGCATACTGTCAATAATTCTTCATCCAAATGACTTCCTGACTCAGAAAGTTTTATTCCAAGGTCAAATTCCAATCCATTAACCTGACTTTCAAATATACCGATTGTAAAAAGTGCTTTTCTGCCCTTTTTCATCGAAAGTACCAGGTCTTTTTCATATTGCTGAACATAGGGATTATTAGAAAATATGAAAACCATGAGTGTGTTTTCATTGGTAACAGCCTTCGGTCCATGACGGAATCCCAGGTATGAATCATTTTTACAGATAATTGTACCGTCGGTAAGCTCCTGAAGTTTTAGTTGGGATTCAGTAGCTGTTCCGCAAAAAGGACCGGAACCAAGGAACACGACCCTTTTAAAATTAAGTGAAGCTATCTCCTTAAGCCGCAAGGAGTAATGATCCAAAATTTTTGTGCCATATTGATGAAGAATATCAATTTGAGGGCCAAGTATATCTATCTCCTTAAATCGCGCTAACAAAAATCCACATAAAAGCATCCCTGAGTAGCTACTTGTCATTGCAAGGCTTTTATCGTTTGCCTCAGGAGGCAGTAATATAATGAGCTTTGGGGAATTTGACTCGCATCTGGCAAGCTGGCCCGTTGCATCACAGGTTATAATAATATGAAAACATTTTTTGCATAACCTATCTGCAAGGTCTACCACTGCTATGCTCTCTGGACTATTGCCGGAACGGCTAAACGAAACAAGCATGATTGTTTCATCATTAAATAAATAATCATTCGGATGAGAAACAAGGTCGGTGGTTGCTACTGCATCTGTATGAACTTTCACGTTTCGGTTAAAAGTTCCGTGAAGTGACAGACCAATGAAAGCACTCGTTCCAGCCCCGGTTAGAATTATTTTGCATACTTCCGGAAGCGATTCATCTAAATAGGATGAAATACGTTCTCTATCCTCAAGAATTTGCTGATAAATCTTCAACCATAATTCAGGCTGGCCAATAATCTCTTTTGCTGTATGAATAGCTCCCAGTTGCTCCTGTTTTTGATATTTATCGTCAAGTAAATTCATATATCGGGTATTTTAAATTTTATCGTAACAAAGATATATATATTGAAAACTAAAACAAATTTAATGAAAGTTATATTTAAATTATTATAATGATACGTAAGTTTTTCATAGTTATTTTAAAATTTATCATTTGGGTTTCTTTAAAATCTTAGAAGATTATTATCTTTACTTTGACTTAATTTAAATAATTATCTGAATCATCTATGAAAACGCAAAAAAAGTGTTCTACTGTTGAAAGAAGAAAAGGTATTTTGTATCAGCTAAATGAAGCAGGTCAGGTGCTGGTTCATGAACTAAGTAAGGAGTTTGATGTAAGTGAAGTGACCATAAGGAAAGATCTGGATCAATTGGAGAAGAAAAATACGCTTATAAGGGCCCGTGGTGGCGCCATCAGAAGAGACGGCGGGGTAGGTATAGACTACCGATTATCTGAAAAGGACAAATTGCATAGTGAGGAAAAAGCAAGGATTGGTAAGAAAGCTGCACAGCTAATAAATGAGCGCGACACTATTATTATTGATTCGGGAACAACCACAATGGAGGTCGCCAAAAACCTTACTAATTTCAAAGATATAACAGTAATTTGCAATGCCTTGAATATTATCAGTCAAATAATCCAATTAAACAATATAAATCTCATTATACCCGGAGGTCATCTTCGTAGAAACTCTCTTTCACTTGTGGGCCCTCTGGCTGAAAAGAACCTTCAGAATCTTTATGTGGATAAAGTTTTTATCGGAGTTGACGGATTTGATACAAAACATGGAATATATACACCTAATATTGAAGAAGCATACTTTAACGAGATTATGATTAAGACTTCTAAAGAAGTGATTGTTGTCTGTGACTCCAGTAAATTTTTAAGGCGTAGCCTGGCTTATATCTGCGATATCGCTAAAATAAATTGTGTGGTAACCGATAGCGGAATACCTGATGAAGATAGAAAACGGTTGGAAGATGCAGGTATTAAGGTGATTATTGTTTGAATTCTCTGCCGGTCATTTTTCGCCAATCTTAGTGGAAAGTAAAAAATCTGGCTTCATAAGTTTTAAATATTTGAATAATCATAAAATGGAATCTTTCGTTTTCATTTCTAAATAGAATTATAAACAAATAATAACCATTTGTAACCTATAATACATTATTTTTAGATTAATATTTATTTTGAAACCTTTTTTTCATATCTTTGTAAAAAAAGATTGAGATATCGTGACAAGAAAAGATTATGTATAAACCTAATGGAGGAATAACACATGGGTATTATAATGCGTATCATACAACAATTCGATCCGGGTCATGAACATGAGTTTATGGCATTGGAAAAGAAATTCGATGAACTGGAAAAAAAACGTGCTGATTTTCCCAAGGGTAAACGCATGCAGCCAGTTTCAGCCAATGAACCGGTCAATACCCTTATATGGCAATATGAATTCACGGATATTGAGACTGCCTATAAGACATTGAATTTCTTTAGCGGAGACGAAGAGCATGAAATACTCTTCAGACAACAGGTAGAATTTATGAAAAATATTAAAATCGAATTTTATAAAATCCTGGATTTTGAAGATTGAGGCCATGGAAAAGAAAATAATTGGTTAGGGTTCTGGTTAGTTTTTAGGGTGGTCTGACAGGCAGTTGCAGGGCTAATGTATTTTTCTGGTTCTGTAATGCCTGTCAGTTTTTTTATGGTTATGTTAATAAACGAAAGATTCATTATCTGACCTGGCAGCCCCGGTCACCTTTCTATTCTGCTCATTGCCCCAATTCTGGTTTGGCTTATCTCCCATTACCAGTTCGATAGTACCTCCTGATACTATGTCTTTATAAGAAATAAAACAATGGTTATACATAATTCCGTTAAGTCTGGCATTTTGGATATATATATTTTCAGGTGAGTTATTTCTGGCAATAACAGTAAAGGTTTTTCCTCCATTAAACTTATTGTCAAATTTGATAGATATTTTATCAAATACAGGACTTGTTATTTCATACCGGGTATCTCCGGGACAAATCTGGTATATTCCGGAAGCTGCCAGAACGTACCAGTCTGACATCTGTCCAACATCTTCATTTCCAACCAATCCTTCTACGGAATTATAGTATGCCCTGCGACAAATTTCACGCGTCCATTTTTGGGTAAGCCAGGGTACTTTGAGGCGATTAAAAAGGAATGGAACATGATGAACCTGTTCGTTAGCTTGATTGTAATAATCATTCCACATCATGTTCTCCGGTACTTTTTCGAAGAATTCAGTCAAATCCTTAATGACTTTCTCCTTCCCTCCCATCAACTTAACCATCCCGGGGATATCATGAGGAACGAACCATCCCTGCTGATAAGGGTTACATTCAGCCGTACCATACCATTGTTTCATACGTCCCTCCTCGGGCCAGGGTTCCCATGAACCATCCTCTCTCTTTGGCCTGAACCACCCTTTTCCCGTGTCAAATACATTCCTGTAGCTTTTTGACCGTCCGGCATACTTTATTGAATCTTCCTGATGACCTGTCAATCGGGCTAACCTGGAAAGGCACCATTCGGTGTAGCTAAATTCAAGTGTGTTGGAGATACTATACTTCTCGGTAGCAATACCGGCATATCCGGAATCTTTGCTGCGTAAAAGCAAATCCCTCAATACTGGTGTGTTCATAGCTATAACCCGAACCATAATCTCCACCGGTAATTGTATTTGGGTTTAATTGTACCATACCGAAAGGAGTTGCTGCTCCCGGAAAAGTCTTTCCCAGGCCATGATAGATTCCTGCCTTAGACTTATTTGTACTTGCACCTATAAACGGATTTACATAATCAACTGGCTGTAGTTTGCCTGTTTCGCAAGATGACATAATCATTATAATGGCCAGACTTCCTGAAAATATGTTATTGTTTATCATCATTAAAATTTTAGCTTTTAAAATGTTTTAAGGTCAATCATTAAAAATATATTACTTTTTAATTCAAAAGGATTTAACCTTTACATTTTATTTCGAGTACAATTTATTACTAATAATGAACTACTCCGCAGCAAGCTACGGAGTATCTGAAAACAAATCCAACTGTTTTGCTTTGTGCAAAACAGTATAGTCTTTTTCAACTCCTTGTTCTCTGACATATTTCGATATCGTTGATTCATCTCCAAACTTACTGACTGTGTTGACAAAATATCCATCAGTCCAAAATTCTCCTCCCCACAGTTGTGTTTTCACCTCTGGATGGATTCTGAATATCTCTCTGGCAGTGATACTTTTCAACATCTTGATTATTTGAGTCGAACTTTTGCTCGGAACTGATTGAATCAAAAAATGAACGTGATTCTTGTCTGTCCCAATTTCAAGAAAATGAACCTCATATCTCTTTTCAATCTCAAGACAAACTTCTTTCAGAGTTTCATCTACTCCCTTGTCAAACACAACTTTCCGATACTTCGCATGGCAAACAAAATGATACAACAGTATTGATACATTGTGCGATTTATGTATATATTCGCTTTCGCTCATACATACAAAGATAAAAATTACGCTGCAAGCAGCGGGGAACTAACCCCGAAAGAGATTAGAATAAAACATAAGGAAATGAAATAAACATTTGAATGTTATAATAGTCAATCATTGTCGGTATTGTGTTAATAGTCTAATTTTAAGTTAATTAAAAAGTTGCCTGATGTTAAAAATATTGATTATACTAACCTCAGACTAATAATACCTATATAATATATGTATTGAAACACCTTAAAGAAAATCAGGAACATTGGAACGAAGACGATAATAAGTAGTAAGGTTATATTACAGAAAGTCCAGCCTGCAGGAACATTGGTGTAAATGCTGTGTAATCTTCCAAGGAGTGAATGCACTCTTCAAATACAGAATATTTTATACTATTAATTTCCCCCGAAGTTAACATATATATATATTAATAAGGTATAATAATATTAACACTTTAACAGTTGAACAAATAAAAATTCTTTCAATTAGTTTCATATATTAATTTATTTTTTTATATTTGCTTATTATTTATTAGTGATAATAAGGTATTGAAAGAAATTATACATATATTTGCAATGAAGTTGTATTAAACTCAAATTTTTCAATTATTGAAAATTAAATATATTCAAGTTTTGAGATATTGAAAATTGCCGGGTAAAGAGGTTCTCCGGTGCTAAAGATGTGACTTATAGAAAAGAATGAAGTTACAATTAATATGGATAAATGATTTTTCTAACCTTAAACCGAAAAAGCTATGAAAACAATCAATGCGCCCTAAATAACAAGAAAGAAAAAACGAAATCAGTTCAACGATTTCCTTAATAAACATCATTTTGGTATTTTTTTAACCTAAAAAATTTACAGATTTATGAAAAAAAACAAACCTTTTGGAGAATTGTATTATCATTCTCTAAAAAAAATCCTGCTTACTACGCGTATTGCTGTCATTCTTATGATTCTCGGAATTTTGCAAGCATACGCCAACGACACCTATACGCGAAAAATTTTGACTGAATCGTCTGAACTACAACAGCGTACAATAACCGGGACTGTCTCTGATGAAAACGGGAAGCCATTACCAGGGGTTAACGTTCAGGTTGAGGGAACAACATTTGGGGCTATAACTGATATAAACGGGAAGTACTCTATAACTAAACCAAATGAGGATGCAATACTTGTCTTTTCTTTTATCGGGTATAATTCTCAAAAAGTATCTGCTTCCGGGAAAACAACTATCGATATTCAATTGGTTCCGGCTCTAACAGGGTTGGAGGAAGTGGTGGTGGTTGGTTATGGTACACAAAAGAAAGTTAACCTGACAGGTTCGGTTGACGTAATAACAAATAAAGAATTATCTAATAGACAAGTACCTACCGTTTCTCAATTATTACAGGGTCTATCTCCAAGTACCAATTTTACTATTACTGATGATAAAGGCTTTCAGCCAGGTGCAACTATGGCCATGACTATTCGTGGTATCGGTTCATTAAACGGTGGACAGCCTTATATTTTAATAAATGGGGTTCCGGGCGACATGAACAATTTGAACCCTAAAGATATTGAGTCAGTCTCGGTATTAAAAGATGCTGCTTCTTCAGCAATTTATGGAGCACGTGCAGCTTACGGCGTAGTTCTAATCACTACTAAGAAAGGGGGAAAAGACGAAAAAATGAGTTTTACCTACTCGGGGGCTGTGTCACTTAAAACTCCACCGCCATTGCCAAAAGCGTTGGATTCATATACCTGGGCCCGTGTGATGAATGAGTCAGGGGATAACGCCGGAGGAGGACATCCATTTAGTAACCTGCAATTAGATCAGATTGTTGCATATCAAAATAAAAACTGGGATTATTTAAAACAATTTTTTGCCCCGGGGCAAACCGTTTTTGGATTAGTGGCAGATGGAAATTATTGGAACGCCGATGCAGCCTATGCAGATAATGACTGGTGGGATATTTATTACGGTCATAGTATCAATCAAAAACACGATATTTCTTTGCAGGGAGGTACAAAGAATGCATCCTATTACTTCTCAGCAGGGTATTTAAGTGATGAAGGTGTTTTGAATTATGGAACCGACAAATTTCAAAGGGTTAATATTTTGGGAAAAACCGATATTGCCATTACCGACTGGTGGGATTTCAGTTGGGAGCCGCGTCTTTCCAATAAAAAGAGGGAAAGGCCCCATATGACTAATGAAGGAGATTATGGTTTTATGTTTCGTGAGATAGCCAGAACGTATCCATTTGTTCCTCTGTACGATGGATGGGGGGTATTATCGTGGGAATCTCATATTCCTTCTATCCTTGGCGGAGGTACCGATAGCTGGAACGAAATCGATGCCTGGAACAACTTTAAAACAGAAATACGACCTTTGAAAGGTTGGAAAATAAATGCCGATTTTGCCTACAATTTTTATCAGGGCATTACAACAAAAGTGCAAAAAACTATTTATCAGCATAATGTTGATAATAGTTATACTGCATCCGGCGTTTCTATTCCTAACAATATTACGCGTACCCAGAATGATAACCAATATTGGAATGCAAATATTTATTCTTCCTATAATTTAAGTATCAAAAGTAATCACAACTTTGGTATTTTGGCTGGTGTGCAAATGGAACGGGGATTGAGTAGTGAACTGGGTGGATACAAAACTGATTTAATTGTTCCGGATGTCCCTTCTTTCCAGACAGCAACCGGTAACGCAATTCTTTGGGAGAATTTATCTCACAGGGCTTTATCAGGTTACTTTTCCCGGCTTAGTTATAACTATAAAGAAAAGTACCTGTTAGAATCAAATGTAAGATACGATGGATCGTATGTTTTTCGGGAAGGTAACCGTTGGGGCTTCTTCCCTTCATTTTCTGCTGGTTGGAATGTTAATAAGGAACCATTCTGGAACAATTTAGAAAAATATATAAATACGTTAAAAGTCAGGGCATCCTGGGGATCATTGGGAAACCAGAATGTTGCACCATATAGTGACCTTGAGTTACTACAGTTGCAAACTGGCAAATTACCCTGGATTTTTGACTTTGGTGGAACCCAACCCATTGGTTATACTTCAGCATCAGGTCTTGTTAACAAAAACCTTGCCTGGGAAACTGCCACAGCAAAGGAAATAGGGGCAGATATGTCATTTTTAAACAACAGGTTAACAGCCGGTCTGAATTTATATGAAAGGCTTACTACCGATATGGTTGGACCCTCTGAGGCTAAACCGGGAGTTTTAGGAGCAGATGTTCCTTCGGCTAATAATTCCACCCTGCGTACCAGGGGTTGGGAATTAACGCTTAACTGGAAGCAAAACTTTGAAAGTGGATTTTCATATTTTATAAACCTGAACGTTTCCAACTATAAATCAATAGTAACGAAATACTTTAATCCCACAGGAACACTTTCAACATGGTATGAG
>Ga0265292_1001395_pt1 | contig 21514 bp, 26 predicted proteins | sample Munlanlewell296A_FD_189080 | JGI IMG/M metagenome (GOLD analysis project Ga0265292, IMG submission 189080) | Leachate microbial communities from a municipal landfill in Southern Ontario, Canada - Leachate well 296A | ecosystem: Engineered > Solid waste > Landfill > Unclassified | place: Canada... | reverse complement strand
CGATCTCGGGAATCATCGGCATGTAGATGCCGACCGCATCCCCCGAGCGCACCCCAAGCGAACGAAGGGCGTTGGCAAGCCGGTCGACCTCGTGGCTCAGTTGGTGATAGGTCAGGCGACGCACCTCGCCGTCCTCGCCTTCCCACACCAGCGCCACCCGGTCCGGCGTGCGGGCGGCGTGCCGGTCCACACAGTTGTAGGTCAAGTTCACCGTTGACCCGCCAAACCAGATCGCCCAAGGGATGCCCTTGGGCGTTTCGACCACGGCTCGGTAAGGCGTAAAGAACTCGATTCCAAGGTCTGCAACCACCGCGTCCCAGAACCACTCGATGTCCTCTTGGGACTTGCGAACCAACTCGGGATAGGTCTCGATACCGTGCGCGCGCATCAAGCGCGTCACGTTTGCCCGATCGACGTACTCGGGCGACGGGGTCCATGCGTAATCGCTCACGCCGCGGAAGGCTATCGGCGCGCGCGGCAATCCGACAACCGCGCGCAGACGCACCGGCGGCCCGCTCGAAGAGCGGGCCGCCGGAAATCACTCGGATCTAAAGAACCATGATGACGCTCTTGGAAGCCGCACCGGTCTTCCCTGAAGTGTCCGTCGCCACTGCCTCGACGGTGTACGAGCCGGGACCAAGGGGCAACGACGCGTAGAACAGCAGGCTGTTCGGCATCGCCGGGTCCACCTCCAGACGAACGCTGGGAGTGGACTCGCTGCCGGTGACGTCGTCGGTAACGGTGATGGCCACGCTCGCGATCTTGACGTCGTCCACCGCCCGTCCGGAAATCTGCAGTCGGCTCTCCAGAATCAACGGGTCCTTGGGGGACGACACCTGCACGACCGGGTTCTGCGTGTCCGGCCCCGCCACCGTGAACGTGACCGGCACCGAAGGGCCGCTGAAGAAGCCTCCCGGATGCACTGCGATCGCGCGGATCGTGTATGTGGCGTTCGGGAACTCGAGAGTCTGCTCCCAAGACCGGTTCTCGCCCGTCCCCTCGAACTTCAGAACGTACAGATCCCGGTACTCGTCCTTCTTGATCTCCTTCTGCAGCCGGATGGCCTTGGTCGCGCCCGACACGGTCCCGGCGATCGACACGCTGTGCGTATCCAACGCGACCGCACCGGTCGGACTTGTGATCGCCGGAGCCGCCGGCATCCCCTGGGGGGCCGTGGCGGTGATGACCCCGCACATCCCGGTACAGCTCCCACCGGCATCCAACTCCGATTTCTTCGGAGAACGGAAGTACACGTCCCCACCGGTGTACTGCCACTCGAACTCGTTGTACGGGCTCATCCCCGCGGGATACTGCGACGACGAGTCGAAGTTGGCGTTCTTGTATGCGGCGACGTCGACGCCCCCGGCCATGGCGCGAAAGACGATCACATCGTTGACCTGGGCGAGGATCGCGTAGGGAACGAACTCACCCGCGCGCATCTCAACGATTCGTCTCGGCGGCGCCTGGGTGTCGGCAGATCCGGGAACCCACGTGAAAGCGAGAAGCCCGACAAACAGGCTCGCTACGATCCTGGAAACTCTCATTTCCTCACATCCTGTCCTGAACGGTCATCCACTGCCTTCGACGACATTCTGCACGGAACCCGACAAGCCCTGCCGAATCGACTTCTCTTCCGCCGCGCTCAACCGGATTGCGGCGGTATACGGAAAAGAAGAAGTTTAGGGGGTTCGCCCGGAAGGGCCCGGAGAAATGGACGTGCAACCCCAGCGGCGATAGAAGGTATACGGCTTCGGGCCGGCCGGACGGCCTGCCGCGGGGTCACCGGACGAGAGGACGTGACCAGCGAATGAGCGAGTACCGGATCGAGAAGGACTCGATGGGCGAGATGCAAGTCCCCGTCGACGCCTATTGGGGAGCATCGACACAGCGCGCCGTCGAGAACTTCCCCGTCAGCGGGCAGCGATTCCCGCGCCGTTTCATCGAGGCGCTCGGGATCATCAAGTGGGCGGCGGCCAAGACGAACCAAGAACTCGGACACCTGAACGCGGTCCAGGCTGAGGCGGTGTTCCAGGCCGCCGACGAAGTGATCGCCGGAAATCTCGACGACCACTTCGTTTTGGACATCTTCCAGACCGGCTCGGGTACCTCGACGAACATGAACGCCAACGAGGTCATCGCCACACGCGCAAGCGAGATCATCGCCGGAAAGCGCGGCACCAAAGATGTCCACCCCAACGACCACGTAAACGCCGGCCAGTCCTCCAACGACGTGATCCCTACCGCGATTCACGTCTCGGCGTTGATGGCGCTGGGCGACGACCTCGTGCCGGCGCTCACCTTGCTCGCCGGCGCCCTGCGCGCAAAGGCGGAGCAGTGGGCCGAGGTCCTCAAGGTCGGACGCACCCACTTGATGGACGCTACTCCAATGACCTTCGGCCAGGAGTTCGGCGGCTACGCGACGCAGATCGAGAAAGGCATCGCGCGGCTGCGCGACGCGAGCGCGCGCCTGAGTGAGCTGGCCCTCGGCGGAACAGCCGTCGGAACCGGTCTGAACGCAGAACCGGAGTTCGCGCCGCGCGCAATCCAGATCATCGCCGAGCGAACCGGACTTGCCGTCCGCGAAGCCGACGACCACTTCGAGGCGCAGGGCGCCAAGGACGCGTGCGTCGAGACGTCCGGGCAACTGCGCACGATCGCAGCGTCGATGATCAAGATCGCCAACGACATCCGGTGGATGGGGTCGGGCCCCAGGGCCGGAATCGGCGAACTGCGCCTGCCGGAGTTGCAGCCGGGATCGTCGATCATGCCCGGCAAGGTGAACCCGGTCATCCCCGAGGTCGTCACCCAGGTTGGGGCGCAGGTGTTCGGCAACGACACCACGATCGGGATCTGCGGTGCGATGGGCAACTTCGAGTTGAACGTCTTCATGCCGGTGATCGCGCGCAACCTGCTGGAGTCGATCCAGTTGCTCGCCAGCGCCGCGCGCCTGCTGACGACGAAGTGCGTCGAGGGTTTGCAGACCGACAACGAGCGCGCGCTGTCTTTGGTCGAGCAGTCTTTCCCGATTGTGACGGCGCTCGTGCCGGCGATCGGCTACGACCTGTGCGCCCAGATCTCGAAGGAGGCCTTCAAGACCGGCCGAAGCATCCGCGAAGTCACGATCTCGAAGAACGTGATCTCGGAGAAGGAAGTCGACGAAGCGCTCGACCTCAAGAAGATGACCCAGGGCGGCATCGTGGCCCCGGGCATCGGCGGCGGCTGATCCGACACAGCGCTACCCGACGGGTTCGGACGGGACCGAACCCGTCGGGTAGGCGACACCGGCAGGAATGCCGCCCGTCTTGTCGAACCCAGCGACATGAAGACCTCACGAATCCGGCGGCGGCGGATGACGGCCGTCGTCCTGGCATTGACCGCTGTTTCCGCGGCGAATCTGAGCGGGCACGCGGAAGAGGACGGACCCGCCGTCTTCTCAGTTCCGATCAAGCTCGAAAAGTCGGACGGAGGAACCGAACCCCGGCTCGCCATCGGGCCCGACGGTAAGAGGTGGGTCGTCACCAACCGCTCGGAACGCGCGGTCGTCTACGGATCCGAGGACGGTCTGAGTTGGACTCGGGCCAAGACGGAACCGGCCGGCCAGCGCATGCCGACAATCGACGTAGACATCGTCGCGACGCGGACGGGACGTCTGATCGCGACGGAACTGGACTTCGCGGGCGTGGGCCTTCGGGTGTCGTGGTCCGACGACGGAGGCGACACGTGGAACTTGTCCGTCGGGTCGACCCTGGTCGACCAGGACCGGCAATGGCTTGCCGTCGGACGCGACGACCCGCTCACCGGACTCCCGCGCGTTTACCTGCTGTGGCACAACCTGGCGAGCGGGTTCGCCTCGCACAACATGTGGGTGCAGACCTCGATCGACAACGGTGCCACGTTCGGAGCCCCGGTCCCGATAACGCTGCCCGGAAGCCAAGCATTCTTGGACTTGCAGTGCGCCAACTCCGGCGGTCCCGACGAGTTCCAGGTGAACCCCGAGACCGGGCAGTTGTACGCGCTGTGGGGCGCGCGGGCCGCGCCGGTCGGCGGAGGTTGCGTCGCCTCGATCGACTCTCCGCAGTTCAACATCATCGCCTCGAACCGTCTGTGGCTTGCGACATCACCGGATGGATCTCCCGGATCGTGGGAAACGACGCTGGTTGTCGATCGCGCCGACACGAACCAGGTAGTCACCATGCAGCAGGCGGACATGTCGCTGGACCGCGCTGGGAATGTCTACGTACTCTACCCCGAGGCACCCAACCCCTATCCGGACTTCAGCGGCGCCGCGCTTTTGTACAAGTGGGCACCGCCCGGGATCGAGCATTGGTCGGAGCCGAAACCCGTGAAAGCGGCCGGCGGCCCAGGCAACGTGCTGCCGAACATCACAGCCGGCGACCCCGGAATGCTCGACATCGTTTGGTACGCCGGAGAAACTGCGCCGAACGGAAAGCACTACTGGTACACGACCTTCGCCCAAGTAACCGGCGCGATGAGCCAGGACCCCGTCCTCGAGATCCAGCGCATCGCGAACTTCCCCGCCTACGAGGGAACGGCGGCCGAGTTGATGGGAACGTGCGACGCCGGACCCGGCGGCGGGATCAAGAGCGGCCTGCTGTGCTCGCGCGCGACCGACGTATGGGGAACGACACTCGACCACGAGTGCAACCTCATCGCGGCATGGCCGGCCGTCACCAACGGAGGCGGCGGGAAGGCCGGCACATACATCTCGACCCAGATCTCGGGCCGGAAGATCTGCTGAAGGCCCTCGCGCGCGCGCCCCGCGCTCGCTAATCTCGCGTCCGTGGAATTACGGGCCCAAAAAGCAGCACGAGCAGTCGTCGGCCTCGGCCTCGCCGGGGCAGTCATAGGCGGCCTGCGAACTGTGCCGTTTGAACCGGTGCAAGCCTCGGGACCGCGAGCCGCCCCGGCCTCGCCCGCCGCGAGCCCGACCCCAACCATCTCGGCCTCGCCGGTCGCGTCTGCGGCGGCAAGCCCGAGTCCGCTTGCCGCGGGCGCATCCCGCAAGCCCTGCGGAACTCCCGGAGCGACCGTCGTGTCGTTCCGGGTCGAGATCGACGAAGGCTTGGACATGTCGCCGCAGAAGTTCGCGCGCGCCGTGCGCGCGATCCTGTGCGACAAGCGAAGTTGGACGGCGTCGGGAAGCGTTCGATTCCGCTACCACCCATTGGGATCCCTGCTGGTCGGATTGCGAACCCCGGACGAATCGCAGAAACGCTGCTTGCGCCTCACCGGTCTAAGCGTGAACCGAACCTACTCGTGCGGCACACGACCCGAGGTCGTGATCAACTCCGACCGCTGGTTCGGCAACTCTGCCAAGTTCCCGGCGTCGCTTACCGAGTACCGGCGGATGCTGATCAATCACGAGGTCGGCCATTCCCTGGGTCTGCACCACCAGTCCTGCGCCGCCAACGGCAAACCGGCGCCCGTGATGATGCAGCAGTCCAAGGGGATGCGATCGGCGAACGGCTTCACATGCTCGCCCAACCCTTGGCCCGGCCCTGAAGAGCTCTCGCGCCTGCGCGCGATTCGGAAGTAGTTCAGACCGGCGGCCACGGATAGGGCCGGCGATCGGCCGGTGGATCGGGAAACGTTCCGGCCGCGAGCAACGCCGACGCGCGCGCGTACACGGCGTCGATCTCCTCGGGCGAAAGCAACTGCGCCAAGCAATCCCCGCCCTCGCGCATCGCAACAAACCTCTCGAGGTCCAAAACGACGCTGCCCGGAAGCGACTCCCCCGCGAAGTCCCAGATGACGGTGCGCAACTTGGGGTCGGCGTGAAAGCACACACCGTGATCGATCGCCCAAAGCCGCGTCCCGCCGCTCTCGAGCAGACAGTGCCCGGCCTTGCGGTCCGCGTTGTTCACGACAACATCGAACGCGGCCACGACCCGAAACTCAGCGGCGCGCGCCGGCATCAGGGTGAAATACTGCTCCTGCGGATCCGCTTCCACGAATAGCTGCATCGATCCCGGTCCGTGCGGTCCATCTCGAACGACGGTCGGCGGCACGATGTCCCATCCGAGCGCGCGACTCACTTCGTATGCGGCGACCTCACGCAGATGCAACGTCCCCACGGGGAAGTCCCACAGAGTCCGCTCCCCGCGTTGCGGTTTGTAGACCGCCGTCGCCCGCTCATCCTCTCGTGCGACGACAACAGCGAAGGTGTAGTTGGACGCATCGGTGAACAATCCCTGGATCTCGATCTCACCCTCGGACAACAGCGCGCGCGCCTGCTCATCCGAGACGCTCATCACCGCCTACTCCCGGTAGGCGCGATGGCCATTCGTGGCCGGGCAGACGTGCGGTTGCCCTTGGGGCGCCGGAAGACCGCAGAGTTGGCACAGGGGGCGCCCCGCAGAGACGACAGCAAGCGCGTGGCCGGCAAGCGCGCGCGCTTGCGCGCGCGTGACGATGAACCGCGCCACCGCCGGCTCCCCGATCCCAGGTCTCTCGCTTTCGGACTCGTCGACCTCGGTGGCCTCCATCAATCCAACGACGACACGGTCACCGTCTGGTTCGTACTGAATTGAGATCTCCCCAACACGCCATTCCGGCTCCAGCGGCTCATCGAGATCCAGATCGGATGCCGACGGCTCGGATCCTTCGGGGCCCTCCGGCAAAGACGACATCAGATGCTCGAGCGCCCGGCCCAGCAAGGCCACTTGTTCCTTCTCGGCCAACAACGTAACCAGGCGCGCGCCGGCGCGCGCCTGGACGTAGAAGGTCCTATCTCCCGGCTCGCCGACCGCACCGGCCGTGATGCGGTCGACCGCATCAAAGTCGAACGACCTCGTCATCGCGCGCGCCTCCCTCGTGTCGCAGTCGCTGTCGCCGTTTTCTCCGTCGCGGGTGCCGGCAATGGGACCGACGAGAGGTCGCCGCAATCGTTGACACGACGCACCTGCACGCCTCCATCGTAGAACTGCAGCACGCTCACCGACGCCGGGTCGACGGAGAGCCTGCGATACAAGTCGATGTGAACACCCGCGTAGTGCGCGAGCGCCAGCCGGATCCAGTCGCCGTGGGAGAACACCGCGACCGACTTCCCTGCGTGGTCGCGGCGCAGTTCCTCAACGGCGCCGACCGCGCGCGCCTGCGTTTCACACAGCGTCTCACCGCCGGGGAATCGCACATCGGACGGCCGGGCCCGTAACTGAGACCACAACGGGGTCTTCGCGAGAGAGCGAAGCGTCTTGCCCTCGATCCGGCCGTAGTGCACTTCGCCCAGTTCCTCGCGAATACCGACGTCGAGGCCGCGGGCGCGCGCCAGCGGTTCCGCGGTCTCCCCCGTGCGTTCAAGCGGGCTCGCATACATCGCGTCCAGCGGGACGCCGGCCATTCGCTCGACGAGCCGCGCGGCTTGCGCGCGCCCTTCCTTGGACAAGTGCACGCCGGGCGTCCACCCCGAGAGCTTCACCCCGGTATGCGACGTGAGTCCGTGCCGAATCAGAAACAGCAACATGTCGGCCACTATAACCGCCGGCCCCCGGCTTTCGGACCTTACCCTCGGGTGTAGATCTCCCCGCGCTCACGGAACTCCCGTGCCTTCTCTTCGAGTCCGACCTCGATCACTCGATCCTCGTCCAGACCGTGCGAAGCCGCGTAGTCCCGCACATCCTGAGTGATCTTCATCGCGCAGAAATGCGGGCCGCACATCGAACAGAAATGGGCCTTTTTCGCGGGCTCCGAGGGCATCGTCTCGTCGTGGAACGAACGTGCGGTCTCGGGATCGAGCGACAGATTGAACTGATCTTCCCAGCGGAACTCAAAACGCGCTTTCGACAGCGCATCGTCCCACGCCTGCGCGCCGGGATGCCCCTTCGCCAAATCCGCGGCGTGCGCCGCAATCTTGTAGGCAATCACGCCCTGGCGCACGTCCTCGCGATTCGGCAGGCCGAGGTGCTCCTTCGGCGTCACGTAGCAAAGCAGCGCGGTACCGTACCAACCGATCATCGCCGCGCCGATCGCCGAGGTGATGTGGTCGTAACCCGGAGCGACGTCGGTCGTAAGCGGCCCGAGCGTGTAGAAGGGCGCCTCGTGGCACCACTCGAGTTGCAGGTCCATGTTCTCCTTGATCTTGTGGATCGGCACATGGCCGGGACCTTCGATCATGACCTGCACGTCGTGTTCCCAGGCCACCTTGGTCAACTCACCGAGCGTCCGAAGCTCGCCCAATTGAGCCTCGTCGTTGGCGTCGGCGATCGATCCGGGGCGCATTCCATCCCCGAGCGAGAATGCGACGTCGTAGGAGCGCATGATCTCGCACAGCTCCTCGAAGTGCGTATAGAGGAAGTTCTCCTGGTGGTGCGCAAGACACCAGGCCGCAAGGATCGAGCCGCCGCGACTGACGATCCCGGTCACCCGGCGCGCGGTGAGCGGCACGTATCGCAAGAGCACGCCCGCGTGCACGGTGAAGTAATCCACGCCTTGCTCGCACTGTTCGATCACGGTGTCGCGGTAGATCTCCCAGGTCAGTTCCTCGGCCTTGCCGCCCACCTTTTCGAGAGCTTGGTAGATCGGAACCGTGCCGATCGGCACCGGCGAGTTGCGCACGATCCACTCGCGCGTTTGGTGAATGTCGGGCCCGGTCGACAGGTCCATCACCGTGTCGGACCCCCACCTGATCGACCAGGTCATCTTTTCGACTTCCTCTTCGATCGAGGAGGCGACCGAGGAGTTGCCGATATTGGCGTTGATCTTCACCAAGAAGTTGCGCCCGATGATCATCGGCTCGGACTCTGGGTGGTTGATGTTCGCCGGGATGATCGCTCGCCCGCGCGCGATCTCCTCGCGAACGAACTCCGCCTCGACGCCCTCACGAATCGCGACGAAGTGCATCTCCGGCGTGACGATTCCGCGGCGCGCGTACGCCATCTGCGTGACGGCCGCACCGCCCTTGCCTCGCAACGGCCGGCGGCGCGCGCCGAATCCGGGAACGGGGATCGACAAAGATGCGCCGTCGTACTCCTCGACGTCGGCGCGCGCGCGGATCCACTCGTCTCGCAACGGGGACACCCCTGCGCGCACGTCCACCGCAACCGACGGATCCCCGTGGGGGCCACTGGTGTCGTACAGGCGCACGGCCGGGTTCTGCTCGAGGGTTGCCCCAACCGGCGTGGGCGACAGAACGATCTCTCGCATGGGAACGCGGATGTCCGGACTCGGTCCGGACACAAAGACCTTGCGACTCCCCGCGCGCGCGACCGATCCCGGAGTCGCGCTCCCGTTGGCTGACGTGGTGGTGCTCATTTCGCTCCCTCCGCGGGCATTACCCCGATCAGGTTCCGCGGTCGGCGGCGTGCATCCGCCCTCTCAGCCCGGTCGGCCCGAGCTCCCGCAAGCGCCAATCTTACTCGGCCGGTACGGCCCCTCGCCGGGGTCCGCTACGGGCCGAAGATCGCCAAGGATGCCGTATGACCGTGCAAGAAGTTCTGCCCCGACAGCGGCCCGATCTCTCCGTTGGCGAAGAACCCGGCCAGCGGAACTTCTCCCAGGCCCTTGTGGACTGCGGCCGCGTCGTGGTCCTGCTCCTCGAACATGTTCGAGCCCCGCCCGTTGCACGTGAACAAAAGCGCGCCCGACGTTGGGGAACTGACGGATCCCAGCATCTGCCGAAGATCCTCGTCGGCGGCGCGAGGATCACGAACGTGGAACTGGATGGTCTCGCCGACCTCGACCACGTCGGCCACGACAATGAAGCCCTTCTCGGCGTCGGCCCCCATCACGTTCCGCACGACGAAGTCCCCACGGCCGAAGTCGGTCTTGTATTCGTCTACGACTCGGCCGATAAACAGTGGGCCGTTCGCCATCAGCGCGCGCTCGGCCGGCTCCACCTTCGACCAGATATCGCGAATTCGATCCACCGGTCGCTGGCCGCCAAGCTCGAAGATGAGGTTTCGATCGGCGCGCGTGATGATCATCGGCTCCCCGATGGCCCGGCACCCTTGCGACACCAGCGTCCCGACACGAGCTTGCCCCGAGACCGCGATTCCGACGGCGCCGCGCGCGCGCACCTCGCCTCCGAGGAACATGCGCACCTGCCTCTCTTCATGCACACCACTGACGACTCCGCCGATTACTTGCACGCCGGGCTGCTGCTCGTTCAGTTGCGCCAGCAGATGAACCACCGGAAACGTAAACGGGTCGGACATCAGGATCAGAGTCGAGCCGAACGGCAACTCCCTCGGCCATCCCGAGTACGACGCGTTCTCGTCGTCGAACTCCAGGGCGAACGCCTCGACGCGAGTACCGGGCAGATCCGCCGCCCACACAGATACGGCCGGGCCGTGCTCCAGTTCCCGCGCGCCGCCGATTATCCCTTCGGCCACACACCCTGCGATCTCGGCGCGGCCAAAACAATCCCGCAACACACCGGCGATGTCTTCTGCGGCGTCTCGATGGTCCGACGAGACGAAAGCCAGAACAACGCTCGCCTCGCCCGGAATCACTCCCGCGGCCACCTCGGCCACGGCCTCCTCCGCTGCGCGCAGCGGATCAAGATGCGTGGACAGGCCCGAGCCGATGCGCATAGATGTCACGACCCTTCAGTCTACGCCGCGACTGGTCCCCGGGGAGAACAAACCGTCCGCCCGATTCGCCCGAAACGTCAAGGCCGCGCGGTGCGACGCAAGGCCGCGCGCGCGTCGTCGATCGTCACGTGGCGGCGGCGGAAGTTCCGCAGTGCGAAGCGATCGCAAGCGATCTCGGCCATGGACTTCTTGCCGAGCACCTCGTAGAGGAACCAGTGATACCACTCGTGGCAGTACAGAAACCTCAGCACCTCAGAGCGCGAGCGAAAGGTCAACCCCTCCGACAGCGGCACGAACTTCATGCCCTTGCCCGGCACGCGCTTCGCGCCGAAGTGCACCACCTCGCCGAACGGCATAAACGGCTCCGGAACCTGAAGCGTGATCGAGTGATCTTCGAAAACCGTGAACGCCGCAAGGTGCGGAGCCGTCCGATACCGAAGCGGCTTGACGATCACTTCGTAACCCTCGGCGTCGGGCAGGCCGGCGAGCGCGCGCCGCACGTCGGCAACCGTCAACTCAGGGTGTTTGGACTCGATCCGCACGGGGTCTTCTAGCGCGGCGCGCAACGCTCGAGCTGCGCGCGCGTCGGAGGTTGATAGAAACTCAGCACGACGTGCTCGCATCCGGCTTGCTCCCACACCGGCAGCGAAGCAATCTGCTTTTCGATCTGACCCTCTTGCGCGGGATGCACGAAAAGCTGAACCGAGCGACGGATCTGCGATGGGTCGCGTCCGATCGCCGCGCAATGCTCGTCCAGGATCCCGCTGAGGCGCGAGAACTCCTCCGGGTCGTGCCCGGGCGTGTTCCATTCGTCGGCGTGCCTTGCGACAACCCGCAACGTCTTTCGAGGGCCGCTGCCGCCCACCACGATTGGCGGACGCGGACGCTGCACCGGCTTGGGCAAACAGAACGCGTCGCGCAAGGTGTAGTGGTCACCGTCGAAAGACACGGTGTCCTCGGTCCACAACTTCTTGATCACCTCGAGCGCCTCGTCCAACATCGCAATGCGCGTTCCCGCCGCGGGGAAGTCGATTCCGTAGCCGAGATGCTCGGGCTCATGCCATGCCGCGCCCATCCCAAACTCGAGGCGCCCGCCGGAGATGTGGTCCACCGCGACGGCCATCTTCGCGAGCACCGCCGGATGCCTATACGTCACGCCGGTGACCATGCACCCCACACGCGCGCGCTTCACGACCGACGCCATGGCCGCCAGCGTCGTCCACCCTTCCAGCGTGTCCTGGCGCTGCGCCTCGGGCGTCGTGCCGAGCCCGTAGAAGTGGTCGTAGTTCCAAACTGCGTGAAACCCCAACTCGTCGGCCGCGCGCCAAAACGCCTCGAGTTGCTCGTACGGGAAGCAAGGGGCGAGTTTCGCAGAGATCAGCATCCGCGCATCCTCACCCGACAGGCGCGCGCGCGGCAAGTAGAGGACTCATCCGCCGGTCGGCGGCGGGTGGTCGCGCGTATTCAACGCAGTTCCAAACGCGCCTCGCGAGCGACGAGACGCGCCGAACGAAGGAACACTGCGCAAATGAGTGCGCCGACAACGACATCCGGCCAAGGCGACCGCGTCAACCAAACCACCGACGCCGCGAGCAAAACCGAGACGTTTGCTATCAGGTCGTTCTGCGAGCACAGCCAGACCGACCGCATATTGATGTCCTCGGCACGATGGCGCCAAAGCACGGCAAAGCACACGCCGTTTGCGGCAAGCGCGAGAGCACCCACCGCACCCATGGTCTCGAACGTCGGGAGTTGAGGGAAAAGAAGCCTGTAGACGAGTTGCCCGAGGACCAACGCGCCGAACAGACCCATTACCGCCGCCTTTGCAACAGCGGCCCGCGCCTTCCATACCGGGCCGCGCGCGACGACGTAGAGACTAAAACCATAAACAAGGGCGTCCCCCAGCATGTCGAGGGAGTCGGCGAGCAGGGCTACGGAACCTGCGAGCCAGCCGGAAACGAGCTCCACGATAAACATCCCGGCATTCACCAGCAGAACGAAGCGAAGCGTCGCAGCTTGGCGCTCGCGCAACCCGTCAACTGCGCAAGCCTTGTCGGTACAGCAATCGTCCATAGCCTCTAAGGTACATGCCCGGTTCCGGCAGCTGACCAAGCAGCATCCGCTACTCGATTGACAGCGCGATTCTTGCGATTTCCCTACCGATATTCTCAGGAGCGAGGACGAAGTCGATGCACCCGGTCTCTATTGCGCTCTCGGGCATGTCCGGCTGTTCCGCCGTGTCGAGCCTCTGCGCGATGGTGATGCCGCCCACTTCCTTGATGCCGCACAGCGCGGCCGCCCCGTCGCCGTCATAGCCGGAGACGATGACGGCGATGAGCTTCCCGTCCCAGTTGTCCGTGAGTGAGCGCAGGAAGACCGTGATCACGTCAGGCCATCCCCTGGGCTTGGAGATCGGCTTGAGGCGGAATTCGCCATCAAGAACATGCAGGTCACGCTTCTCGGGAATGATGAACACGTGGTTGGGCTCAATGACGAGGTCGTCGGTGATCAACTCAACCGGCATCGTCGTGTAGTTCGGGAGGATCTTGTGCAACCTGGTCGCCACGGTTCTCAGGTGATTGACGATGACGATGGCAACCCCCATGTCAGCCGGGAGATTCTGCAGCAATCGAATGTATGCGTCGAGACCACCAGCCGAACCTCCCACGCACACTACTGGGAAGTCCTTAGCCGCGCTCCTAGCTTTCATTGAGAATCACTCCATGGTCTGGGAGTCCGAGGGAACCGCGCCGCTAAGCGCTACGACAAGCCTATTCCGGCCACGAGCGCCACGGCGGGCCCCAGGACGATCCAAGGCTGCCGTTCCTTGACGAGCAAGTATGCGAGGAATCATCCGAGTACGCCAAAGTGAGTGCGAGAACGATGGACAACAGGATCCGAGCGCTTCGGGTGTGCGCTGACGCGATGGACCACCGCGGCGCAGGCACGGATGACACCGTCGCGAACCTCCTTGCGCCAGCGGCTGAGCATGAAGGGACGTGTCCCCAACGCTTCGGCGACGTCCTCGACCTGCACGCCGTCGATCTGGCTGAGCTTGACCGCGTTGAGCTTGAATTCAGCGGAATAGCGGTTGGTGGTGCGCGGTTTGTTGGGTCTGGCCATACAACCCTCCTTGAGCGTTAGGCCAGAGTGTCAACTATTTCGGGGCAAGTGCTCGGTCCGTTGCACGCGCGTCCGTCTGCGGAAACAGCCACGACATTCGGAGTTCATTTGCGCATCGCCGACCATCAAGTATCGCCCTCAGAGGTTTCACGCCTCATGATGAACCAGAACCCGATCCCGGTTGCAGTTAACGCAACGACTGCCCCTGCGATTAACCCTGGGACGGAGGTGATACCGGGCGTGCAGCCCATCAGAGTGCACGCAGCCCCTCTGCACTGGTCTGGGCACTTGGAGGGCAGACTGAGGGCAATGAAGACGGCAACTGCCCAGCCGAGGAGAATCAGGACTACTGCCTTACGTTTCACGACCATCGCCCCCTTGTCTGGTCCGTAAAACAACTTGGCGCGTCAACGGCTCCGGCGACGCCCGACGGCCGCTGCATTCGCTTGCCATACCGTGCGCCTACCACCCTGAATCCCGGCTCTCCCCTGACGCAGAGTATCTCCCGACCCCGAAAACAGCTCTTGCCGATGGCGTCAAAAGGAGAACGATAATGACAACGCCGGTGCCAATGACATCGAAGTGGCCTTGGGCAGCCCTGACGATCCAGCCGACTCCGCTCACCAAGAGCAAGACCCAATACGCCCAAACCTGGAGGCGGTATAGAGCGACGGCCGCTATTGCGTAAACGACAGCGAAGATCCATCCCAGAGGGGGAAAGAGCAACGCAAGGATGGCGGAGACACCTGACACCACGCTGGCAGCAAAGACAGTCCCGGGAGGCTCTCCCACTGATCGGTCCGACTGACTATTCATCGGCTCACTCGTTGCGCATGACCGGCAAACCGGCCGCACGCCCTCGCCGCAGAGCGTACCTCACCTGGCCGGTATGTCTGCGTCGATGCGCCGGTTCGACGGCTCCTCATGTCATTCCGCAACATCACTTCTCCTTCGCCTGGGACGCATTGGTCCGCTCACGAATGGGACAACTTGAGGCCGACGAGTCCGATGACGATGAATGTGACCGAGACGATCCTGGCGACAGTCGCTGGGTCCTTGAAGAGCACAATCCCTACGATGAACGTTCCCACCGCACCGATGCCCGTCCATACAGCATAGGCCGTTCCCATCGGAATCGACTTCTGTGCAAGCCAGAGGAACACACCGCTCAAACCCATGGCGGCGATAGCGACGGCCATCCAAGGGAGCTTGTGGCTTGTCGTCTGCGAGAGCTTCAGCCCGAGCGGCCATCCCATCTCGGACAGCCCGGCAACGAGCAGGTAGATCCAACCCACAGGTCACCTCCTATCTCATCCGCGTCCGACGACAATGCGTATCCGTCACCACCGTGCCACGTGTTCGTCTAAAGATGTCCTGCGGCTGAACCGCGAGCCGAAGGCGAGCGTCGGCTCCAGCCGCGATCAGACCGCCCGGCGTGTTGTCATCCGTTGACGGACCGGTCATCCTCCGAGGTCTTCCTCAGCGCGGAGATGTCACTCGAGATCCGCTGAAGTAGATCGCGCTGTTCCCTCAATCGCACCACAACCAGAATCGCCCACGCGATCGGAAGGGCGTACGCGAGAGCCGCAAGCACCGGCCAGATACTCACACTCAACCTCCTCCCAGGCTGTTCAACGACTTCGCCGATCAGACGCCGGGAGCGCGCCAGCGGGAGCGATCGGCTGCAATGGCGGGTTGTACAGCTTCATGCCAGTGCCTTCTCCATCCTCAGGTCCGCGTCATGTCGGGCCGGGTGATAACCGAGGCGCTTGTAGAACCCCACGGCGTCACGATCGACATTCGAGGCGACGGTCGAGCATCCCTGCTCGCGAGCGAAGTTCTCTGCAATCTCAAGCATCTTCCCTCCGTGACCAAGACGCTGGGAGTCTTCGACGATCGCGACGCGACGCAACCAGGCGACGGGAGGATCGAGATCAACACGCACCACACCGACAGGTCGACCTGCGGCCAGGAAGAGGAAGGGATGGTTACTCGCCGCGCGATCATCCGGATGATCGGAGTCGTAACCCTCCTGACCTCGTGCGTCCCAGAGCACCTGCCTGCGGATGGCATGAAACGTGAGCCAGTCATCCTCCGTGGCCACACCACGGAGTTCAACGGAATCAGAGTGAGAAGTCATGGGAACGGTGGCTGTCTGTGCAACTTACATCCGTGCGCGGCCTGCCAGCCATCTCTGTCACCGTATCCGCCGGTCACTTCCTGACCGCGACGTAGGCCATGACGTGAGTGTGCGGCGTACCGTGGGTGTCGTGAATCTCCTTCTCGCATGCGAGGAGCGTCTCGCACCCTCGCGTGCAGTCCCTCAGGTCATCCATGGTGTAGGCGGTAACCCAGGTGCCTATTCGCTCCGAGAAGAAGCTGTCGCCTTCAACCTTCACTGCCTCCTGCCTCAACCTGCGATTGCTCGGATCGTCCGGAGTCACGACAGAAAGGTAGAGGACACCGCGTGGTTCCAGGGCACTGAGGAGCGACCCAATGATCTCCTTTCCCGTGCTCTTCTTGAAGAAGTTCAACGCGGCACCCGTAGAAACAACAAGCCGGTATGCCCCATCCCCGTAGGCGTGCTCTGCGGCAGAGCCCACGACGCAGTTAACCTGCAAGCCCCTTTCCTCGGCCCGGGATGCGAGTGACCGGAGCCCCACGGCAGAGACGTCAAGGGCATCCACGCGCCAGCCTTGGGAGGCCAGCCAAAGAGAATGACGGCCTTCCCCCGCGCCCACATCTATCGCACGCCCAGGCATCAAGGACTTGCAGAGTTCAACGACCTCCTCGTCGGGGTCGAAATCGCCGTACCCGCCTCCGGCGTAGATCTCATCCCAGATGTTCATGTGCTCAGCGCCACCCGTCATCGTCTTCTCGGCACCGCCTCTCTCAAAAGGTATCGGTCTGCACAACGACTTGGGCGATGACCCGACGGCGACGCCGGCCGGGTCCGCGACGAGTCATGCCGAGACCCATGAGACCGCGCCCGCGGTAGCGGACTCCACCGTCGTCCTCAACTTCAGGGCCAACGGTTCGTAATCGACCATCGTGTTGGTCTTCGCAACCAGGACGACAACGGCGATGTCGAATCTAGTGAGATTCTGCTGGTGCGGCATCTTCTGATCAGCCGTAACCAAGGCGTCGAACACCTGAGACGCACGAGTCAGAAGTTCACCGTTCGAGAAGGAGGCCCAGCCAGCGTCCCTCACAGTCACTACCTCGTGGCCAGCGAGCAGTGCCTTCAGGCGCCGAGGCACCGATTCGTCAAGCAGAATCCGCATACAACTCCGCGAGGAAGGCGTCGCTGGCTAACTCGAGGAAGCGCACCGCCTGCTCTCGCGAGACGGAAGGGAAATCGTCTAGAAACGTCTCAAGATCGCTGGTCTCTAGGTGGTCGAGCAGCGTGCGAACGGGCACCCGCGTGCCGCGGAAGACGGGGGCGCCGCTCATCACGTCGGGATCCACCGAGACAACCTCGTTCACCGGAACTGCACGGTTCATCGCCCTCAGATTGTACTCCGGGTGCGGCAAGCTGATCGGCATAACGTCCTGCGGCTTAACCGCGCGAGCCGAAGGCGAGCGTCGGTTCCGGCCGTGAGTTGACCAGCACGTCACACATCCTGGGCCCATGCCCGAATCTCGCTGGCGAGTCGATCCAGTTCCTCTCGCGGGACCAGCGGGAGTTGCTCGATGGAGAAGACGACGCGCCCATCCTCCACCCTTGCCAGGCGGCCCGACGTGATGTCGTTAGGCGCATGCTGCGGCACCACCATCAGATGGGCATGGGCCACCCCATATCCGTGAACGAGATATCCGACGCGATCCGGGTCCAGGTTCCTCTGCAACGCACGCCCGAACCGTTGGGCGACCTTCATCATGTGCGCAGCAGTCGCATCCGGCACATCCGTGAAGTGGTCGATGTGCTCCCGCGGGATGATCGCGATCTCACCAGGCCGCACCTGGTGCAAGCTCAGGAAAGCGACACACTCGTCGTCTCCGTACACGAAGCTCGCCGGCTCATCGCCAGAGATGATTCTGCAAAACACGCATCCTTCATTCATGGGGGGTCTGGTCATCGACTTGGCGCGTCAGCGGCCCTGCAAGTGCTCGGTCGGTTGCACGCGCCGGTTGAGCAGCGGTCGGGCCATCATGACAGGATCGGAGCGGGTTCGGCAGTAGGAAGAGGGCGGACGCGCTTGGCGCAGCCTGCCCGCACCGAGATGACGGGCGACCCGGCAATGCGGCCGCCGGCAGGACGATCCTGCTCGATCACTACCGCTTCCTCCTCCGACGAGCAGTCCTTCATGCTCACTATCTGCACGACCATGAGACGACTCAGGACTGGCCACGTCTCCGAGTCGCGGACGCTAAGCCCGACCAACGAAGGGATCCGCGGCTCGGTTGCCCATCGTTCAGTCGCCCAGCCTGCGAGAGCAAGACCGATCACAACGAACGCAACGATGAGTTCGCGACGGGATGCGCGTCGATCCTGGATCTGCCGGCTGCGACGTCGCAGGTAGATGACCATAGAGGCAAGCCCTATCGCGCCAAGCGCGGCGAACGCGGCCATGGCCGGCGCGTGATCGACGCACCTCGGAAGTTCTTGACCCGCTCGGGGGTCACAGAACTCCCTCAGCGAGAGCAAGGCTCCGAATCCGATGGCCGCCAAACACACCAGGGAAACGACGATCGCGCAGATTCCAAGCCCAAGGAACGGATCCACCCCTCGTCCAGGGCCGAGGTCCTCTCGACGGTGCAGGTCAATCATTCCTGGACATCCAGGTGCTCCACGACGAGAGCGACGCCGTTTGCGGAAGCGTCACTTCAGCAGCCTGTCGTAGTCGGCGTGCGTCCCGATCCAGAACCAGACAAGCCCCTCGGGCGCTTCCACGGCCAGGGCCCGGTGGTGCAGGCCGACGCGAGCCGAGCGGAACCGACCCACCTTCTTGAAATGGAGCGAGGGGTGCCTGGGATCCTGCTTGAGCCGGGTGAAGGCTTCGTCGGCGGCTTCCCGGACGTCATCGGAAAGGGAGCGGTACAGATCCCAGAACGCGGGAGACGCGCGGTGCCTCAAAGCTCGGAGGTGCGTCCGGCGTCGTAGTCCTGCACGGCGTCCCTCGCGAGCGCATCGAGCTTCCCTGCCTTGACATCGCGCTCGAACCGACGGTCCCAGATCCTCCAGTCGTACTCGAGAAACCAGGCGCGGAACTCCGCCGCCTCCTCGGGGGAAAGGGATTCGATGTCCCTTTCAAGTCTCTCCAGCTTGGTCATAGGGACAGTTTACCTAGGTGCACCGTTAGGGTCCGTAGAACGACTTGGCGCGTCATCGGCCGGACCCGCGCGAAGCGGGCGGGCGGTCCGTTGTACGCGCGGATTCAACGGCGGTCACCGTCCGGCCTGCTGGCCAGCCATTCATCCCGCAGGATCGCACACCAGACTTCGTCCGTTGGCTCACCCCCCGCCCGACGATACTGCCGGAAAAGCCCCTCCCTTTGCATGCCGACTTTCTCCATCACCCGAAGGGACCCGAAATTCCTGGAGTCGGCACTCGCACTGATCCGGTTGAGATCAGGCAGAGCGTTGAATGCGGCATGAATGACCGCCGAAGCGGCCTCAGACGCCAGGCCTTGGCTCCAAACCCGCTTGGCAATCGACCAGCCCATAGTCCCCCGGCAGTGCTCCGCCACAAGGCCGAGGTTCAAACCGCCGACGACGACGCCCTCGAGTTCCGCCGCCCAAGCACTGTGAAGCGAGCGATCCAGCAGAACCTGCCGCGCGACGAACTCCTCCGCGTGAGTCTTGGTATAGGGGTGCGGCACGGGGAGGTAGCGACTCCATTCTTCATCGGACGCATACTTGAAGACGTCACCCGCGTCGTCCAACTGCCAAGGACGAAGCCGAAGCCTCGCAGTGGAGATGATTTCGGGGATCTCGCCTCTCATCGCCTCACGCCCGTTGAACGACTTGGGCGTTCAGCGGGCGGGAGTGCGCGCGCGGAAACGGTCCGTTGCACGCACGAGTTCAAAGGCGCGCGACCTCTTAGAGATCCTCGGGAGTAAGTCCGGTTCTCTTGGCGATGCGCGCGAGCATCTTCGGCCCGATCTCCTCCCCATCGTGAAAGGCGAAAGTGAAGTCCGGCCAACCTGACCGCTCGAGGACTCGATGGGAGCCGCGCTGTCGCTTGATAGATCAACCGATCCTTAGGAGCGCCGCCAGGACGCGCCGCGCCTTGGTCCCCGACCATCCGCTCACGCCGCAGCGAAGGAGATGTCGTTAAGGTCAGCATCGGTCTCCCCGTGTTCGAGCTGATCCGCCAGGATCCGCAAGGCGATGGCCTTCACATGCGCGATCGCCGCACCGGGACTGTCACCGTAGGCGAGCGCCCCGCTTAGCTCGGGAACCTCGGCGAGCCAGCGGCCGTCGTCTTCCTCCTCGACTTCAAGCGTGAACCTCATCGGTCCTCCTTAGGACCAGATGATACCTGGGGCCGCCCGCCGCCCTTGGTCCGCTGAACGACTTGGCGGCTCAGCGGCCGGACGCCCGCGCAGCGGGCGGACGGGTCTGCTCTAGCCGCGAGTTATGCAACCGTTTCACCATCCCCAATCCCGGCCCTATCGCGCGGCGGTCATCCATATCAAGACCCCTCCCCCTGCAACGACTGCCGTGAGGATTGAATAGAAGACAAGCTTCCCACGCCTGCTAAGCGGAGCGTCCTGATGAGGTTCCCGAATGCGTTCGAAACCGGCCGGGATGTCCCCAGAGGCATAACCTCTCGAGGCATAACCTCTAAGGCCAAGGCTCCGACGTGACTTACTCGACCGGTCACTCACGGCTCTTACCTCGGGCACCATCCGCTTGCATAACGTCCGGCTTCAGGCGCGCGCCGCGCGCGGCGCGTCGCCCTGTAAGCCGTTGTTCGGTGGCACGCACAACTGAACTGCGCTGTATTGAAAAACCGCAAACGAAATCGGCCGTTTGTGGACAGGAATGGTTTTCTTGGCCTGAAAGGCTTCCGATTCAAGACCGACTCAACGATTCTTCACACCCGAGAATGACGCTTTCGCGTTCGCCCGTGGCCGTCCAAGGGTGACCTGCTCCAGCGCCTGAAGACTGGCAACCACACGGATGGAATGCTTCGAGAGCTCGCGAATTGCCGAATGGAGTTGCTCGGGCCCAGTGCTTGCCTTCGCCAGTTCGAACATGTGCTTCGCGCAGGCGTGCAGCGCGGTGTGAACCTTACCCAGTCTCGTATATTCCGCCGTCCCCACATGCCGACGCCCCGGCCCATCGTACCAGCGTCCGAGACGGCAATCGGTGGCCGCAATTTGGCAGCGCCTGACGTCGTCCTCGGACAATGGCAGGTGCAACTGCTTCGATAGCACCAGTTTGTCGATAAGAAACTTCCGCCACTCCAAGTGATCTAGAATCGCCATGTGAAACAGACCGGTCTCGTCGTCGGGCCAGCTTTGCCCGGAGGCAGCGAAGACCAGGAAGTCTTCCAATGGCATCGGTCGAGCGATCCAGTAGCCTTGGGCGTGCGAGCATCCCGCTTGCTGGAGCTCACGATACGTGATCTCCGTTTCCACGCCTTCCGCTACGACGTCGAACCCCATGTTATGCGCCATTCGGATATTGGAGTTAACGATCCACGCATCCTTCTCCGAGGCGTGCATTCGGCGCACTACGCCATTGTCGAGCTTTAGACTGGTAAAGAGATATAACCGGAAGTTGTGGATGCGTGGTTTGAACAAAGACGCGGCGTACCCTTCCTTCGACTGAAAGCGATGTCGGAGGCCGGTGCTCGAACACCGGCAGGAAGGAGTACGCCAGTGCTCAAG
>Ga0265292_1001394_pt1 | contig 21527 bp, 14 predicted proteins | sample Munlanlewell296A_FD_189080 | JGI IMG/M metagenome (GOLD analysis project Ga0265292, IMG submission 189080) | Leachate microbial communities from a municipal landfill in Southern Ontario, Canada - Leachate well 296A | ecosystem: Engineered > Solid waste > Landfill > Unclassified | place: Canada... | reverse complement strand
ATTTACGCGCAGCACGCGTTATGCGGCATGCCGCATGGAAACTTAAGTCTAAAGGAGGGGCTTTACAAGAGTTAAAAGAAGTTGCTATATTGTCTGAGTGAGGTCAAACTCGCTGAAAAACTCCGGTCATAAACATTTATTATTTCTTCTTCTATCCGTTTTCTTGCAGCATCGCGACAAGAAGAACATGTTCCCTGACTAATTTCTTGAACTTTGTAAAATATTGAATCTTTCCGTTTCACTTTAGAAGTTTTAGTATCTTCCTTTAAAACTCTTTTGCAACTTTCACACAAAACAACATTGCCAGCTTTTACTTCAATTATTTCTTCCTGCTTTGCTTGCTCTAATCCTTGCTTTGCCTGCTGACAATCGGAATCTATTTTCAATACTTTTTCGAAACTATCAATTGAAGAATCTATTTCTCCTTTTTGCAAATATTCTTGTGCAAGAATTAATGAATTGGTAATTTCGTCTATCTTATTTATTTCATTTTTAACTTTGTCTAATCTAGTGTCCGCAGGATATTTTGTTAAAAACAGTTGATATTCAACTTTGGATTGTGGATAATTTTTAATTTTATATAAATAAATATTTGCTATGGTAAGCTGTGCGTCACTACTAAATTCACTGGCGGAGTATTTTTCAATAATTTTCTTATATTCTACGATTGATTCTTGATATTTATTCTCATTCTTTAACTTTTCTGCTTCATTAAAATGATACTTAACACCACAACCAGTAACGACTACTAAAAGTATAAAATAAATTAACTGGCCATAAACTTTTCTAATCATTGTTATTTACCTCCAGATTTTATAGTTTTCAATGTTCTGCATAAAAGCTCCACGACCTGTCTTTTATGATCGTCTGTAATTAACCACTTTATTTACCATGATTAAAATTTATAAGATACAAATGTCGTACTTATCGTATTATCTGCGATATTTAAAACTAATTGGGGCATATGAAATCTATAGTCTATTTTGTCATTTTCTTTGTCTAGATGTAACATGCTAGTCTGTTGTATCTCTTTGGCTGATACACCCGAAATGAAACCACTAACAACTCCAGCCACCGTCAAAATCAGAAAATTTCCTTCTTTTGTACTATATGTAGTAAAATCATCCTTAACTGGAGGAGCAAAATAGGCTAACGTTCCTAATACGACACCCGAAATTAGACCAGACAAGGTATATTTATATATAGCTTCTTCTCTAGTTGTTGGCTGAGAACCTAAGATGCCGAAAGTCTTACCTACTGAAGAACAATAATAAACATACCTTTTAGTCTTTATATATTGAGAATCATATTTCAACGCTTTATTTTCATTGTTTGATGATGTAACAGCTGTATCATTTACGTTAGTCGCTTTTCCAAGATCTGCAACGACCTTTAAAATCTCGCCGTGCTTTAGTTCCACAGGTTTTGTAAATTCACCATACCCGTTTCTAACAACTCTTATATTATGTATACCTAAAGGAATATCAGTTATTATGCAAGGTGTAGTAGCACGGTACTGGTCATCGATATATACTTTAGCATCTTTTGGTGTTGAGGTTACAGAAATCCCAGCAATAGATTTTTCTTCTCCATGATTAACAGATACTATTGTACGTTTATCAAACTCGAGGGTAGAAGTGATACATACAGTCTTTCCACCTTTAACTTCAGTAGTTTCTGTGTATTCTTTGTAATCGTTTAGCAACACTTTAACTGTATGAACTCCCGCAGAGATGTCTGGTATTTTGCGTGGGGTATCCGCGTAGTACTTGTTATCGATATACACTTTCGCACCGTTTGGTGTAGACTCTACATACACCGCGCCGGGCTTTTCTCTCAACTGAAGAACCACCTCGTTTTCGCTGTTAAACACAACACTAACCCGTTGTTCCTGCGGAAAGTATTCTACGCCGTACTCCGCTTTGACAGTATGCTCGCCAAGCGCTAATTTTTTAATCCTCAACCCCATCGGCGTTGCCGTACCGACATACACCCCGTCGCACCACACCTGCGCGCCGAGCGGGATGGTCTTAACAACCACCAATCCCATCTGCTGGCTAAGTTCTACGTTTACTTCCTCTGTTTTCCCAATGATAACATTAACCTTCTCCTGTTGTGAAACATACTTGTCTTTGGATATAATTACCTGCCGTGTCCCTGCAGGAACTTTAGGAACTGTAATTGGTGTTTTCCCAATGGGTTCGCCGTCAATAACAACATCGGCACCCGGCGGGTTGCTAACGATTTTAATGCTTCCGTAGCCCACAGTGTCCTCTATCCCGGGAGTTTTGGCAGTATCGACTGCTTTGTTACCCAGAAGTTTGTTCGCTATTCGTGCAGAAAGTTCTTCAATTTTGTCAGGCATAACTTCTAAACTTTGTGTGTCTATACGTTCAGAAACGTCGATTGCTGCGGTTTCTACGTCGTTAACGTCTATGTTTAAAAAATACTTAGTACCGAGCTTGCTTAACCGTCCGGTAATAATCTTTTTTACTTGTAATAACCTGCCCATCTTGACTGCACATTCGCGGTCAGTACACCCACTAAAGTTTTGGAAATTTTGTTCATTTAATATTTTTTGCATATTCCCGCGGTCTACCACAACAAAAAGATTAGTTTTGCCTAGCGAGTATCTTATTTGGTCAGCAATAGATGCAGGTTCTGTCTCTGATACGTTTGTACCAGAAAATTCAGTTACTGCTATATTTAACTTTTCTTCCGCCAAAAGTACATTTGTGAAAAACAATAAGACTAATGGCAGAAAACTGATTCTTTTATTCATGACTAAAACATTATATAACATTTCGATGTTGTTTTTTGACCCTCGTGTTTAACCATCACACTATTTATTTCAACCTTAAAAACACTAAAATCTGTCCGAAAACTACCCGCTTCTTATTACTTTTTCACCACACCATACAACCACTTTCACGACAATAAACGCCCTATAGTCATGCCTCTTTTACCATACCCACATTTTCTTACACTCGCTCTTTTGACATAGTAACCAAAAGGCATTGATACCAGTGTTAACTTTAATACCGTTTCTTTAGATACGATAGCACCGATTTACAGTCCCGGCATTTATTTACTGGTTCCATAAACTCTTCAGGTGATACCGTTATATATCTATCCGGTGTTCTAAGTATCGCTCTCCACGCCTCTGTAATATTTTTGCCTTTCAGTTTCGGACTTGTGACTGTCTCCAATAAATCTTTGTTCTCAGTCGGTATAACATGCACATGCCGATAATCAGAACATTTATGGTCTCTGTTCTTTGTCATCAACCCTGCCAGTAAGGTCTGTCGCATCATCTGATAAAACGGTTCATAATACAAACCCTCTGCTTCCACCTGTTTAAACGGTGAATCTTCGGCTTGAATCAGTTTGTCGTATATCTGATACCGTTCCTTTATATATTTATTTTCCACCGGGTATTTCTCTGTATATTTCCATTCAATAAAAAACATCACTTTCGTATTATCAAAACGCTGCCCGATCATAACAGCATCAATTGACGTACAATTTGCTCCAGGTGTCCAGGATTTTTCTTTCAAGTAGTTTTTCTCACCGATAAATTCAAACTCTACATAGCCCGTGTCTACAGTGCGCGCACACAAAATATTTTTATCAAGAGCTTTCAATACTTCGGTTGCTACATCTTTTCTCTGACGCATAAAAAATAAGTGATTCAAACACGCGACTTGTGACGAAAGCAAGTGTCCCGATGGTTCATTAAAATTACCAGGCCAGAAAGGTATCTTGTTCGTCTTGAAATACTCTTTTACATCCTGCCGTATGCCTTCCCAAAGATTAGATTCCGGTTCCCTTAAAACAAAATCCCGGGCTTTACCTTTAAAAACGCCCTGCCCCGAATCCTTAAATACTGAATCCCGGGTCTTAACAGCTTTTGTCCGTTGTTGTTCTCTGTAACTCATGCGACCTCCTCATTTTATTAGGGAGTCATACAGCAAGTTCCCTGATTTGATACCACTGATTATATGATTTCTCTCAGCAATTATCAAGACACTCATTAACTACCCCAATATTTAATACTCCGACGCTATCCTCTGTTCAACTATTACACACTACCTCTAGAATCAACTGTGGCATTGTTTTGGCTTGATTTGGTTAGCGTGCCAGTCCAATCCACCCTGACCTTCACTGTACCAACCATACCCACCTTGAATCATCTTGGATTTGTTTTCCTATCCTTTTACCAAGATACAGCCACTTCCCCGATCCTTCTACACTATCAAACTCTACTACCCTTCACACTTCTACCACCGGAACCTACCAAACTCTTACCCTACTTTCATCGTCTCTAAAAACAAACACAAACACTCAACAACCACACCGCCTAACCCATTTGTTTCACGTCTATCCCCAACACATACTAACATATACATCCGCCCAGCTCTCTTTATCCACACCGACACGCTACCACACTTCTTATCAATATTCTACGCCGATATTTTCTTATACTTTTCTGCCACACTTTGTCTTGCGTTTCTCCTCTAAACCTCAATTTTCACTTCATTCAATCCTATAATTTCAGGGCTTTCTATCCTTCTTCCCTTCAACTCCACAATTAAACTACCAATCCGATTCCGCTCAGGCTTTATCGCCCCAGCACAATACCGTTTCCAGTACTGTTCCTTATTCTTAACTTTATACCCAGTGCCAATACCAGTACAAATCCGACGCCAGTAACATTACCACTGCTATTACTGGTCCCGCCCTGAACCTAAACTACTGTCATCTTTTAGTTCAGGGGGCAAGGGGGGCTATGGGGGGTTAGGGGGTGTTCTGTTCTGGAGTGTTAGAAGAAAGAAGTTGCTGTTATGATTGCCGTGACTGTGGAGTTATTAGTACCGTGCCTGATTTCCGGACGCAAACGACGCCCGCTTTTTTCACATTATCCACCCCGGGGACACATTTTTTTAATCATTAACTCCGACGATACCATAAAACCTATACAACTAAAACACCCCTGAACACCTTCTTTATCCTTGGCTTTGTTGAATATATCCGTGATCCGTTGACAATAGTTTTTTTCTAATCTTCCTTTTTTAATAATATACGCCCCGTGGGTTGACATTTATACACCGCTTGAGATCCTTGACACAGCTACAATACCATTTCAACTCGTAAACTATCATTTTTTATAGTTTGGGGTATATTTAGACGACAAAACACTATAAATTCTTGCCAAAATCTTGCCACTTTTAGCACAGAACTATACATCACCATACATAATGATACACACACAAATTTCTTTTTCTGTATACAGGGAATTTATTTACCGACGAGGTTATAGATTTTTACCGTTAGACGATGCTCTCCCAACTGAGCTACACCCCCATCTTGTAAGGTATATATCATTATACTTTTTTAGGGTGTTGTGTAAAGAAAAATTCACTTTTTGTATATCTTCATATTTTCTATGATTATATTCTTTGCATCCACCAAATTCTTTGCCCTGAAATCCGGTTTTAATTCCCGATTATACTCATAATCAATCAGTATTGTCCTGCACCCGGCGTTTCTTCCGGCATCAATGTCTCTCCATAGGTCACCTATGAAAAACGATTCTTTTATATCAATGTCCCACTTCTTCGCAGCTGATAAAATCATGCCAGGTTCAGGTTTTCGGCATCCGCACTTATCCTTATCATCATGCGGGCAAACGATTACTTCATCAATCCCGCAGTTGAGCTTAAGGTACTCATTCATTTTGTTGAGTTCATCCCATGTCATTATTTTACGGGTGATATCCGGCTGGTTAGTAACAACCAGTGTGACAAACCCCAGTGATTTTAGCTCTGACACAACACTCTTCGCACTGTCAATAATACAAAAATCCTCAATCCTTTTAGGCGACTGAGGGTTTCCGTTTCTTATAATAGCTTTATTCAACACACCGTCACGGTCAAAAAACACAGCTTTTTTGCTCATAGATTAATCTCCTTATTTCATAGTCCTCATCTTTTGGATAACACCAGACATACCATCTGTTTCTTCAATATTTCGCATAATAATAAATCCCTGGCCATACAGGTCCGTACGCTTGGTTATCTGCGCAGCTTCATTCTTGAACCCGAAATTGAGTAATGCTTTGTATAAAACCCATTCCGCAAAACCTTCAGTGAGAACCAACCTTTGATCTTTGGGACAGTTCGCGTACTGCCACGCATGCGCGTACTCATGCGCAAGTACGCCAACCGCTAGTGCCTGTGGCAGGTTCTCAAGAAGGTATATTTTGTACTTCCTGCCTTTCTTCTGGAATAAACCCAGGAGGTCGGCTTTATCACCGGACTCCACACCGTTGCCTATAGTGCCCATCTTGTTTTTATCAACGAGTTCTACTTTGGGGAGATGGTCTACGTATAAACCCAGGGTTACACGGATATATTTACTTGTCCGCGCCAGTAGTTGATCTACTTTGATACTATCCTTCACGGCAGTACGGTTGCATATTTCACAGATAAGCCTGTCATCGGGTAATAATAAATATGTTTTTCCTACCGGATTCCCGCAGACATCGCATTTATTATTACTTTTATGGCATTTGATACAGTACGACTTCCCGCTGTTGTCGTATGTCCACCAGCGTGTAACCAGCGCGATACCGCAGGACGCGCATTTTTCGGTTTTTTGATAACACTTTTCACAGACCGGGTTGTCTTCAACAACATATCCATTATCAAACAAATTACCGCAGAGCCGGCATTTTTGTTTATGCTGATAACATTCATCGCAATACTTCTCACCGGATTCTACAACCCAGTATTTTCCGGTAATAATATTTGCGCAGGACATACATCGCGGTAAATTGTTAAAACATGCCGGGCAGGTGGTTCTCCCGTCTTTTAGATTGAAGTACTGGCCATAGATAATTTTGCCGCATAGATTACAATTAATTTCAGCGGCTGCATATAAAGTGCAGGTAAAAAAAATCAGGGCTAATATAACTACCGGTATTTTATTGAATTTCATAATGTTTATTGTAATAATTATGTTTGAATAATACAAATTTCAATATATTTGTTATTATACCTATCGTAGAAGGGAAATTATTATGACAGCTATACAGACGATTGATTTAACCAAAAAGTTTAAGGGCCGTACTGCTGTGGATACGCTTAATCTTACAATAAAAAAAGGCGAACTTTTTGCCTTACTTGGCCTAAACGGTGCGGGGAAAACTACGACTATCAAGATGCTATGCTGCTTATTATCTCCCACCAGCGGAACCGCTGTGTTATTAGGCGATAGTATTGTTGAACAAGCAGTAGCGGTGAAACAAAAAATTAATTTATCCCCGCAGGAAACTGCGGTTGCGCCCGGCCTTTCAGTTAAGGAAAACCTGGAATTGATCGCAAGAATATATGGGCTGGGGAAAAAAGCTGCACGGTTAAAAACTGAAGAAACAATGCAGGCATTTGGATTATCCGCCCGCGCTAAGGATAAGGCAAAAACTTTATCCGGTGGCCTGCAGCGGAGGTTGAGTATCGCAATGGCGCTGATCTCAAACCCGGAGATAATCTTTCTTGATGAACCAACCCTTGGGCTGGATATTGTCGCACGGCGTGAGTTATGGAAGGTAATGAATGATCTAAAAGGTAAGATAACGATGGTACTGACAACGCATTATCTTGAGGAAGCAGTTGCGTTATCGGATAGAATCGGTATTATGCATAACGGTAAACTTAAAGCACTGGGTACTGCGGAGGAGTTAAAACAACAAACCGGGAAAGCGTCATTTGAAGACGCGTTTCTCGCAGTGACGGAAGCGGGGGTAGTGTAATGAGATTCACAGCTTTCGCTTCACGCAACTACAAGGAATTACTTAGAGATCCGCTGAGTTTGATTTTCTGTATAATCTTTCCTTTATTTTTATTGGTTATGGTAGCGATACTCAATAAACGTATGCCGCCGGTTGAAATATTTAAGATCGAAAACTTTGCTCCGGGGACTGTTGTATTCGGGTTTTCGTTCTTAACACTATTTTCGGGGATGCTGATAGGGAAGGATAGAAGTACGTCGTTCTTAACACGCTTATTTGCGTCACCGCTTACGGCAACGGATTATATTCTGGGGTATTCACTTCCTTTATTACCCATAGCATTACTGCAAAGTACAGTTTTTTTTGTTACCGCGTTTTTTTTGGAATTACCCGTTACGATAAATGTATTACTGACTCTTATAGTCCTTATTCCCGCAGCCGTGCTGTTCATAGGTTTTGGGTTATTGTTTGGCAGTATCTTTACTGATAAACAAGTGGGCGGGATTTTTTCTATATTTGTCTGGATAGTAACTTTATTAAGTGGTATGTGGCTACCTTTGGATATGGTAGGGGGGACAATAAAAAAAGTTGCCTATGCTTTACCGTTTACTCATGCAATCGCAGCGGCAAAAGCTGCGCTCCTGGGCGATTTTTCGGTGATATTACCACATCTTTTATGGGTTAGCGGGTACGCAGTAATTGTTTTTATTTTAGGCGTATTGGCTTTTAAAAACCAAATGAAGGGTTAGCCTTTATTTATTGAGTTGAGTTCTGAATACAAACTCGCTGTTCCCATGGCCGTAACAGCGGATTGAGTTTATAAGTGTAAACCCGTCTCTATGGAAGAATGATACTACGTCGTCAAACCGTGCTACTTCAAACGGGTACCCGCCAACCCAGTCAATAACGTCATGCCAGGGTGACATCCCGCGGTTTTTTTCGTAGGTTTTCCATGTGCTCCCGGGTTGGAGTTTGAGTAAGTCTTTTATGAATGTAGGGTACCAGAGACGGATAAATGCAAGGTATAGGATGAGTGTTTTCAATAATTTGGTTGGCGCGGTGTTATACCAACGCTTAATGGTTTTCCATACTACGCTTTGCCAGCCTTGGTCGTTGTATAACGCTATAAAGATGGTACTATCCCCGGTGGCAGCCAGGTTTTTTGTATTCCTCAACGTCTGCCACATATTACCAGTATGATGAAGCACACCCCAGGAGTAGACTATGTTGTAGGTACCAAGTTTTGAGAGGTATGCTGTATCCAGAATATCGCCATGTTCAACCGTCCAGCCTGTATCTTCCGGGTAGTATAAGGATTTAATTTTTGCGGTAGTTTCTACGCTGTTAGGGTCGTAGTCAAACGAATGGATTTTCTTAGCGCCTAACCGTTTCGCTGCTAATGAAAATAGTCCGCTGCCGGAACCTATATCGATAAACGTTTTACCTTCCAGCGTGTCTGTCTTCAACATTGACTTCAGGGAATTAACGGCTTCCCCGATTTTTTTGTCGTCAATTGTTGTGGAATAACTACCCCAGTTTTTGCCAAATCCAAACCTTGTGGTATCCATTGATATGGTTTTACTTAATAACCGCGAGCTTGCCGGCTACTTTATTACTCAACGGATCGGTGATTAGATATACGTATACACCTGTTGCTACGGGTTCACCTGCGGAATTTGTTAGGTCCCAGGTTTCTATATCGTCATAGTCGTAGTTAAAGAGTTCTCTTACGAGTTCACCGTTGATATTATAAAGTTTTATTACCGCGTCTTTTGTTATCCTTGAGAATGCAATTGCCTGTGTCCCGGTCGTCGGGTTGGGGTATACACGCACACTCGCAAGGGTTGTGGGGATCGCCCGGCCAAGTAATGCAAAGACAGAACAATGGGGGATAGATAACGTAACAATTTTGTAGGTTGTGTTGATAAGCGGTAAACTTAATCCTGTTTCCCAGCGGGTGGAGTTAAGCGTGTATATGTTTAACGTATTAACATTGATATTCCCGGTATCCGTAGCGTTATCATTATTATTATCGTCATACGGGATGGATAACAGCATTGATAGTAAATAATCGTTTGAGGTTAATCTTTGGCTGTAGCGGTTATATCCGTTGATCTCAACTAAACCATTCTTTATGAGGTTTAAACTCAACGTTTTTCTCGCGTAGGTATTAGCCTCCGCGATATCCGTTACATTAGCGTACTCCGGTGCGGTTAGAGACAGTATGTTAAACGTAAAATACGCGTCTGTACTCAATGTTCCGGAGGGGATGTATAACCTTAATTTACTGTCATATCCGGAAACTACGGTGTTATGCTTTGTATGGTCAAGGAGTACCATAAAATTATCATCAATGATTGATGCTATTCGCCCGTCGGGCATTGTGACCGCAATTTTGTATTTTGCAGCAGTTACTCCCGCGAGGTCAATTATACAGGTGAATGAGCTTACATTCGTTCTTGTTATGGATAACGGTGTGATAACATTATTCCCGTTAGTTAGAGTTAATACTGGAACTGTGTTGAAGCCCGACCCGGAGAATGTTATTGCCACAGTACCGGTATTTACTGCATAAGTAAGGCTTGCTGTAGAAATAGTTACTGTAGTTGACGTGTCAACCGATAACTTAAAGTTAATATTATCAATAAACAGTCCGGTAGTAAGGGTTACGGTGTACTGCGTATCCGTGGTATAACCTTCTTTCCCGGCGGTAATTGTATAACTCCCGGGGGTTAGCGCATAAATAAAACTGCCGTCATTTGCAGTTACTAAATTATACGCGTACTGGCTGCCGGTTATTGTAACACTCGCTCCGGTAACCGCTGTGGTGTTATCTGTTTCTGTAACTTTTCCGGAAATAGTTGCCGAGGTTATTGTTATCTCGGTAGCAACAAATTTTACGGCATCCGCTATGACATAAGTACCGGATGAAAAGTTGTTGGATAACGATACCCGTGCAGTGATGCCTGTGGTGAATGAAAAAGTTCCTAACGGCATCCATTCGCCATTATTTAGTGTTTGGTTAACCATAAACATTGTAGTACCGGTTGCGTGGGTAACCGTATATTTTGCATCAGTTGAACGTGTTCCCGCGGAGGTCCACATTGCGTATACTGTGTAACTACCGTCAACGGGTATGGCTGTGCGCCATTCAAATGTCTGGCCCGCAGGTGTGTTTGTGGTGTACTTATAACCAGACCCGTAATAACCGTTAGCTGTAGTGCTGTTACTCCAATCACCTATGGCGGTAACTTTTGTGGTTTCCGCGTCGTCTAGAATAATATCGTTGGTGGTTACCGGTAATAAAAAGTTATACCCGGTAATCATAATACCTGTTTCCACTGCGATCGGGGTTGATGTTTTGGTTTGGTACCCGATCTTACTCGCGCGGAGAATGTAAGTGTTGGTTGGGAGGTCAATTTCGTAATTACCGTTAGAGTCAGTATTGACAGAGTTTATGACGGTACTGTTCTCCAGAGCTTCAACCAGTGCATCAGCGATTGAATGGCTTGTGCTTACTACTTTACCGCTTATACGCCCTCTTGATACAACTGGAGGATATATCGCTTGTTCTACTGACCATGGGCTCGCAATTTTTACGGTATCAATTGTCTGTACTGCCCAGTAGTAGGTAGTGTTTTGGAGGACACTAAACGTTAAGGTATTAACCGTATTTTGCCCTTGCGGGATTAACCGTTTACCATTGCGTACCGAAGATAGTAGGTTGCATCCCCCGGGGAATGTGCCAATACGAACGTTATAAATTAATGCTGCTTGCGGGGTCTCCACATCACTTCCTGTTCCCCATGTAAGAGATATCGCGCCGTTGCTATAAACCCCTTTGAAACTGCTTGACGGGGGTACCGGTACGGTATTGTTTTTTATTGTGTAAAGGTTGGAGATAAGAACCTTAGCTTTATTATTTTGAGTAGTAAAACAGTCCAGGGTGTTGTCATTATTAAAATCCGCGGTTTCTATTTCATAACTATTCTTTGCGGAAAGGTCGGTGAACGCATAAAAACTGTCGTTTCCAAGGTTGACATAAATCCGGTCTTTCGCGGTATTATTAGCTAGAACAATATCCGCAAGGCCGTCATTATTAAAATCACCGCAGGAAAGCGAGGATACAACATCAGTGAGCCCCGAGGACCACATTTGCGTAAAACTCATTGCGCCATTATTGCGGTACGCACGGGTAGAAGAATTATAAAACCCGCCGATAATATCCATATCACCGTCGTTATCAAGGTCCGCGATATCAAGCCCGCCGTAGTTCGCTGCCGGGTTTGCCTGCCAGGAGAGCGTAAATTTGTTATTCCCCGTGTTTTTGTATACCGCGAGATACGGTGTGCGGGAAGATACCACCGCAAAATCAATGTACCCGTCATTATCAAAGTCGTTACACGCAAACCTGTATGACCTCAGGGTTTCTGTTGAGGACCAGGTTAAGGTAAAAACATTATTCCCGGAGTTAAGGTACATTTTAAGTGAATCACGGTAGTTACCCACGATGAAGTCTAGTTTACCGTCATTATTGAAGTCTGCCCATGCGGAGCATCGTACGGGATCGGAATCTGTGGATGCCCAGGATTGTGTAAAACTATGGTTTCCTGAATTACGGTATACGCGTTTAGTTTCATCTTCATTTGCGGATAAAAGGTCCGGGTACCCGTCATTATTATAATCTCCCGCAGAGAGGGAGTATAGCCCGTAGGAGCTTGAAGTTTGTGTGGTCTGGCAGTCAAGGACAAACGCGCCGTTGGTGTTACGGTAAACAAAGACAGGGTCTTGGTAATTAGCAATTGCGATATCCATACTCCCGTCGTTATCATAATCCGCTATAGCTATAGCATAGGTACTATCACTTGCCGGTATAGCAGTATTTGCTTTACTATAAACCCAGGCGTAAGCCGAAACTTTTGAGGAGTACGCTGAAGGATTTTCTGCATCATCGTATGTGCGCAGCCAGATGTAGTATGTAGCAAATGGTACAAGAGCGGTTAGGTTGAGTATTTGATTAACCCCCGGCTTTGTAGTAGTTGGGATAAACAATACATAATTATCTGAAGATGCGGATATATTTGCTGATTTTGTGGTGTACGTTATCTCAAATTTGCTGTTAATTAAATCTCCTTTTATACCGTTATCCCCGGGTGCGGTCCAGGTAAGAAGGATTTGTTCGCGTGTCGATGCGGTAAGGTTTGTCACCGCGGAAGGAGACACCCCGTCGAAATTAGAGTATGCACTGGCAACTGTGGAGAATGCACTCCAGTTACGCGCATTATCCGCTATGCGTAACCACAAAAAGTATGTCGCTCCGGGAAGTAAACCGGTAACTGTATGTGTTTGCGTAGTACCCGCAAGAATTTCAAGCGGCCAGATTGTGGAATTCAAGGCAGTACTCCCGCCGTCAGCTGCGTTTGTGGAACTACGAATTTCCATCAACGCGTCATAAAGGTCACCGGTACTGCCGTCATCACCTGTTGCGGTCCAGTCAAGTGTTATCCCGCCAACCGCGTTTTCTGCAGGTGCGGCAGTTGAGATAACCACAGTCCCCGGTGCGGTGAAGTCGGTGGTAAGCTGCATTGTAAAATTAATATTCGCGGTTGTGGAAGACGGTATTACCATAACATTACTTTGGGTTTGCGGGTCATAAGGTGGATATGATGCACGGAGTGTCCATGTACCTCGCGGGGCAAGGATAGAGTATAAGCCATTTTCACCGGTTAAGGTTGAGGTAATCTCTGTATTAGTATCGGACATTACACGTATTTTTGCGCCGTTAAGAGGGGTAACACCGCCGGGTTGATAAACAATACCGGTGATATACCCGCCAAGGTTTGAGATATTTACATCATTTATATACCATCCAAGGTAACTGTTATAATTTGGATCTACGGTATCAAACCTGAATTTGATGAGTATCTTAGAATTTGCGTAAGCACTGAGGTCAAGGTCAACTTTATACCATGCGCTTTGCGTACCTGCGCTGTCATATACTTTATTCCAGGTTGTACCATAATCGGGGGAAACGAATACTTGGCGTTTATCCGCACCAGTCCGCCCATCGGTTTGTTCATAACTCCAGAAGGTTAACCTGCTTTGAGCTGTTACTATTCCATAAAACGGGGTGATAAGATCACCTGCGTTTTGTAATGCGTTATCATAATCCCCGGTATCGTCTTTACCGTACCAAAAAGTTGGTGCGGTTGAAACCGCTGAATGGTAGTATGTATTCCCAGAAAAAACTTCATGCCAAAAACCGTTAGCATAAAACCCTGTGCTTGGAGTTAGTGTGTAATTACGTGTCATCGTGGTATCCGGTACAATGGTTTGCGCGTCTAGTGTTACGACATCATACCCCGGGCCTTCCACGCGGAATGTGTAAGTTCCGGAAGTTAGGTTCAACGAATAGTATCCGTTTTCATTCGGTTGGATTTTGGTGGAGACAATATTGTTCTGTAAGAATTCTATATTGACATTATATATAGGTTTAAGTGTTCCGGTTTCAGTAACTTGTCCTGCTATTGTTCCCATTATTGCTTGGATACTATAATTCCGTACAATATTTTGGAATGATGATATTAAAACATTATTTTCCTGTACGCTGGAGAATCCATCCGCTGTGACTGTTACAGTATAGGCACCAGTACCTAATACTAGCGAATACGCGCCGTTGGCATCCGTTAATTTATTACCTTTTAAAACAGTGCCAAGCCATATTTGTACGGACGCACCGGAGACTGGTGTTGAACCGCCGGTTTTGGTGATTACTCCTTGGATTGAGCCGGTATCCGCCGTAATTTTCCAGGGCATCGGGGGAACTATAGCGATTTCGTTATACGGCCCGCCGGTGGCAACGAGGTCGTCGTAGTACGCACGGGATTTTAATGTGGAATGCGCAAAGATTGCGCTGCCACTGATACCCGCGGTGTTTCGTGCGAGAACGATTTCGTTGTTTACTTCCGAGAACGATGCATAGTCGGCTATCAACCCGGAGTATATATGGCGCCCATAGGAGTTCGCGCCAAAGTCTTCAACTAAAGTTTTGAAGTTCCACCCTCCGCCGGAGGTGTTGACTATTGGCCAGTAGATCATCGGGCATTCAAAATCAATGATACCTTTCGCCAGCCATTTACGTGAGTCCTGGTAATAATCACTGTATCCTTCGGATGAACCCCAGCCCCAGATATCTTTATAGATACCCCATACGGAAGCAGAAATTTTTTTGCCGGGTTTTATACCATTCGGGCCGGCAATACCGTTATATACGCGTTCTACAAAACCTGTTATTTGTTCACGCTGCCATTCTGCCCATGCGAGGTTATTGGGATTACCCCCGCCAACAGTATGGTCATTGAAACGTTGGGTACTGATGGTATCATGTGAGTACTGAGGGTTGGGGTAGCGGATATAGTCAAAATGTATGCCATCAACATTGTAGCTAGTTATTATATCGACTACCACGTTATAGAGATGGTCCTGTACGGCAGGTATCCCGGGGCTTACTGAAACATAACTACTGTTTAATGCTTGTTTTGTACCGTTGCTATCTACGCAGATCCAGTCCGGATGCGCGTTGTATATGTGTGTAGGTGTACAGGATGGAGGGGCGGAGGTGCCGCTCCATGCGGGGAATGTGTTTATCCATGCGTGGAGCTCAAGCCCGGCGGCATGCGCACGGGTGACAGCTTCCGCTAAAGGGTCCCACCCGGGATCTACACCCAGTGTACCGAGGTCGTCAGACCAGGGTTCATATTTTGAATTATAGAACGCATCCGCTGTACCGCGTACCTGAAACAACACGATATTAAAATTAGCATTTTTTGCCTGGGTGATTAAGGCCTGGATATCGGCTGCGTTTTTGTAGTCCCACCGGGTAATCCATAAACATCGCCCTTCGGTGAGTACTGCGCGGGCATTTAATGTAAAGGAAAAAATTAATATACAACTCAACAACAGGCATACAACGCGTTTCATAAGTTTTATTACAACCTCATTCAGTATTTAATTGAAATTATTGCCTTATTTTACTATATGCACTGTTTATAATACCAATAAATTATAATTCTAATAGTGCTTATGTTAGACCCTGTGTTACAATAAAAAGTTCCATTAATATTTGCGGAGATCAATATTCAGGTGTTATAATAAATATAGATTCAAGGGTATATACCTATTATCGGAAGGATGGTAATTAAACCTTATTATGAACCAAAAAAAGTTGGTATTCGCGTTGTACTTCGGTAACCGCGGGTTTTTCCCGGCAAGCCTTATTGCACAGGCACGGCGTGAACTTGTGCAGGTGTTAAAGAAAAACGGGTACGGATACATTATCCTTAATGAAAATGCTACACGGTACGGTGCTGTTGAAACTTCAAAAGAAGGTGAGGTGTACGCAAAGTTTTTGGACCGTAACCGCGGGAATTATGACGGTGTAATCCTCAGCCTGCCAAACTTCGGGGATGAAAACGGTGCGGTGGCTGCATTAAAAAATGCAGGGGTGCCGATACTTGTACAAGCATATCCAGATGAGTTAACCAAAATGTCACCGGATAAACGCAGGGATGCGTACTGCGGGAAGTTATCGGTTATGGATATGTTTGTGCAGTACGGGATTAAGTTCACAGCATTGCCGCCTCATACACTTGCACCTACGACCGCAGAATTTGCTGTGCAGGTGGACTACTTCGCACGGGTATGCCGCGTAGTGAATAAACTAAAAAATATGACCGTCGGAGCTATTGGCGCGAGAACAACAGCGTTTAAAACTGTGCGTATCGACGAGGTTGCGTTACAGAATAACGGTATTACAATGGAAACATACGATTTTTCTGAAGTTTTGTACCGCATACAGAAAGTTAATGAAAAAAGTGCAAGGTATAAAGGTGTTGCACTGAAACTCCGGAAGTATTCGGACTGGACTTCAGTACCGGAGGAAGCGTTCAGGAATATTGTTAAATTAGGTATTGCGGTTGAGGATATTATCAACGAAAATACACTTGATGCTGTAGCAGTACGTTGCTGGGTTGAAATGCAAAAAATGCTGGGTATCTCGCCTTGTGTGTATATGAGTATGCTGAACAATGCGGGTATCCCTGCAGCGTGTGAAGTGGATATCGGAAGCGCGGTTACAATGTACGCTCTGCAACAAGCGTCAGGGAATGTTTCCGCGTGCCTTGACTGGAACAATAATTATGGTGATAATCCGGATAAATGCATATTGTTCCATTGCGGGCCTATCCCCCAGGCGATGATGAAAGAGAAAGGCAAAGTTGTTGATCATGCGATACTCGCAAATGATAAAGAAGTTGGGCCGAACCGTTCCTTTGGGCCTAACCACGGGCGTATCGCAGCGGGTGAGTTTACTTTTGCAAGTATGCTGACTTCAAAAGGGAAACTAAGATTTTACGCGGGGGAAGGCGTGTTTACTGACGATAAAATACCGCCGGACTTTTTTGGCTGTGCAGGTGTAGCGGAGATACCGTCGTTACAAGATGTGTTGTTGTATATCGGCAAAAACGGGCACCGGCATCATGTCGCGATAACCACCGGCCATGTGCTTGATCCCGTGACGGAAGCGTTATCTAATTATCTTGGGTTTGATGTTGCTCTCCCGCAGAAAAAAGGGTAAATACAAAAATGTTTTTGGTGGTTGACCTCGGGACTACGAGTGTAAGAAGCAGTATTATAGATAAATTCGGGAAAACCTTGGCGTTTGAAGCGAGGGAATATCCTATTATACATCCAAAACCTGATTGGGCGGAACAGGATCCATTGGTATGGTGGAAAAATGTTGTTATAACAATGAAAGCTGTAACGGCAAAGGTTAAACAAAATAAATGTATTTCCGCTATAACAGTGACATCGCAGCGGGAAGGGCTTGTCCCGGTGGATGATAAATGCCGGTGTTTGAGTAACTGTATTATCTGGATGGATAAACGTACAGTATCTCAAGCTGAAGAAGTAAAGAAAGTTGCCGGTACAAATGCGGTGTTCAAACTTACCGGATTGAGGATAGACCCCTCATTTTCGTTATGTAAACTTTTATGGATAAAACATAATAAGCCGGAGTTATACCGTTCAGCGTACAAGTTTTTACAGGCGGAAGATTATATTATCGCAAAACTTACCGGCCGGTTTGTGACAGAACCGTCAATCGCATCACGGACTATGATGCTGGATATCCGTAAACGCGTATGGTCTCGTCAGATGTTTACAAAATTTGGGGTGGATACAAAAAAATTTCCTGAGATCCTTGAATCCGGGACGGTAGTTGGTGAAGTACTTCCAAGTATTGCGCGGGAAGTAGGGTTGGAAGGTGTAACAAAAGTTATTACCGGCGGAGGTGACCAGCAATGCGCAGCCGTGGGTGTTGGCGCAGTGAAGGAAGGGATCGTTAGCGTTAGTATTGGAACATCATCGGTGTTAAGTATGACACTCAACCACCCGGTGCTCGATCCCGGGAGAAAGATGTTATGCTGTTGCGCAGCGGTACCTGGGAAGTGGGAACTTGAACCGCCGATATGGACCACCGGGGTGTTACTACGATGGTGCAGGGATGTATTATATGAGAACACTAATTATGACGATATGGTATCTTCAGCGGTAAAAACCGGGATTGGTGCTGGTAAGTTGGTTGTATTACCATACTTCATGGGTGCCGGTGCGCCGTTGTGGAACCCTGACGCAAGAGGTGTGTTTATAGGGTTAACACTCGGGCATACACGTGAAAATATTGTCCGTGCAGTACTTGAATCTGTTGCGTATGAGATACGATCAAACCTTGAATATATGGAACACCTAGGGGTGAAGATCGGTACGGTAATACTCAGTGGCGGGGGTGCAAAAAGCCGTCTCTGGGCAAAGATAGTGGCGGATTGTATAGGTAAACGTATAGTACTAACCGCTTCTGCGGAGGCCGCTACGCTTGGCGCAGCGGTACTTGCGAGTACTTCAACAGGTACCTACCAGACGGTGTATGATGCGGTTAAACATATGGTACACCATAAAAGCATAGTTATTCCGGATAAACGTAATTATCGTGAATATACAAAGTATTATGGTGTATACAAAAATGCGTATGCCGGGTTAGAGAAAGTGTTTCATTTGATAGCAGGTATATGAGTATGGAAAAATGGTAAAAGGAGATTTATAGCAGTATGGCTGTGATATCAAAACCGCGGGAAGTTAAACGCATACTTCAATGGTTACGTAAACACAATGCGTGTATACCAGCTTTTGGGACGGAGAACGCGTTAACTACAGAATCTATAATCGTCGCGGCACACGAGACCGGGCGGAAGATGGGGATACCCAGAATACCCGTTATGCTAGCGTTTACCGGGCATTATCCTTCCCGTCAGCAGTTAGCAAATTATACGGTTACCAATAATGTGTGGGACGGGTTTTTGGCGGTACGCGATGATGTTTACCGTCTCGCCGGTAAAGGTGCAAAGTTTTATAGTACCGTTAATGTTATGGTACATTTTGACCATGGGCATCCCGAGCTTGACCATAAAGTGTTTGAAGCTGGTAAAAACTTTTTTTCGTCAGTGATGTATGACTGTTCGCATTTGAATTTAAAGACAAATATGGCACGGACTGCGGTGTTTGTAAAGAATAACCGCAATTATTACCTTGTTGAAGGCGTGGTGGATGAAATTTATGAATCCGGGACGGGAGCTGAAAAAAATGTATTCACCGATCCTGTTGCTGCTGAGAAATACGTGCATGCAACCGGGGTTGATCTTATTGTCGTGAACCTTGGGACGGAACACCGCGCGGCTGTAGCCGATATAAAATACGACCACGCGCGTGCACGAAGTATCAGCCGGCGGGTAGGGAAAATGTTGGTCCTGCACGGGACGTCAAGTTTACCTGAACAGAAACTCGCGCGGTTATCTGGCGATGGTATTATTAAAGTTAATATTTGGACGATGCTGGAGAAAACGGGTACTGCAGCAGTGGTGTTGGATAGTATCCATAATTTAGGGTGTGTCCTTCCACCGCAGGAGCTTAAGGCGCTTAAGGAAAAAAATGTTATCACAGAAAAGTTTTATCAACGCGTTACCCGGCAAAAAATGGACCTCAGGTATTTTACGTACCTGCATATGCGTAACGATTCATGGATACCGGCAGTCCAAAAAAAAATGGGTATGTTTTACTCGCGGTTCGGGTATCATAGGCTCGGGTAAATATTTTTTTGTTGACAGAAACAGTGTTTTGTGCTAATAATAACTACTGATAAGGAAGTAGTTGAAACATAGATGTAACCTTCTTACACAGTTATGTAAGAAGGTTTTTGTTTTTATACACAGTCAATAGACTATGCCGTCCATTCTACCAACGTGCGTGGTAAATCGAACAAAGAAGTCCTCTTGTATTTTAATACACACATGGGAATGGGAAATATGGTTAAAGAAAGGATTTTAGGATATATTAATTTATGAATACTGAAACTTTAGTAATAAACTCCGGGGATACTGCGTGGGTGTTGATATCCGCCGCGCTGGTGATGCTCATGACTCCGGCGTTAGGGTTTTTTTATGGAGGGATGGTAAGAAAAAAGAATTTGTTATCCACGATAATGCTTAGCATGGTTATCGCATCCGTTATAGGTATCCAATGGATTCTTTACGGATATAGTATTTCATTCGGGCCGGATAAAGGAGGTATTATCGGCGGGCTTGAATGGCTTGGATTAAATACTGTCGGGCAAAGCCCAAGCCCGGACTATGCATCTACAGTCCCGCACTTAGCTTTTATGATATTCCAGGCAATGTTTGCGGTAATAACCCCGGCATTGATCACTGGCGCGTTTGTTGAACGCGTAAACTTCTGCGGGTTTTTGGTATTCACTCTTTTATGGTCAACTATTGTATATGATCCTGTTGCGCACTGGGTTTGGGGTATCGGCGGATGGTTACGCGGATTTGGTGCATTAGATTTTGCAGGAGGGACAGTTGTGCATATTACCGCAGGAGTGTCAGCATTGGCAATGGCAATAGTTTTGGGTAAACGTAAAGGTTACGGAGATACTACGATTGAGCCAAACAATATTCCGTATGTAATCATTGGCGCGGCATTATTGTGGTTTGGATGGTTTGGTTTCAATGCAGGGAGTGCATTGACTGCCGGAGGCCTGGCATCCAACGCATTTGTTACTACAAATACTTCAGCCGCTGCTGCAGGGCTCACCTGGCTGATTATAAGCTGGACATACCGCCGTCCGAGTGTCCTGGGGTTTGTTACCGGTGTGGTGGTTGGTTTAGTAGCTATAACCCCGGGGTCTGGGTATGTCACTCCTGTCGCAGCGATATTTATTGGCGTGGTTTCCGCTGTAATTTCATACTTCGCAATATTGTTGAGGATGAAAACCGGAATTGACGATTCATTAGATGTCTTCGCATGCCACGGGCTTGGGGGTATCTGGGGTGCATTAGCAACCGGGGTTTTTTCAAGTAAAGCCATAAATCCCGGAGGTTCAAACGGATGGTTATATGGTAATGCTGGACAGTTTGGCATACAAGCGGTGACTGTCATTGTAGTTGCTGTGTATGCATTTGTACTGACATGGTTACTTGCAAAAATTATTGATGCAATGTTCGGCCTCCGCGTGAAACGCGTGGAGGAAGATATCGGGCTTGACGTGTCGCAGCACGCGGAGAATGCGTACGGGTCGTTTTAACTAAGTAAATGGGGAATTGGTAAAATTGAGGATTAACAAAAGTATATG
>Ga0265292_1001393_pt1 | contig 21538 bp, 17 predicted proteins | sample Munlanlewell296A_FD_189080 | JGI IMG/M metagenome (GOLD analysis project Ga0265292, IMG submission 189080) | Leachate microbial communities from a municipal landfill in Southern Ontario, Canada - Leachate well 296A | ecosystem: Engineered > Solid waste > Landfill > Unclassified | place: Canada... | reverse complement strand
AGACGCGGGCCCAGGCGTCGCAGGTACCCCATCAGTCGTCGGCGGCTTTCCTCGTCGAACCGTTCTGCCGACGATGCGCCGCGGGCCGCGAGCTCGATGAGGTCCACCGCCGTCGCGAGGTCTCGGACGGCGACAATCTCCGGGGCGAGTCGGTTCCGCGGGCCTTGGTTGTGGTAGTTGCCCAAGGGGATTGCGACGCCGGTGGCGCGCCACCCGAAGAGGTTCCACGGAGTCGCCTCGCACGTGCCCCCGGACATCAGGAACCGCTGGACGGGCTTCGACTTGTGCAGCTTCGCTCGCGCTGACTGCAGAAGCCGCTCCGCCAGGGCGTCGAAGGTCCTGCGGCGGTCCCCCACGCGGATGACGGGGCCACCACCAATCTCCACGCCGGGGATCGCCTTGCTCGCCTCCACGTTGATGACCCACGCCTTCCGAGGGATTTCCTCGTCCGCGATGGCACCAAGGGTGCCCACGAAGCCTTCCTCCTCCGCCCGCGTGAGAAGGGCCTTCACGTTGAGCCGCCGGTCGCGGCGGGCCCGTTGCATCACCGCAAGGGAGACGGCCGAACCTGCGAGGTCGTCGAGCTGCCTCGCGTGGACCCTTCCCTGGCGGACCGCGAAGTCCTCGAGGTCGAAGACACCCATGTCGCCTCGCCGGAGCCGGTTGAGGTCGGATGGTCCGTCGAGTTGAAATCGTCTCGTCCTCTCGGAGTACCGCCTCACGTGAGCGGGGACGACGTCCCCGTCATGGTAGAAGCAGAACCGAGTGCCGCGGCGGAAGTAGGCCGCGCCGACCCCGCCGAGGAGGCGGGCTTCCCGCCGTCCGACGATCTCGAGGCCGGGGTGGTCCATGTGGGCCACGAGCCAGATCGGTGGTCCGGTGCGCGCGGAAGGCGGCGAGACGATGAGGTTCCCGTAGGCGTCCCTTCGGACTCGCGCCCCGAAGCCGTGGGCCATGGCGGCGGCCTGGGCCGCGACTCGGTCCTCGTGGAAGGAGGTCGTGGGCTCGCGGGCGAGGCGCTCGAGGATGCGCACGACAGGAGGAGCGGAGACCATGGAGGCGGGTATGGACCATCGCGATAAAGGGTTTGTGCGACTCGCGTTCACCATCCTCCGCGTTATGGTCAAATAACCATAACGCGATTCAGATGCCATGCAGATCGGCTGTGGGGTCTACGAGCTCATGGTCCGCGAGCGGCGGTACCTGTACTTCTGGCACTACGAGACGAAGGGCGGCCGGCGGCGGCAAATCAAAGACTACGTCGGCCCAGTGGACTCGTCCCACACCCGCGACGATGCGGCCCGTCTCTGCGAGGACTACTATCGCCGGATGGCCCAAGCGCTCAAGAGGGCCCGGGAGGCCTCCCTCGGGGAACTGCGGTCTCTGCGGTAGACCATGGAGAGGTTTTCGCCGATTGCTCTTCCACGTTATGGTCAAATAACCATAACGGAGTCTGAGGAAAGGCAGAATCGCCTGTATGGTCTTCCCTACTCACGCGCGGATCTCGTCGAAGAGGTAGTCCTCCCACTTCCGCTCGCCCACGGCGATTTCGAACTCCGGGGGCGTCAGCATGGGCTGCTTGTACTGGAGGACGTCCTCGATGGCGATGCGCGGGCACGCGGTGTTGACCCACGCGTCGACGCGGTAGCCCGCGAGGAACTCGGGCGACACGAGGTCCATGACGAAGATGCTCGCCTCCCGGCCGCGTTTCTCCGCGAGGACCTTCAAATCCTTCGCCAGCTCCATCCGGACCTGGCCGATCTTCTTCGAGACGATGATCCCGAAGGACTTCGCGTCCATGGCCCGCGCGATCGTCGCGTACCGCTGGCGCAGGATCCGGTCCTTCAGGTCCGCGAGGTCCCTCGCGGTCCCGCGCTCCGGGTCCGCGATGATGATCGGCTTGTCGACGAGGACCGCGACCCCGAGGGGATGGAACTCCCCCGTGCCGATGTACAGGTAGCCGTCCACGTCCTTCTCGACGACGGTCGCGGTGTGGTAGTCGCAGCCGAGGAGCTGGCCCGCGTAGGCCACCCGTTTGTCGGGCTCGCCGATCCTCACCTCATGGCCCCGGGCCTCGAGGTGCTCCTTGATCGCGGGGAGCCAGGACCGGAACTGGGTCGTCGTCAGGAGCCCGACACGCTTCGGGAGCATGGGCTCCGCGGCGTCGACGAACGCGTAGGACGTGAGGGGCGGGGCCGGTAGGTCGTAGAAGAAGACGCGGTTGTATCGCAGGTGGGGCATCGGCGCGTGGCCCAGGTGGACGATGAGGTCCACGGGCATCTCGGCGACGTCGCAGGCGCCGAAGGAAGGATCCGCGGAGATGAGGCATGTTACACCGGCCTTGGCCTCGATCTCCTGCGCGAGTTCCACCGCCTTCGTCCTCAGGCCGACGGGGAACTGCAGGCCGACCGTCTTCGCGTTGCGGCCTCGGATTACTTCGAGGAGACGTTCCGTCTCGTCCATGGACCGCACTCCAGGCGCGAGCTGAGAGAAAAACCTGTGCCTCGCGGAAGCGCGCCTACTTCTTCTTCGGCTTCTCGCGCTCGATCACGATGCGCCAGGGCGTGGGCAGCTTCACGCCGCCCTTGCGGAGGGCGATCTTGCCGTCCTCCACGTGGTCCTCCGTGGTCTCGAGGGTGAAGATCTTCGTCCCCGGGTGCACGCGGGCCGCGGTGCTCACGGGCGTGCCGAAGGCGCGGCGCATCCCTTCCGAGATCCGGTCGGCGCCGGCCCCCGTGGCAATCTTGTTCTCCCGCAGCACGTTGTGGGGATAGACGCGGAGCTTCAGGTGGTACGCGTTCCCGGCCTTCTTCGCGATGTACCGGTTCAGGGAGACGCGGGCCGCCTCGAGGGCGATATGCCGGATCTGGCACTGCTCCTTGGCCACGAGGTGGAGCTTGACGGGGAACTTGGTTCGCAGGTCGCCGATGTCGAACTGGCTGATGCGGATCGCGGGCACGCCGCCCATGTACTTCTTCTGGGAATAGGCCTGTCCGCGGATCTCGCGGTACATGCTCCCGGGCTTGCGCGTCATGGTAGGGGCCGCTCCAAAGTTGGGGCTCTATATAATCCTTCGGGGGCCGAGGGGATTGCGATTCTCCGGAGGCGTGTGGTTCCTTCTGCCTCGAGAAAGGGTTAAGTGCGGCCGGACTGCTGGCCGCGGCGTCCATGCTCCTCGTCAAGCTGGGCGGCAGCGTCCTCACGGACAAAGCCCGCCCCCGCACCCCTCGCCGCGCCGCGATTGCCCGCCTGACGCGGGAACTCGCGGGATTGGGGGAGGACCTGATCGTGGTGCATGGCGCCGGGTCCTTCGGCCACATCCTCGCCGCCCGCTACCGGCTGAATGGTCCCGCCTCGCCGACGAAGGCGAAGGGGGCTGCGGTGGTCCAGCGGGACGTCAAGTTCCTAGATGGTCTCGTCCTGGACGGGCTCCTCGACGCGGGCCTCGCTCCGGTCGCGATCGCGCCTTCGGCGGTCCTTCGTCTCGAGAACGGAGCGATTGCCGACTTCGATGTGGCTCCGTTTGCGGAGTATGGCGCTCAGGGCTTCACGCCGGTCACGTTCGGGGACGTCGTGCGGGACCGCACCCGCGGCGTGGCCGTCTGTTCGGGTGACCTCCTCATGCTCGAGCTCGCCTGCCGACTGCGTCCCAAGCGGGCCGTGTTCGTGGCCGACGTGGACGGGCTCTTCACCGCGGATCCGAAACGCCGGAAGACCGCCCGGCTCCTCGAGACCGTCCGCGAGGAGGACCTCGCCTCCATCGAGATGGGCCGCGCCGCAGGCTCCGACGTCACGGGCGGCATCGAGGGCAAGGTGCGCCGCATGCTCGAGATCGCGGCCCATGTGGACGAATGCCTCATCGTCAACGGTAACGTAAAGAACCGCGTCCGGGATGCCCTGCGCGGCCGACGAGTCGTGGGCACCCGCGTCGTCGGAGGCCAGTGACATGTCCGCGCCGTCCAAGACGGAGCAGCGCAAGGCCGAGCACGTGAACATCATCCTCCAAGAGAACGTCTCGGCGGAGTACAACTACTGGAACGACGTGCGGCTCGTGCACCACGCGCTCCCGGAGATCGACTTGGACGACATCGACATCACCGTCAAGCTCTTCGGCAAGACGCTCCAAGCGCCGCTGATCATCTCCTCCATGACCGGCGGGTTCTCCATGGGCAAGGAGATCAACGAGAACCTCGCCCAAGGGGCCGCCGAGGTCGGCGTGGCCATGGGCGTGGGCTCCCAGCGCGCGGCGATCGAGAAGCCGGAGCTCGAGCCCACCTACGCGGTCGTGAAGGACCACGACGTCCCGCTGGTCTTCGCGAACCTGGGCGTCCCCCAGCTCGTGCCGCAAGGAGAGAAGCGCGCCTACGGCGTGGCCGAGGCGAAGAAGGCCATGGAGATGATCGGCGCGGACGCCCTCATCATCCATCTCAATTTCCTCCAGGAAGTCGTCCAGCCCGAGGGCGATCGTCGGGCGAAGGGCTGCCTCGCGGCGATCCGCGCGATCGCGGGCCGCTTCCCCGTGATGGCGAAGGAGACCGGAGCGGGGATCTCCCGGGACGCGGCCCTTGCCCTGAAGAAGGCGGGCGTGAAGGCGATCGACGTGGGCGGCCTCGGAGGCACGTCCTTCTCCGCGGTCGAGCATTACCGCGCGCGCAAGGAGGCCTCGGGCCTCAAGGAGCGCCTCGGAGCCACCTTCTGGAACTGGGGCATCCCGACGCCCGCGAGCATCGTCCTCGCGAATGTGGGTCTGCCCACCGTGGCCACGGGTGGCGTGCGCTCCGGCCTCGATGCGGCGAAGGGGATTGCCCTCGGCGCCACCGCAGCGGGCATGGCGAAGCCCATGCTCGAGGCCGCGAAGGTCTCCGCCGAAGCCGTCGTGGAGGAGCTCCATGCGGTCATCGAGGAGCTCAAGGCAGCCATGTTCCTCACGGGTTCCTCGTCCCTCGCCGAGCTCCAGGAGCAGCACGTGATCGTCGGCCCGCCGACCGCGAACTGGCTCGAGCTCGAGGAAGAGGAATGATCCAGTGTCCGAGGGCGCGCCTTCCGAGATCGAGCTGCTCGAGACTCTCCTGAAGCCCTACCGCGAGACGTCCAACGCGAATCTCCAGACGATGTGGGAGGAGTATCTCGCCGCCCATCCCGTGGGCAAGTACCCGTCCACGCGGACGATGCCCTCGAATGCGAAGCTCTTCCTCGCGGGCAAGCGCTACCGCTACGCCCTCGCCCTCGCAGGCTATCGCCTGCTCACGGGCCACCCGCCCTCCCTCGGCCTCGAACGGGCCGCGTGCTGGCTCGAGTGGTATCACCTCTACACGCTCTTCCTCGACGACATCATGGATGAGGACGAGCGGCGCCGCACTCTCGCGAGCGCGTGGTCCTCGAACTCCCGACTGTACCGCCGTCCCGATGCGTCGCGACCCGCGGTCGTCTTCCGCACGCGGCGCCATCGGTACGGGGCTTCCCAGGCGATCCTGGACGCCTTGCGCATCCGGTCCCTCGCGGAGCGGGCGATTGAAACGGCGGTGGACATCGAGCCGGCCACGCGCGTGTCCCTCCTCGCCGAGCTCACGGAAGTGGACTTCCTCATGAGCGACGGGCAGGCCCTCGACATCGACTTCGAGGGCCTCAAGGCCATCCCCGAGGAGGACTACGTTCGCATGAGCGAGGCGAAGACCGCACGTCTCTACATGGGCGCCGCGGCCACGGCTGCGATCGCGGCCCGCGCCCCTCCCGAGGAGCGGGAAGCTCTGCAGGAGTATGCGCTCCTCTTCGCGGTCGCCTTCCAGGATCGGGATGACGTCCTCGGCGCGGGCGTCGTGCGCTCGGAAATCGGGGGGTCCTCGGAGGGGGACATCCGACAGGGGAAAAGGACCCGCCTCTACGTGCTGGCCACGCAGATGCTGAAGGGAAAAGATCGCGAGGACTTCCTCCGGGCCTATGGCCGCGGACCCCGGACCACCCGGAAGGACGTGGCCACTGTGCGGGGGCTTCTCCGGCGCGACGTCCTCCCGGTCATGGAGGCCCGGATCCAGAAGAACCTGCAGTTGGCGCGCGAGGCCCTGTACCGCACCCCGTCCAAGGATTCCCAGGCGCGTGCGCTCCTCGAAACCCTCCTGGACGCCCAGAAGTCCCGCGTGCGCTAGTCCACGAGCCCTTCCTGCGTGATGCGGAACGCGGCCCTCGAGCCCTCCTCGCGGTGGCGGTGCTTCTCCAGCACGGCCACGCGCTTGCTCGGGCCCGCCTTCTCGAAGCGGACGATCGTCTTCGCGTTGTGGATCAGCATGTGCCCTCCGAGGGGCATGAACCTCCCCGTGTCGATATCCGTGTACACCTGGGAGGTGACGACCACGGGGATGCCGCGCGTGCGAGACACGCGGAGGAGCTTCGCGATCTGCCGCGTCAGGGAATACCGCTCGTCCCGCCGCGTCTCGTCCCGCATCGTGAGCCGGTAGTGCATCGTGATGCTGTCGATCACGATGATCCCGACGTCCGGGTTGTTCTCCGCGAGCTTGCTGGCCTTCTCGATCAGGTTCTCCTGCTCCTCGAAGCTGTAGGGCTCGGAGAAGAGGATGTTCCTCGCCACGAGGTCGAAGTCGTCTCCACAGATCTGACGAAGACGTTCCATCGACACGCCTTCCGTGTCGATGTAGATGACCTTCTTCCCCGCACGGACGACGTTGCGCGCGAGCTGCAGGCAGACGTTCGTCTTCCCGCTGCCCGCCTCGCCGTGGAGGAGGGTGATGCACCCTTCCTCGACTCCCCCGCCCAGGAGGTCGTCCAGGGCCCGGCAGCCCAGGGCCACCTTCATCGCTCGGACAAGGGAGCGGCCGCCTTTAACCCTTCGAGGCGTCTGCGGGAAGGCCCGAGAGGTACGCGCCGTCTTGGGTCCAAACGATCACCGCGCGCGGCGACGCGTTCCTCCCGTGAAGATCGACGGGCCGCTCCGATCCCGACTCGGGGTGGACGGCCAAGGCGTGACCCTCCTCGTCCGCGCGGACGTCCGCCTCGAACCGCTCCGCGTCGACGCGCCTCAGGCCGCGGAGGTCCTTCGCCTTGTACCGCCGCGTCTCGCCCGAGGCCAGGTCGCGCAACGAGACGAAGGTCTTCCAATCGAGCACTTCAGCGAGGGCACCCTTGTGCCGCACCACGTCGCCCACCTGGAAGGCGGGCAGGCGCACGAGGGAGGTCACGCGGTACACCTCCTTCCCGTCCCGCTGTCCGTACAGCTTCGGCGATGAGGCGACCGTGCCGCCCATGGCCTCGGCGATCTGCTTCGCGAGGCGTGTGCCGAGGGCGTTCTTGCTCACGTAGAAATCGAGGCCACCATGGACCTCCTCGATCCGGGAGAGGAAGTCTCCGCCTTCCTCCCGGCCTCGTTCCACGCGCGCCAGGACGAGGGTGCGCACCGTGCGCAGTTCCTTCGGCGTGAGGTCCCGCCCGTCGCCGCGGACCTGCAGGATGCCCTCATAGTACCGCCCCGCCTGTTTCTGGCACAGGTCGCAGACGGAGGGCTTGATCCTCAGTCGGACGTGGAAGTCCTGGACCTGCTCGAGGCCCTCATGGCGGCCCGTCGCCTTGACCGTGAGGAAGTAGTTGTTCTCGTCCTCCTTGCGATCCACGTGGGTGAAGTGCACCTTGGGGAAGGGCGGGAGCGGCTTCACGTGCTCCGCGAGGACCTGGGGGACCGCCAGATCCAGCTCCGTCCGTGACCAGCCCGATCGGAAATGGAAGGCGCCGCACTCCTTGCAGCGCGGCAGGTCCAGGTTCGCCGGCGGCTCGACGAGGGCGTGCTTCTTCGCGAAGCACTTTGCGCACACCCCTCCGTAGGTCGGGCCCTCGGCCCCGCACTCGACGCAGAACATGTCTCCATGCTTTCGAAGCGCGCCGCTCTACTTAAGTCCGCGGTCGTCCCGCGTCGGCGCGCGATAGCGGGGCAGAAGGCCATAAGTATCCGACGGGGCGTCGGGCGCCGTTCATGGCCAAGGCCCGCTCCTGGTGGAAGATGAAGCAGGTGAGCCACCGGGACGCCGTGATTCTCTCGGTCCTGTCCTCTTCCTGCCTCCTCGCCGGAGAGGTGGCGGACCAGCACATCCTCCAGCTCTACCAGGAATACCTCGTGGGCGTGTCCGACAATCCGGCCCTCTTCCTCTGGAACCTCGCGCTCGTCCTCCTCGCCTACACGACGTACTTCGGCGGCATCATGGTCCTCCTGGGTGGCATCCACTTCTCCTGGGGCCGCGTGGACCGCGGGCGGTTCCTCGTCTCCTTCGGAATCGGGATCAGCTTCCTCGGGCTCCTGAAGCAGCTGGCGTCTTCGATCCTCGTCCAGGGCACTCCCATGAGCGTCATCCTGTCCCTGACCGCGAGCCTGACCGGGCTCGGCATCCTCCTGGGGTTCTTCAGCCATCTCCTCATGGGCGGGTACGCCCTGATGCTGAAGAAGCACGCAAGGAGCATGTGGCGGCGGTGGCGCCGCTCCCGCCGACCCTCGCGACGCGGGACGCGGTCCTGAATCACATCATCACGAACTGCGCGTGGGGCACCCCGTCGATCCACAGGATGCCGCCGTCGGCCACGAAGCCCGCCGCCTTGGCCGCCTCGATCGTCTCCCTCCCGACGAAGTTTCCGATCGTCGCGAGCTTGAGGTGGGCCGCGAGCATCTCCGGGGTGACGACGTCGCCGTCGTAGAAGGCGCCCACCTCGATCTTGAACTTGCCCTCGCGGAAGGTCTTCCCCAGGAGGTCCTCGTCCGCTGCGGCGACGAGGGTCTCCTTGCCCTGGCGGTACACCTTCATGCGGATGGGCATCGGCGGGGCCGCGCTACAATCGCTCGACGAGCTTATACTTGTTCTTGGCGGGGCTGTAGATCTCGCCTTCCTGGGACCACCGCTTCAGCCACGAGTCCACCTTCGCGGGCGGGATGCCGCGGTCCTGGGCCACGCGGACGATGTCCTCGTAGTCCGCCACGCCCTCGGGACCAGCGAGCTCGTTGATGATGTCTCGGAGGGAGATGATCTGCTCGCGCTGGGACTGGCTGATGCCCGTCTGGATGATGTCGATGTCGAACTTGCCTTCCTCGCCGGCGACCTTGCCCATCCAGTACTCGACGATGCGCACCGCATGCTCGGCGTCGTCCGCCTCCACGGTCTCGCTGAGGCGCAGGCGGGCGCCTGCCTCGGAGAGGCGGATGATGGCCTCGAGCTGCCGCGGCGTGATGGGAACGCTGGATCCGATCCCTTCTCCGGTTTTCCGGATGTCGAGGTACTTCTTCTTAATAATCTGCATGGTCTCGTCGGTCATCACGGGATAGATTCGTTTCGCATAGGCCACATATTTTCGAAGGAAATCCGGATTGAAGTGAGGCGTGTAGGGCTCCTCAAGTCCCTGGGTCTCCGCAGTCGTGAGGCCGGATTCCCGGCGCCTCATCATCTCGCCGACCTGATGTCCTTTGAGGATATGCTCCGCCAACTCTCGATCTCGGTCCGCTTGAGGGCGATCGATCATGGAGAAGATGATGTCGAACCGGCTAAGGAGCGCGGGAGACAAGTCGATCTGCTCTGAAATGTACTTGTGTTCATCGAAGCGTCCGAACTTGGGGTTTGCCGCCGCAAGGACTGCACACCTCGACTGGAGGACTGCGGTAATTCCCGCCTTGGCAACGCTGATTCGCTGTTGCTCCATGGCTTCGTGGATCGCGGAGCGGTCTTGCGGGTTCATCTTCTCGATTTCATCGATGCACGCAAGTCCAAGATCCGCCAGAACGAGTGCACCGGCTTCGAGAGTCCACCTTCCTTCACCGAACTCATCGCGGACGGCTGCAGCGGTTAATCCTGCCGCAGTCGCAGCCTTCCCGGTTGCGTAGATGCCGCGCGGAGAGAGCCTGCTCATGTACGAGAGGAGCTCGGATTTTCCTACGCCGGGATCGCCAACCATCAACACATGGATGTCTCCGCGGATACGCCGTCCATCAGGCAGCACCTTCGGAACACCACTGAACAGTTGCAGAGCGAGAGCTTCTTTTTCCACGTGCATTCCATAAAGAGAAGGCGCGATTGATGATGTAATCATTCGGCCTATGTCCGGACTCGATCCGGTTTCCCGAATGAGGCGCGCGTCCTCCTCCGTGACCTCGATTTCCTCGAACTCGACTTGTTCTTTCTCGATTGAGTTGACATCGATGTAGATGTCGAACAAGGTTGACTTGGCCCCGGGGCGTCCTTTCTGGACACTGCGTAGAACGCCGTTCATCACCAGCCGCTCTCCGGGAGTGATGAGTCCTGTCAGATCGTCTTCAACGTAGGTTGTGAGCCGTTGTGGCTCCTCACCGCCACGCAGTCCCTCGGGCGACTCCTGGATCTCGAGTTTCTGCGTGTCCAGATACAGAGAGGTCTCCGTGAGCAGCTTGAACTTCGTCGCGCTCGCGGACCGCTTGCAGCCGCCCTGCTCCTCGTAGCACTCCAGGGGCTCGCGGAAGTTCTGCCCGTCCTGCTCCTCCTTGAAGATCGTCCCGCAGCGCAGGCACTGGAAGAGCGCACCGACCACCCGCGGCCGGACCTCCGTCGACTTCCTCACGAGCCCCTCCACGGAGATGTACTGCCCGAGGTGCTTCGCCCGCAGGTCCCGGATCTGGATGCGGCGGTCCCTCGGCAGGCCCTTGACCCGCAGGTGGATCTGGGCGAGCTCCTCGCCGGGCGGCACGAGGCGACGCATCGCCTCCTCGCCCGCGGTGAGCACGTTCAGGGGGTGGCGCATCAGGTAGATGGCCATGTCCGTGTCGAAGCGGTTCAGCTCGGTGAAGGCGACTTCGAGGCTCCGCTCCTCCGGATAGCGGTCGGCCACCGCGATGATCCTCGAGAGGTAGCCCATCTCATCGTAGAACTCCTCCCACTTTGCGATGAGCTCCTCCTGCGGAAACTCGACGAGCAAACGCTCCTCCCCTCGGACCGGCCTCGCCTCCACGTCCGCGGGGCCGGTCCGCTCGTTACCCATCATAGCCTTATTTAACACGCCCCCTCTGCGTTTCGTTACGAGTGCAGGTCTTCCGCGATTCTATGGAGGGAACCGCCTGCGCAGCGGAAACCGGGGATTTCCACTGGAATTCCGCGCCTGCGGCTAGCCTCCCTCGCAGGGCGAGTACCCGCATTGGGCGCAGACCACGCAGCCGTTCGTGTGCTGGAGGATCGCTCCACATTCGGGACATCCGGCAGGAGCCGCGGCGCGCGCGGGCGTCGACGATTCTCCTTCCTCGCTCGCGTGCATTCGCAGGGCTCCTCACCCCAGTGGTTCCCTAGGGGCCGGGAGCATTAAAAGGCGGACAGGGGAGGTGCGTGAAAGTGGCATTCCTCGGCGCGGGGCCAAGGTTCTTGTCGGAGGACTCCTTCGCTATTGCTGATGGATCTCCCCGAGGAGCTCCAGGCCCTGCAGCGCTTCCACGGCCACCTGGGCGTCTACGTGACCCTGGGTCTCCGGATGGGCGCGATCGGGAAACGGGCCTTCGGACACTACAAGGGACTGACCGCCGTGGTCACGAGCGTGCCGAAGCCGCCGATGCTCTGCGTCGTGGACGGCGTCCAGTTCTCCAGCGCATGCACGATGGGTAAGGGAAACATCTCCGTCGTTCCGGGGCCGGAGCCCGAAGTCACCTTCGAGAAAGAGGGCCGCCGCCTGCGCATCTCCCTGAAACAGGGCTGGCAGGAGAAGATCGACCGTGAGATGTCCAAGGAGAAGGAGCTCGAGCAGTCCCTGTTCTACTTCCGGATTCCCGAGGACGAGGTCTTCGAGGTCCGCGAGGGCTGAGGCTCACCACCCCGGCACGGACCAGGTGACCGTCGCCGGCACCCAGACCCAGTAGCCGCGGCCGGGAACCAGAGCGGTTGCGTCCGGGAGGATGCGGACGTGATACAGGTCCGTCGGGTCGAAGCCCATCACCATCGCGGCCCCCGTGGCGGTCCTCATCGAGGCCACCGTCAGGTTTGAGGCGAATCCCGGTAGGGCCACGAGGTTCCAGCCCGCGCAGAGGCGGACCTGGACTTTCGCGGCGGTGACGCCGAGCACGAGCAAGTCCCCTGCGGTGGTCGCGTTCACCCAGAACCCGTCGCCCGCGTGGAGGGCGAAGCGCGAATCGTTGCCCGGGGACGCGGTCGTCCACCCAAAGCCGACGTCGCACGCGTCGAAGGTCCACGCCCTCGTCCAACCCAGGCCCGAGGCCATTGTCCCGAACGCGACCGGCCAGGGCTCCGCGGGCATCCCGAGGAAGTTCAGTCCTTGGACGACGGCTTCGCGGGTCTTGACCGCAATCGCGGGGCTGAGTTGGACGTTGCTCGCTGCATCGAGCGTCTCGATGCGGTAGAACTCGTCCGAGGGATCGGGGACACCTCGGCCCGCGTCCACGAAGGTGTAGGTGAGGTTCCCCGTCGCGTTGAGGTCGACGCCCACAGCGCTGTAGGCCCCCACGGGGCTCGTCGCCCGGAGGACGCGGTACCGCGCCGTTCCGCCGTAGAGCCCGTCGTCCCACGCCCGCTGCCAAGTGATCGAGAGGTCGGAGCCCCCGTTCACCGTCTGGATCGAGCTGAGGGAGGCGGGCGCGGGCGGAGTCAGGTCCGGCCCGACCGAAATCACGGGGATGCACACCGAACGGAAGGGACCCCAGTTCCCCGCGGCGTCCTCCGCGTGGATCCAGATGCACGTGTTCCCGGGAGCCACGGGGAAGGGGTTCGTCCACGTGACGTTCTCGACGGGCTGGTCGAAGGCGCGGTCCGTCGGGAGCATCGAGAATCCGGTTCCGTTCGACGCGGTGGGTGGGGTGGCGGATAGGAAGAACTCAGCGACGACGACGGTGCTCCCGCCGGCGCGCGTGTCGTCTGCGGTCGCGTTGATCGTCACGGGCTGCGCGGCTCCGGGCGGGTCCGGGCTCGCCCGCAGGCTCCCCGCCCAGATCAAAGGCCCGAGGGCGTCCCCGCCCGGCCGGCTGATCGTGAACGTCCGGTTCGTCGTGGCCTGGCCTTGGAGGGACGGCGTCCCGCTGTCTTGGGCGATGACCCGCACCAGGTACGCCCTCCCGTTCGGGACGGAAGCGATGTTCCAGACGTACCCCCGGACAGTGCCTGCGACCGTGGCGATGGGGTCCCACGTCTGGCCCGCGTCGGCGCTGGAGCTCAGGGAGAAGTTCGCGAGGGTGATCCCCGGGCCGGAGGTGGAGGCCGTCCAGTTGATCGGGATCGTCGAGCCGGCGAAGGTGCCTCCGCTCGGCGCGGTCACCGCGACGGCCGGATGGTCCCGGTCCAGGACCGAGGTGGCATTCCCCACGAGCCACCGCAGGGCGTTGTCGATTACCTGCGCGCGGATCGCGCTCGTGGGCCTCAGATCCGTGGCATTCGTGTCGAGCCCGGTGATCTCGAAGGCGAAGTAGTCCAGGCGCGACGGCGTCCCGCCCCAGGCCCCCACGCCCGCGGTGCCGTTCGCGACGGAGGAGACCCACCGCAGCCCGATCGGCTGGTTCTGTGCGCACTGGGGAGCAGGGGGTGGTGGGCTCACGACTTGGCTGTCCCTCCACACGGGGGTCGATGTTCCGCCGGCTGGGGTCAGTGAAAGCTGATCGTCCGCTGCTCCGTCTCGGTGGGGCGTGTAGGCGATGCCACCGGCGTAGGCCCCGCTGATAGGGTCCCCCGCGGCCCCGTTGATCTGGCTCGTCGTCGTGGGGTCGCAGGCGAAGGAGACCTTGAGGGCCGCCGCGAGCCACGCGGCCGTCGCTGGCGTGTACCAGGGGGAGTCGGTGCTCCCCAGAGACCAGGAGGTGTCGTGCGAGGAGACGAGGAGCCGGCCCCCGCCGTCCAGATAGGCTTTGATCAGCCCCTGGGCGGTCGCGTTGAACGTCGGGTACTGCTCCAGACCCACCTGCCAGATCACCGCCTTCCTTGCCTGCAGGAGGGCGAGGGGCGGAAGGCCCAGATCCGTCACGCGCCAGAAGGCCCAGGACCACCCCGTGGCGTTGAGGGCGTCCGCATAGGACGCCTCCCGGGCCGCCGGGAAGGAATCGGAGCCGATGACCACGAGCACGTCGCCCCAGGGCGGCGTTCGGAACGCGTAGTGGCGCCCGCCGTTGTCGTCCCGTGTCGCGTGGCCGAGGCGATCGGAAGAGAGGACGTCGTAGAAGTACAGGGTGTCCGCCTGGAGGTCCCGGAGTCCCAAGGAGTGGGCGGTCACGAGCTCAGCCTCGGAGGCCGCGTTCGTCAGGTTCGTCGGTGAGGTGCCATACGTGACTTCCGTGTCCGCGGGGAGGTCCGTGGACCAGCGGATCCGGACGAAGGTCGTCCCGATGGAGTCCGCGGTCACGCCGAAGACCGCGGGCGGGGTCGCGTCCACGCCCGCCCTTGCGATCGCCGTGTGCTCGGGCGAGGCGTCCTGGTACACCGCGGTGATTGTGTCCGCGTTCCGCACCTGGAGGACCCCGTCCGGGGCGGGCTGTCCGAAGGCGAGTCGGATCGAGCCGCGCCAGACCTCGCCGGGCGCGCCTTGGGTCAGGGTCGCGACCTCGCCGGTGGGCTCGAGGGTCGAAGCCAGGAGGACCTTGACGGCCGTCGCGTCGCCGTCCTCCACCGTGAGGTTGACGAGGTCCGATTCCCCGTAGCTCGGTCGGTCGAGGAGCACGCGGCCGTAGTTCAGGTCGAGACCGCCCGTACCCACGAGGGCGTAGGGCTGCGGGCCCACAGGGACGTTGGACCCGATCACGCGGACCTTCCAGTCTCCGGAGGCCGGCGTCTTGAGGATGACCGCCTCCTCGACGTTCGTCGTGTCGAAGATCCCGCCGGGGACCGACTGTCCGGCGGCGAAGCTCCCGAAGTTGTTGCCGCGGTACACTGTCCCGTTGGGCGCGGTGACCTCGAGGTCGAGGTCGTTCACGAGGGCCTTCGCGGCCCCCAGGGTCCCCGGATAGTCCGTCCATGCCAGGACGAACTTCAGGCTACCCGATCCGGGCGCCACACGGAAGGTGTAGGTCTGGTCCTGCCCGGTGAGGAGTCCCGCCCGCTCGTCCACGACCTGCGTGCGGAAGCTGTCCCCCGCCGCGGCGAGGGGCAGCACGTTGGACAGGAGGACGCGGCCGAAGCCCTGGTCGTTGTTGGGCCAGGTCGTCTCCCCGGTCGTGCCGCTGCCCGTGATCTGCACGCCCGAGGCGATGAGCATCGCGCGGATCAGGGCCGCGCTCGGGTCGAAGCCGTTCCCCGGGACGGGGGAGGCCGTGGGATACCAGCCCTCGGTGAGGTATTGCCGGATGATGGCGGCCGCCGCGGCCGCGGCGGGCGTCGCGTAGCTCGTCCCCGCCCACGCATGGTCCGCCGTCGTCGTGACGCCATCCCAGGGGTTCCCGTCCGAGGTCGCCGAGTCGCCATCCGCGATCGTGAGGATCGTCGGCTTGATCCGTCCGTCCGTGGTGGGACCGCGGCCGCTGAAGGACGCGAGGTCGTTCTGGCTCCCGGGCAAGGTGTTGTCCGGGTTGAGGGTCCCGCCCACGGTCACGATGTTCTTCGCGGTCCCCGGCGTCCCCACGGTCCCGGAGGTCGGCCCCTTGTTCCCCGCCGCGAAGAAGATCGTCAGGTCCGGATGGCTCCAGACGAAGGCGTCCACCTGGCGCGCCTGCACATCGTACTCGTTCGTGTCCGCGCCCCAGCTGTCGCTGTGGATCCGCACGGGCGCGAGGGGATCGTTGTACACGAGCCCGGGCAAGCCGAAGATGTCCTGGTAGTCCTCCGGGAGGTAGACGAGACCTTCCGTGCTCGTGCCGCAGGTGGCGCCCTGGGCGAGGCCACCCACGTCCTGCATATAGACCTTCGCGACGAGGGCGTTCCCGTCGTTCGGCGATGTGCCGATCCCCCGGTCGTTCCCGGCGAGGGTCGAGGCCACGGCGGTCCCGTGGCCGTTCGACGCGCCGTTGTAGGCGCAGTCCGCCGCGGAGTAGGGATCCCAGAGGCCGCCGCCCCCCGGCCACGTGAGCTGTCCGGTGAGGACGCCCATGTCCAGGTACCGCACGACCTTGCGGCGCGCGGGATCCGTGACGTTGTAGAGGTCCCCCGTGGTGATCGAGGCGAGGGAGTTGCGGAACTGGCCCCCGTCGAAGTCCAGGCCCGTGTCCGCGATGCCGACGACCTGGCCGCGGCCGTTGAGCCCGGTCCACCAGTAGCGGTAGTCGCCAGACCCGTTCCCCAGGAGGCGGTTCGTCTGGATCACCCAGTCCGTCTCTGCGTTGAACGGGTGCGGAAGGTAGACGGGATCGATGAACTCCACCTGAGGGAGCGCCGCGATCTCTTCGAGGAGACGGGAGTCCAGGCGGGCCCGGACCCAGCGGAAATCCCCGGAGCCGAAGACGCCGTCGATCCCCGCCGCCGTGGCGGAGCGGGCCTTGGGCGGGACGCCCTTGTGGGCGAGCCACGCCTCCACCGCCTCCGGTGATTCTCCCGGGAGGACCACGATTCGGACGTCGAGGACTCGTCCATCCGTGGGCATTCCGGGCCGCACTTTCCAGGAGGACTCGTACGGGCCGACGAAGTCCACGAAGGGCAGCACACGCAGCCTATCCAGAGCCGCGGGAGCTCCGCGGACGAGATACGCATCCGTGGGAAGGTAACGGAGCACGGTCACGCCGCGGGCCTCGAGGGCGGTCTGCCAGCTCTGCTTGATGGGCGCGTAGAAGTGCACGACCGCCGCGGCCTGGCCGTTCCCGTCGACGGTCCACGACGGAAGGACGGAGGTCGCCAGCCTGCGGACGTCCACGACCCCCGAGAGCAGATGGAGAGAGGAGGCGCTCGACATGGGGACCGCGTACCGCCCCAGGCCCGTGAGCTCAGCGAGGGCCGAGGGCGGTCCTCGGGCGACGGAGAAGGCTCCGTAGGGTTCGAGCAGCCGAGCGCCCGCGACGGCGATTTCGTCCGCGCTCGCGTCCGTGCGGAAGGTGAGGAGGGCCGCCGCGGGCAGAGCGTCGGGGGCAGGAGTCGGAGAGGACGCGCGCATCGGAATCTGGAAGGCAAGAAGGCCGGCAAGGGCCAGCACCGCCACGATGCGCCACACACGAAGGGCCGTGCCGCCGTTCCTCCTTCGCAGGCGGTGGGCCCCCGAGGCGGGGCCCAGCGTCTTGACCGGTGGGGATTCGCCCCTCTGCACATTAGTCTTTTGGCCCGAATGGCGTCCGGTCGTCCTCCGCGAAGGGACGGCGGGATGGTTCCCTACTCCGCGAGGATCCGCGTCGCCTGCAGGATCCCGTTCTGGAAGATCAGGGTGTAGTAGTTCGGCGAGTGGTTCGTCCCGCGCATCTTCACGCAGCGGATGCGGCGCTGGATGTTCGCGTCGTCCACCCGCTCCATCTTCAAGTGGATGATCCCGTCGCTGAGGAACTCCTCGCCGTACTTGCCGAAATCCTCGCTCCCTGCCTTCATCTCCGAGATCAGGATTGTCGTGGCCTTGAGGTCCCGTAGCCACTCGAAGAGCTGGAAGAGTTCCTCCCGCGGGGTCTCGAAGCGGGCCATCAGCTCGAGCACGGGCAGGGAGTCCACCACGAGGACCTCGTAGTTCAAGGACCGCTTCAGGTTCGCCGCGTACATCTTGAAGATCTCGATCCACGTGCGCTGGGCCATGTCGTCCAGGTTGCGGCGAATCATGCCGAGGTCCACGATGCTGACCTTCGCCTCGACGTCCTTGGGGCTCAGGCTCATGCCGATCAGGTGGCGGGTGAAGTTGTCGCGCCCCTGCTCCAGGGAGATGTAGGTGCCCGGGCGGCCCTCCTTCAGGGCATTCTGGTAAAGGATATTGAAGGCGATCGTGGACTTCATCGTCCCCGGTTCGCCCGCGAGGAGGACGACCATCCCGACGGGGATGCCTCCGCCGAGCTTCTCGTCAAAACCATGGATGAAGGTGCGGATACGGTCGTCCTGCCCCATCGCAGTCCATTCTCATCCTGCGGACGGTCTATATCCTTTCCGAGGCGGTTATCACGCACGAAAGCCGCGGGGGAGTCCGCGCCTTCGAAAAATAAGGGGGAGTGAGTGGGAGATGACGTCGGACTCCAGGAGATGGAGGGATATGACGTTTCTTGAACTCGGTCTGTTAGCAACGTTTCCTCTGGAAGGCGGGGTGAAACGTTTATTTGTTATCCGGTCTGTTACCATATCCGCGGGGGTCCGAGAGGCGTGTTTGTACCCGAGGGGAACCTGAAGGACCTGGTCATCCGATATGTGCGGGATCAGGAGCGCTCCATCAGCGCCCTCACGAAACAGCTCGAGAACGACGGGTACAGCTTCCACCGCCTCTTCGTCACCGGGTACCTGAAGGCCCTGGCCGACGTGGGCATGCTGCGGGAGAAGGAGATTCCGCCCGCCAAGGTGTACATGGCCTCGGCCCACCGGGATCCGAACCTGTACGAGATGGTCGGCGAGCGGTGCCGCGAGGCCTTCCCCGACGAGGCCTCCCAGACTCGCCTCGCCGTGGCGGCCCTCCAGAAGCTCTTTCGCCGCCCGGTCTTCCTCCGGGAGATGCGCGAGGCGGGATTCCCGGGCACCGTGGACGCGTCCGCCGCCTCCAAGGACGAGCGGGAGGAGGCGCGTCGGGCACTCATGAAGCTCGGACTCCAGATCCCCACGAACGAGCCCGCCTACCGCGTCGAGGAGCGGCGCAATGACGTGCGGGACGCGATCCTCTGCGACATCATCGTCGAGCGCTTCGGGCTCATGCCCCTCGTGGTCGACACGAAACAGATGAAGTTGATGGAACGATGATGGAGAGGGGAGCTAGGCCATCGGGGTGGACGCTCAGCTCCGACGCTGGGTGTCCCGAATGCGTCCTCGGTCCCGCACCCCCGCGAGCGTTGGTAGTCCGCGGTGAGGCTGCTCACTTCCGTGCCTGACCCGTTCCCCACGGTCAGGGCGGGGGAGGCCGCTCTCCAGCTGTCTCCCTCGTCGCCTCCAGCCCCGCGGGACAGAACCTCAACGTCGGCATCCGGACCAGCGCCAGACTGGAGCGCCGCCCCCAACTGTCACCGCCCCATGAGGACGATTTGGGTCTAAAAGGAGACGCCCAGCCTCCCGGTCAAGCCTAGCGGCGCTCCAAACAAGTCCTTGCTATTTAACCATTCCCGGACGAGCTTCGAAACGCATCACGGGGCGGGCGGCGCCGGCGGTGCGGGTTCCCCCTGCGCCTCCCTCGCTTTCTTGTAGCGTCCGTACGTCGAGAGGATCATGACGCCGCCCACGAAGAACACGCCGCCGGAGCAGACGAGGCGCCACGACTCGTAATCCTGTTGCAACACGCCGTCCGGGCTCAGGTTCGCCGTGAAGTAGAAGATCACCGACGTGACGATGATCCAGAGGCCGATGACCATCGGCATCCACACGCCCAGGATGGCGCGGACTCGTTCCGACCTCATCGGCTCATCAAGCGGATGATCGCTTCCGCAGGCTCGCCGCCGCATTCCTCGAGGGCCTTGCGGGCCTCTTCTTCCGAGACGCCCGCCTTCTCCGCGACGAGTTTCACGTCCTCGTCGGGGATCGTGGGCGCCTTGTCCTCCGACCTCTTCGCGGCGTCCGCGCGAGGCCGGATGATGGGCTCCCCGATCACCTGCCAGATCTTCTGCCCTTGGGCCGTGATTGCCGAGACGTTCGGGTTGCGGATCACGTACTCCTTGTCCGCGGTCCGGATGATGACCTCCTCGACGCCGTCGAGCTCTTCCTGCTCGATGCCCATGCGTTTCATGGCCTGCTTCATCTGGCGCGGGTTTACGCGTCCGCCGGGGATCATCGCGACACCGAACGTTGGCATGGGCGGGTTCGGGATAAAGGTTCTCCGTTCGACCGAACGATTTCCGCTTTCGGTGTCCCCCCGTCGTATGTTTAAATAGCCACGCTTCAATCGTATCGACAGTGCGCATCGCCGTCGTGTTCAAGGATCGGTGCCAGCCCAAGCGCTGTCATCTCGAGTGCATCACCTTCTGCCCACCGCAACGGACGGGAACCGAAGTAATCTGGATTAGCCAGGAAACCGGGAAGGCCGAGATTAGCGAGGAGACGTGTATCGCTTGCGGGATTTGCCTCCCCGCCGGAGCACCCGTGTCCACGGATTACGGCGTCGTGGCGATTGACCAGGTACGTATCGGTGACAAGGTCCTCACCCACAAGGGCCGCTATCGGCGAGTCAAGGCCCTCGAACATCGATGGTACGACGGGCCCCTCTACCGAATTGTCTGCACGGGGCAGCCCGATCCTCTGGAAGTCACAGAAGAGCACCCCATCCTTGCCGTGGAGCGACCATCAATCAAGAACGGCAAGAGGCTCCTGAAGGGCCTCGGGGCCCTTAGGTGGGCCTTTCCGACCGACTTGAAGGTTGGAGATTACCTCGTCAAGCCCCGGATCAGGGAGGCTGGCGTCGAAACGAGCTGGGACGTCCCCATCGATGTAGGCGTACCTAGCGGTCGACGTTCCATGTGGGCGGAACAGCTCGTGGCCGTCCCGCTGGTTCCGGATATCGGCCGCATCGTAGGGTACTATCTCGCGGAAGGCTCCGCGGATGACCGTCGCCTCGTCTTCTCCTTCCACGAACGAGAACGTGCCTACCGTGATGACATCCGGGCGGTCATACGTCGCTATTTCGGATTGGAGGGTTACGAAGAACAGAACACAGGAATGGGTCGGAACGTGCGCTTCGATTCATTCCTTCTAGCGCGCGTTTTCGGCTCGCTCGGTCACAGCTGCGACGACAAGAGGATTCCTGCCGTCTTCATGACCGCGCCACCGCGCGTGAAGGCTGCATTGGTGCAAGGCCTCTGGAGAGGTGACGGGTATCGGGACCCGATACGCAGCTACTTCTCCGTATCGACGACTTCGCCCCACCTCGCCTACCAGACCCAGGAGATTCTCGCAAGTCTGGGCATTGCTGCGGGGACAACGAGCGCCCGCCACGAAGACAAGCGAAGGTCCTACCAAGTTCTCGTCACCGCCGAGTTCGTGGAACCCATGGCCAAGCTCTTGGGGCTGGAGTTCGAGGACCGACGCAACCGTGTCGCTAGCCACTATGTCCTAGACGACGAGTTCGTGTACAGCCCCATCCGGGAAATCACGACGCGCGAGGTGGAAGACCTTCCCGTTTTCAATCTCGAAGTCGAAGAGGACGAGACTTACGTCGCCGCGGGCCAAGCCGTGCATAACTGCGTGAAGAAATGTCCCTTCGATGCAATCCGCATCATCGGTCTCCCTGAGGAACTCAAGGAAGACCTCGTCCACCAGTACGGCAAGAACGCCTTCCGCCTGTTCCGCTTGCCCGTCCCCAAGAAGGGCAACGTCATCGGGCTGCTCGGCCCGAACGGCATTGGCAAGACGACCACGGTCAGCATCCTCAGCGGCGAGCTACCTCCCAACCTCGGCCACTACCGGAGGAAGAAGCCCCACTGGGACGAGGTGCTCGACTACTTTGCGGGGACGGAACTCCACGATTACCTGGAGAAGATCGCGAACAAGGAACTCCGGACCTCGATCAAGCCCCAGTACGTGGACCGCTTGGGCAAGAT
>Ga0265292_1001392_pt1 | contig 21570 bp, 14 predicted proteins | sample Munlanlewell296A_FD_189080 | JGI IMG/M metagenome (GOLD analysis project Ga0265292, IMG submission 189080) | Leachate microbial communities from a municipal landfill in Southern Ontario, Canada - Leachate well 296A | ecosystem: Engineered > Solid waste > Landfill > Unclassified | place: Canada... | reverse complement strand
CGAGGTCGACCTCGTTGGCCGGGAGGGATGTCCAGGTTCCGACCTTATTCACCGGATCGTTGGGTAGCACGTAAGAGATTCCTCCGTATGGCCCTGTGGTGGCGTCGACGGACATTATCCGAAGTTTGAGAGGAGCGTCGGAGTCGTTCCTTAACCTCAAGGTTTCCGTGACGGTTTCTCCGGGAGAAGCATTGATTATAAAATATCCCGCTTTGTACGAGGCGGTACCCGGAGCCGGATCGGCTGAAAAAGGCATATCGGTTGATTGTGCCAGGCTTATATCAGTCTGGAGGGCTACCCAGATAAGGCAGCCGGGCAGAAGCAGGATAAATACAAGCAGGTATCTCCAGGGCCTCTTTCGAACCGCAAAATTATGGAAAAGATTCACTCGTTTATATTGTCGATAGCTTTTGATAGCTTCATCCTTTTTAGACTTCTTGATACGAAAGCGAACCAGCTCCAGAGTCCCAACGGATATTTAAACAACTTTAGAAAACAAGAGCAACAACCGACTAACTCTTTTGCAGTGGTATAGGCCGTGCAGAAAAAGGTGCGCATCGCCGATATTTAATATGGAATGGAAACATATAAGAGGGTTTTAGGGTGTTGACAGTTGATACCATTTTCAAGCGACTTCCTCGTTTCGTGGCGCAAGAAGCGCACACGGTATTTAATAATGTCAAATTATATAAGAATACACGGACAGGTGTGGGTGCCACATTATTCCTGGCATTCCTATCTCTTCTGTTCTCAGCTCTTTTCTTCACGAATGTAAATATCAAGACGGTTTTAGCAGACAAGAACCCCATCCAGGTAACGGACTCTGATCTTTCGGTAAGCGAAGCGCCGCGGTTTCTGGTCAGTGCACTCTTTGACGGAAACAAAATGAAAGAATTAAAGCAGGACTTCACTTGGGGCGTCCTGGCTGTTAACTTCGACAAATCTTCATATGAAGTTGGAGAAGATGTAAATGTTGAGATGGCTGTTCTAAATGATGGGGGGCACACCCTGTGCGACTCAAAGTTAACCATGGAGATTACAGCTCCCGATAGTCAAAAGACAACCCTGTCAACCGATGACGGATCTATTAAAATCTCCAAATGGTGCGCCGACAAGAGTGTCACCGACACACCGGACTACTATGCCAGCTACAAAACTCCCCTGGAAGGCAAGTATCAGGTACATTTAACGGCCGAAACGAAAAACGGAGCAAGGTCTATCGATGACTCGTTTTCCGTTGAGAAAAACGCCGACTTTGTTATCAAGAGAGCGGGCTCTATGCGTATCTATCCCCCGTCACACTATACAGCAAGATCTATCGTTTATGCCAACAAAGATGTCTCGGGCATAGTGACGGAAAAAGTCCCGAAGTCATTTGAGATATCGGGTATATCGGGAGATGGCAGAGTAACGAAGGAAGACAGCAGTACAAAAACGATCAGCTGGCCACTAAATCTTAAGAAGGGTGAGTCAAGAGAGGTCTCCTACACCTATGATGCTCCGGACATATCACCGGAGTTTTATCTCCTCGGCCCGGCGCAAATAGTCCAAGATAATAAAGTGATATTTGAAGAATCACGCCAGTGGCAGATAGCGTCAGATCCATCCATCAGTATTGCTGGAACATCAGATGCCACCGCTGGCAATACTATTAAAGTTGCTGTAAATGGAACATTGCAAGGTAAAACAACCACAGTTGGCGCCACTTGGACCATTACGGGTCTCATGGCAAATACCGGAGATGTTATCACCGTTTGGATTGATTCGGCAACGGTTGCCGAGCAATCTACGGCGGTAACCAAATATAATGGCACAAATATTACGGGAATGGTTTTGAATAAGCATGTTTTAACCATAGGCAGCAATCAAAATCAAAGTTTATCGGTCACAGATATGGGTCTCTACGATCATGATAACAATGCAACAATTATGCATACTGCAAACTTGTCTGTCTTAAACATTGATGCGGCGGGTTACCCCACGGGTACCTATACTGATGAGTTGCTTAGCGTCTTAGCCTCAAACACACTTACCTTTGGCACTACCGAAACCCTAAATACCCTTAACTTGACAAATGCAGGGACCATAACTTGTACAGGAAACACCACCTTAAATGTTTATGGTAACTGGGCAAATAGCGGCACTTTTACACCAAGTACAAGTACTGTGGCTTTTCAACTTTCTAGTGGTACGCAAACTTTAAACTCGGGGGGTACGGGGGCGGGGAAACCATTCAATAATATTGCTCATTCGGGAGCTGGTTTGTTGCAACTTATTACAAACAATATATCCATTTCCGGAGCTTTAACTAACTCATCAGGTGCTGGAAACTATGATGCCAACGCATATACGACAACCGTAACGGGGTTGACCACTGTTAGCGGTGGATCATACTTAGCCAGCACTACTACTCAAACCTTCAATGGCGGACTGACTATTAATGGTGGAACTTTTACCGGGTCGATTGGCGCTGTAAGTGTTTCTTCTAGTACTGCTACGGCTATGACGCTTTCTTCCGGAACCTTGACTGCACCCTCAGGAACATTCACCATAATAGGTAATTGGGTGGCGATTGGCGGTACCTTTACTCCGGGCACAAACACAGTTACATTTGGAGCCACATCGGGCACACAGACTATTAGGCATGACATAAGCCCGGGTTTCTATAATCTCACACATAATGCGGCAGGAACCTTACAGATTAGTAATACCTCCACCTCAACAGCGCTTACTGTAACAAATGACTTTACAAATTCTGCTGGGGCCTTTGATACCAAGAGTGGTTCAAACTATCCAGTAAGTGTAACGCGTGACTATATTCAATCAGGGGGCCAAGCAACAGCACAATCTTCTACAATCACGGTAGGTCGTAACTTTACGGCAGATGGGACAACTAGTATAACAGGTTATAATTCTGCAAGTGTTATTCTAAATGGTGCGGGAAACCTTGTGTATAATAATCTTTCTACTCCTTGGTCAAATGGATTTTATAATCTTACTTGTGGTCAGAATGGTTATAAAACAAACTTAAATGGTTCTAACCAGAACATAGGAATCTTACATAACTTGACCATAGGGTCAGGAGGGATAACAGAAACAGCTGACTATTGGACCGCAATAAGTATATCTGGCATCGGTAATGCATTGACGGTAGATGCAACAAATTCATCAGTCGCAATTGGTACTCTAAAATTCTATGGCAATGGTGTTGTAAGCCTCCCGTATTTGGTAAAAGGATACAATACGGGTATCTTAGTCGCTGGGGACAATGCCCAGGTCAGTCAAACTGGGGACATAACCATTAAAAATTATCCCGCAGCAGGAGGAATTTATAATGCCGGAGTTCGCATTATTGGAGACAATGTATCGGGCAGGGTAAGCAGTTGGATAACGAACGGCTATGGTTTAACCATGTGGGGAGATCTTGAGTTGGGGGTCGCAAGTGACACGGGCGGCAAGACACTTGATATTACAAACTCCAATGTCAACATAGGTGGAAGTTTCAAAATCTATGCAAGCACCGAAACATTCACCGCAACGGGCTCCACGGTGACAGCCAATGGTGCCTCCGGAACCCAACAGTATCAAACCCAGGGCAAGCCTTTTAACAATCTTGTTCACAACGCTACGGGCACATTGCAGCTCCTGACAAATAATCTGTCCGTGGGTGGAACCTTCACCAATTCAGCTGGCACTTATGATGCTAACGCCTTAACAACCACAGTCACGGGCCTAGCGACAGTCAGCGGAGGCACATACTCTGCTTCCACCAATACCCAAACCTTCAATGGCGGGCTGACGGTTTCAGGCGGGACCTTTACGGGAGGTTCGGGAACGGTGAATGCGACTAATGTCACTATTTCAAGCGGAACATTGACTGCTCCTTCGACCAATCTGAACATAAGTGGCAACTTGTCAAACTCTGGCACATTCACTCACAACTCAGGTACCGTCACCTTCAATGGTGCGGGGATATCTACAATCACCGGTAGCGCAACTGCTCCAAGTTTTGCGGTTACATTCAATAATTTGACGGTATCGGCAGGGAAAACGGTAAAGTTTGGCAACGGAAAATATTTCAAAGTTTTAAACAGTATGGCGCTAAATGGTACATTGGGAAGCCATGTTACCGTGACCTCTGTTGATGGTTTAAATAAATGGTACATAAACCACCAGGGAACGGAAACCATCTCTTATGTTGATATAGACCACTCGGGCTGTGACTACACAAATAGCCCGAATACCACAGATGTGACCATGACAGGGACAAACTCTACAAACAATGGCAATATTGAAGGCTGTTGGGTTTTTCCCTCAAATCCAAACTTGCCCTCTTCTCTGGCTCAGAAAACCTCTCCCGACGGCGTAAGCATCCCGGAGTCGGCGGCGGAGGCGGATTTTACACCTGACCTCGGATTTACAATTTCGGACCCGGATGCAGGAAATACAGTGAAATATGAGATCCAGGTTGCCACAAATTCTGCCTTTACTGCGCCGATTATTGATTATACTCATGGCAGTCTTTCAGCAAATCCGACCACGTTTACATTTACAATTGGAAGTTATGGAAGCGGGACATGTGCCGGTTCGTGTCCGTCAACCCTATCGGATCTCACCGGATACTGGTGGCGAGTGAAAGCGATAGACAACAGCGGTACATCATCTGCCTGGGTAGAGTTTGGCGTAGCGGGAACCATGGATATATACGTAGACTCCACGGCGATGATCGGCGGAAGCCTGAGCATGACTGCCATGACCGTAGGCGATTTTGCCGGAACAACTCTTTCCGGTGCGGCAACTACTAATACGGCGACACCAAGCAACTTCAGTGTCACTGACGCCCGTGGTACAGGTGCAGGCTGGAACATTACCGTCCAGGCCACGCAGTTCAAGGAGTGGGATGGTACGGCTTATGTCACAGGCGGAAAGACGTTGGCCGTTAGCTCGTTATCGATGCCGGCGCCGACCGTCGCCGCCAATGGAACCACCTCTCCGGTTCCCAGTATATTAGCTGGTCCCTATACTATCGATACCGGCGCGGCTGTGAAGATATCCTCCGCGGTTCTTAATACCGGAATGGGCAGGTACGACTACACACAGGACCCCGCCGGCCTTACGCTAAGCATTCCAGCGAATACTTATGCGACCCTATATCGTAGCGAAGTCACGGTCTCGGCAGTAAGCGGACCGTAAGAGCTCCTTCTTCAAGAAAGAGAAAAGGCCCAGTTATATAGCTGGGCCTTTTCTTTGTATTTTAGACAGCTACCCTAGAACAGCCCTATGATCCGGCCCGTCTCGACATCGATGTCCACGTCCACGGCCGCCGGGCGTTCCGACAGGCCGGGCATGGTGCTCATCGCACCCAGGATCGGGTAGAGAAAACCGGCGCCGATGCTCGGCCGGATGTCGCGGATCGGCACCCTGAAACCTGTGGGCCGATTCTTGAGATTCGGATCGTGAGAAAGCGAAAGATGCGTCTTTGCCATGCAAATCGGCAGCTTGTCGTAGCCGGCCTCCGTGAACTTCTTGATCTTCTCCTCGGCCTCAGGCATGTAATCGACGCCATCGGCACCGTATACCTTGGTTGCGATAGTTTCTATTTTTTCCTTGATGGAAGCCTCGTCCGGATAGAGGAACTGGAAGTTGCTGGGCCGGTCGCAGGCCTCTACCACGGCATTTGCCGCGTCGATGCCACCGTCGCCGCCATTGGCATGCACGGTGATCGGATTACAGGCCTCAGCGCCGAATTCGAGCGCCTTCTTCTGCACCAGTTCCACCTCGGCGTCGGTGTCGGAGGCGAAACGGTTTACCGTTACCACTACCGGGACACCGAACAGCTTCATGTTCTCGATCTGCTTTTGCAGGTTGGCGCAGCCCTTTTCGAGCATCTCCAGATCTTCCTTCTCCAGCTCGGAACGATCCTGCATGCGGCCGAAGCCGTGCATCTTCAGCGCCCGGATAGTGGCTGTGATATTCACGCAACTGGCGGCGAAACCGCCGTAGCGGCACGTGATGTCCATGAACTTCTCCGCGCCCAGGTCGGCGCCGAATCCCGACTCGGTGACCACGTAGTCGGCCAGTTTGAGGGCGATTTTGGTCGATAGCACGGAGTTGTTGCCGTGAGCAATGTTGGCGAAGGGACCTGCGTGCATGAATACCGGCCCATGCTCCAGTGTCTGGATCAGGTTCGGCTTGAGCGCGTCCTTCATAAGCACCGTCATGGCGCCGGCGGCGCCGATATCCTCGGCTGTCAGCGGCTTGCCGTTGCGATCATAGGCGAAGACGATGCGGCCCATGCGTTCGCGCAGGTCCTTAAGGTCGGTCGCGAGTGCCAGGATAGCCATGACTTCCGATGCCACGGCGATATCGAAGCCCGTCTCGCGCGGTGTACCGTTTAAGTATCCACCCAGCCCGACAACGGTCTGCCTGAGCACGCGATCGTTCATGTCTATGACGCGCCGCCAGCTGACTGTCAGCGGGTTGATGTTGAGCTTGTTGCGGCCTTCCATCAACTCGGTGTCGATCATGGCCGCCAGGAGGTTGTTGGCCGCGCTGACCGCGTGAATGTCGCCGGTGAAGTGCAGATTCAGGTCTTCCATGGGGATAGCCTGGGCGTAACCACCACCGGCCGCCCCGCCCTTGATGCCGAAAACAGGGCCCAGGGAAGGTTCACGGATGCAGAGAATGACTTTCTTGCCGATCTTCCGCAGCGCCTGAGCCAAACCGAGGGAGGTAACGGTTTTACCCTCGCCCCACGGGGTCGGTGTTATGGCGGTTACATCGATCAGTTTGCCGTCCGGCTCGTCCTTGAGCCGCTCAAGGATCGACATGTAATCGACCTTGGCCTTGTATTTGCCGTAGAGCTCGAGCTCGTCCTCGAGTATCCCGGCATCCGCCGCGATCTCGGTAATCGGCTTCATCTCCGCAGCCTGCGCTATGTCAATATCTGAGGGGACAGTAGTTCCAGACACCAAAGCACTCCTTTCAGCTTGAGGTTTGTGAATGAATGAACAATCTAAGAAATGGCATTATATGCGTAGAGGCGATAACCGTCAATCCTGCCGGCAATTATTTCGACATCGGGGGAAAATCGCCGTGCTAAACTGCCACCCTTGCGGCATCGTACACAACCGCGATCGGTACGCCGTGTTCCAGCGCTGCCGCGCGACAATCCTCGTACTCCGGAGAAATGGTGATAACCCGCTTCTTCCAGACCCCGATCTTCACCTGGATCGTACCGTACCGGGTAACGACTTTCTCTATCCGCCTTTCGAGGCAATGGCGCTCGACGTTCCCCACCCTGACGCCGAATGTTGACGACTCCGTAAACATCAGGTCGAGACTGCCTTCGACTTCCTCGACAGAACAGAGCACAGAAAGTACGACCCCGGGCCTGCTTTTTTTCATGACTACCGGCGTCATCCAGACATCGGCCGCCCCCTCCTCAAGCAGCCGTTCCCCAAGGAAAGCCAGCTGCTCGGGCGTGCTGTCGTCGATATTAGTCTCCAGCAAAACCTGCTGCTCGATCTCCTCGCCGACGCCCGCTTTCCCGGTACCACCGGTACGCTCACCCAGAATCAGTCTCAGCAGGTTAGGCCCCTTCGTCTCCCGCGTCCCCGCACCGTAACCTACAGGTCCGAGCTTCATCGTAGGCAGGTAACCGAAATAACGTCCAAAGTATGAAACGAGCGCGGCGCCCGTAGGCGTGGCCAGCTCCTGGTGCTCCGCCCCCTGCAGCACCGGGATGCCTTTCAGCAGTAAAGCAGTAGCCGGAGAAGGCACCGGCATCAATCCGTGTGCCGTCTTCACCGTCCCGGACCCCAATGCCACCGGAGAGCAATATACCTCTTCCGGTTGAAGCTCTTCAAAGAGCACGCAGGTACTCACGATATCAATAATGCTGTCGACCATCCCCACCTCGTGGAAATGGACCGTCTCCAACGACTCCCCGTGTGCCTTGGCTTCCGCCCTGGCCACGCGTCCAAAAATCGCGAGGCATTTGGAGCGCACCTTTTCCGACAGGTCGCTCCGCGCGATCAGTTCTTCGATATCAGCGAGGCTTCGTGGTTCCTGCGCTTCCACTTCGACGTTCACAAGGAACCTGGTGGCGGCTATGCCTGAAACACGAACACTATCGGTCTCTATCGTCCAGCCATCCATGTCAAGTTTGCCGAGTTCAGACCGGAGCAAATCCAGTGACCCCACACCCAAGTCGAGCAGCGCGCCGACAAACATGTCGCCGGCTACCCCGGAAAAACAGTCAATATAAAGTGTCTGACCAGCCATGGCACAGATTGTATTCCCCAATATGGAGCTATCTCAAGCCGGTTGCGTCAAATAATTTCAAAATGGACGGCGATCTTTGACCATTGCTTTTAGATTCGGCATTACCGCCTGCTCGCAACCGCGCAGGAATAACCGGGATTTCAGGGAATATCTTGGCATACCGCGAAGGGAAAACGGGGAGAAGACCTTACATGCAATACCGGCCACCAAAAAAACGCCTGGCGTATGGCGAACTGATAAATGATTCGTTCCGTATTGCCTGGCGTCACAAGATGTTGTGGTTCTTCGGATTGTTTGCCGGGGGCATGACGTCTTTTAACAGTCCGAATTACAGCTCCAGCTTCGACTCCTCGAACAATAACTACAGAAGCACCGGCAATTTTGATACCGGTTTCTCAGACTGGGTCAGCGCTCATGTAAGGCTGCTGATAATAATCGGGGTAGCCCTCGTCGCCGTGTACATCCTTTTCTGGCTGTGGTCCATTGTCTGCCGCGGCGCCGTCATCAACTCCGTGCGTGATCTCAGGGACGGCAGACAGATAAGCTTTAAAACAGCATTCGCGGGCGGCCGGCGCAGCTTCACAAAACTCCTGCTCTTCGACCTTTTCATTATCTTTATCGTAATAGGCATCATGCTCATTTTCCTGGCGCTGGGGATACTGATCTTCTTCCTTGCGGCATCCGGCTCGGCCGGAGTGGTGATTCTTTCAATCATGGGCCTCTCGCTGGTCCCCCTGTTTTTCGTAGGATTCGGCTATCTATCCTGCTGCAGCATGATCCTTTTTTACTGGGCGCCGATCACGCTCCTGATGAACTTCGCCCAGAGGGCAGTTATCCTCGATGACATGCGGCCCATGGAATCACTGCGCCGCGCATGGCACCTGATGATGGACAACCTGGGACACTGCCTCCTGATACTACTGTTGAGTCTGGCCCTGAGTACGGCCGCACTATTCGGTATTCTACTGGTTACCGCAGTGACTGCGATTCCGGCGATCATCGCCTGGGTAATCACGATCGGCCATTATTCGCTGATGAAAATAATCGTCGCCTCCCTGCTGACACTGATCCCGCTTGTGGTTATCGTGATAGCCTCAAGCGCCGCTAACACCTATTTCACTACATATTGGACGATCGCCTACCGCAAACTTACCGGTCAGGAGGGTGACGGTGGCATAAGGTTTCCGGCTGAAGGTCAATCACCAGTAGCCCCATCCGGGAATCTTCCGTATCCAGCACCCACACAAGGTACTGTTATCTCCTAATATTATTATTTTAGTTTGCTTATTAAGTTATTAAGTCCTGTCCCCCGTTTGCCGATACTTGGTCCGCTTCAGACACCTACGAAAGCGGGCAAATGGCTAGAGGTGGGGGACCTTCATTGCGGGGCAGGCTTGGCTTTCAGATGGTCGTGCCTACCTTGCTGGTAATATCGATGTTCTCAATCCCGGCGCTGGTGGCGTGGCGGGGTCTGTATGGAATATATGACGCGAATCCGGGCGCCGGTCAGGATTCACAGGCGCTCGAGGCTGTCAGCCAGCTGAAAACCGCCCTTTCCACCGTTCTCTTCAGTCTGGCTGCGACAAGTCTTGCGGGAATAGCTATCGCGGCGGTCATGGCCCGGCGCATAACCCGCCCGCTACGGGCTATTGATAAAGCGGCGGCGGCTTATTCTGCCGGAGACCTGAGCAGTAGGGTTGAGATCAGAAAAAATGATGAACTAACCAACCTGGGCAAGACATTCAATGACATGGCCTCCTCCCTGAACATGAGGACGGTTTCCCTCTTAAACGAGCAGAGCAAGCTGCGCTCGATACACCAGAGCATCACTGATGGCATCGTCGTCTTCGGCAACAATGGTTTCATAGTCTCCGCCAACCCCGCGGGTGAGGAGATCCTCGACTGCACGGAAGAACGGCTGGCCGGTTCAAGGAAAACAGGTATCGCTGAACTGGACCGGATTATGGAAAAACCGGAATTGATCGAAGCGGAGGACATGGTCGATTGCTGGGAGTATAACCAGTGCGGCCATAAGGAATGTCCGGCATACGAAAGCGATGACTTAAGGTGCTGGCAGCAATGCGGCACCCATTGTCACGACGAGATCCAGGGCAGCTTCATCCAGAAACGTGACGCCTGCGAACGATGCCACGTCTACAGGAGAAATGGTTGCGTAACCGTCGACGCCGAAGCGGATGGCAAAAGTTATTCCATCTACATCGGCGCCATCCTCGATGATGACGGGCTTGAGGAAGGACGACTTGCCGTTCTTCACGATATGACAGACGAGCGGCAACGTGCGAGACAGCTTGGCCTGCTCTACGAGATCGCCAACGCCATCGCTCTTACGGGCAGTATAAATAATTCACTGCATACGAGCCTGCAACTCTGCATCCAGGCCATGAACGCGACCAGCGGTTCGATAATACTGGTCGATGAGAATGACGAGCTTGCCATCGCGGCCCAGAGTGGGCTTCCCGATGGCATTCAGCAGGATATAACCAGCAACGTTGGTGATGGCATCGCCGGCTGGGTCGCCAGACATGGTGAGCCATTGCTTATCACCAACGACGACCCCGACCCACGTTTCGCCGGCGTCAAGAACATCAGAGACGCCGTCTGCATTCCCATCAGGGATGAAAACGGCATCGTGGGAGTGCTCAGTCTCAACGAACAAAAAACCGGCGCTGGATTCACAAAGGAAAGCCTGGATTTCCTGGGACCGGTCGCGGTACAGATCGGCATGGCCCTTTCCCGCACCCGCCTGCATGAAAATGTGGAACGGGAAAGGGTGAAGTCGACGGCCATCGTTGAGTCAATGGGCGAGAGCCTCTGCGTTCGCGCTCCGGACCGGACTATTCTGTTCGCCAACTCGGCGCATAAAAAGATCTTCGGGGACGACTGCGTCGGCAAACAATGCTACGAGGTATACGTAGCGAGTGACCACATCTGCCGCGGCTGCCCCCTCGACCGCTGCTTCGACAACGGCGACACCGTGCGTCGCTCCCACTTCGTCATGGACAGGATGGGCATCCGCCGTCAGCTTGAGACAACCACTTCTCCTGTTCGCGATGCCGATGGACGCATATCCAGCTGCATTGAAATCAGCAGGGATATTACCGAGATGCTTCGCATTCGCGACCAGGCGGAGAGCCGCCTTAACACCCTGACCACTCTTTTCCAGGTATCGAATACTTTGAACTCCAGTATGGATCTTGGCAGCATCGTGGACAATTTCACCGAATCCGCGATGAATGCGCTCAAGGCCTCTGCGGTATCACTGATGATGTTTGATGACAAAACAAACGACCTGGTGATCCGTTCCATCTCCGGGGAAACCAACGGCTGGGAACTGGGTATTGGGAAAACCGTCGACGTCAGCACGTACAGCCTCAACGGTCTCGTCTCGGGCGTGGGTCCGTTCTGCACTACAAACGCCGATCAGGTATCTCCCGAAACAGTTCCGCTGGCGCCCCCGGGATCACAATCAATCCTGGTCGGCCGCCTGTCATCCCGTGGCAAGCTCATGGGCCTGATTGTGGTATCGAGCCTCAAGCGGGGAGCTTTTTTCGAAACGGAAAGCATGGAGCTTTTTGTCGATATCGCTAACCAGGTGGCCGTCGCCATCGACAATGCCGAGATGTACAAGAGGCTTGAGACGACTTTCTGGAGCACCATCCGCTCGCTGGCCGAGGCGATCGACGCCAAGGACTCCTATACCAGGGGACACTCCGACCGTGTGGCCGATTACGCAGAGGCGCTCGCTCGCAGGCTGGAGCTGGAAGAGGAGATGCTGAACGCGGTGCGTTGCGCCGGATATCTCCACGACACCGGCAAGATAGGCATCCCGGACGCCATACTGCTAAAACCCGGAAAGCTCACCGATGATGAATACAGCCAGATCATGAGCCACCCGATATTAAGCCACAAGATCATCGAGCCCGTGGACTTCCCCTATGACGTGAAACCTCTGGTGATGCACCATCACGAGCGCATCGACGGCTTAGGTTACCCGGACGGCCTTGTAGGCGATGAAATCCCGCTGGGAGCCAGAATCATAGGTGTCGCCGACGCCTATGAGGCCATGACCTCAGACCGTCCCTACCGCAAGGCGCTAAGCCGGACCACCGCCATGGAAGAGCTGAAACGCTGTGCCGGAACCCAGTTTGATGTCGAACTCGTGGATACTTTCATCGAAGTGCTGACAGAAGATGACGGCGCTTCCATAGGCTATCTTGATTCAAGGGAATATGACTGAAAAAGCGGCGCGTCATGGCCATGATTGCCTGTAATTATATTTCCGCAAGTCGCGTCAGCGACTTTTTGGTTATAGCCCCAGAACCAGGTCCGCCACACTACCGGCCAGTGTCGCGTCCGGCGACATCACGACCGCCACGCTGTTTCCATGCTGCTCGACCGACCAGGCGCCGTCGACTGTCGAGAGTATGGGCGCCTTACCGCTCGTGAATACGAATTTTTCCCCGTAGCGTTTCTCAAGGCTTGTGCCCATGGCCGAGGAAAACTCATCAGCGTCGACGGAGCTGTCCCACGCAAGCAGCATCATCAGCAAAACCGAGCCATCAGGCCGCTGGTAATAACGGTATCTTCCCCCTCCCCAGCCCGCCGCCGCTCTCGTTGCCTGTGCTGCCGGCAGGTTCTCGGACAAAATGGTCTTGACATCGAACTCGCCCAGGGCATCCTCGTCCACAGACTCCCAATCGGTTCCAATGGTCCCGGACAGGTCGGGAACTACGACAGCGACTGGCTGTTCACCGGAGAGATACTTCTCGGGATGCATAACCTGCTCTGTCGACTATCCTGCAAGGCATGGGTCACCTCATGAGACAAGGTTATCTCGTCCATCACGTTCGCATCCTGGCTCTCACTTATAACCGCCAGATCCTTGGTCTCGCTATCATAGTAGCCTGCTATCTCTTCCCCCAGCATTATCGAGATCAGTTCATCAAGGTTTTCGTCGGGCTTGAGCAAACCGAGAGCCTTGAATACCTTTTCGTCTGCCTCGGCCTCTTCGGGCGGCATGCTTTTTTTCATCTCTTCCTCGAGTTCCTCTTTCAGCTGGTCGCGATTGAGATACTTCACCGCGATGTCGCTTTTTACCGGAAGACCCCGAATCCGCGACATGTCATCCTGGATAGCTTTTACGCCGGCGGAATCACGGGAAGTTGTGGAAGTCTCGGGTCGTTCTTCTGATGTGGTCATTACATCCGTGCCATCTGTCGCAGCTCCGGATCCACAACCGGCAAATACAGATAAGAAAAAAGTCATCAATAAAGGCAAAGCAGCCAGTGAACCGCTTTGTATAATACGTTTCAACATTTCTCCTTCAAAAGGAAAAGAGAGGGGATTCACAAATGATTATATCCGCCGGCAAACGGCGGTGAAAAAGCCGGTACCAGCCTGGAAATCGGTTCAATCCCGGGATGTCGGCTGCACCGGTGCAACTTTTATGTGCACAGTCAATCGGTTAGTATCACCCATGATAAATGGATATTCTATAGCACCGACTTGGAGGTTTTATGCCGTCCCTACATGATCCGCTGATCACGGATAAAATCGAACTCAAGAACCGCATCGTCATGCCGCCCATGGCTAACGACCTTTCCAGTCCCGAGGGTGAGGTCACAGACAGACACATAGAACATTACAAGGCAAGGGCCCAGGCGGACGTCGGACTTATTATCGTGGAACATAGTTACATCGTTCCCGAAGGTAAAATGTCCGTAAACCAGTTAGGCATTCATACAGACGAGCTCATTCCCGGGCTGACCAGGCTGGCCAAAAGCATACGCGAGGCCGGCGCCAAAAGCGCGATACAGCTCACTCACGCCGGCGCCAACACCACGAGCGCCGTCTGCGGATGTCAACCATCCGGTCCGTCCAACATTCCGGTTCCCGGCCGCGAGGAGAAGCCGCGACCACTGGAGAGGGAAGAAATCAGCACCCTTGTCGAAGCCTACCGCCAGGCGGCCAGGCGTGCCCGGGAGGCCGGATTCGATTCAATCGAGATTCACGGCGCCCATGGTTTTCTGCTGAACGAGTTCGTCTCACCGCATACCAACAGACGCAGCGACGAGTACGGCGGCAGCCTGGAAAACCGCCTGCGTTTCCCGCTGGATGTAATCACCGCGGTCAGGCAACAGGTCGGTGCCGGCTATCCCCTGCTCTACCGTTTCGGTGCGAGCGACTTCCTCCAGAATGGCCTGACCCTTGAAGAAGCGCAAAAAATTGCCCCCTTACTTGTTGATGCCGGCATCGATATCCTTGATATTTCCGGCGGCCTCTGTGGATCACGACCAAAAGACCTCAAGGACATCCAGGGCTTCTTCGTGCCCCTCGCCCAGAGCATCAAGTCCGTTGTCGAAGTTCCCGTTATCGCCGTCGGAGGCATTACGGATCCCGTGTTCGCCAATAGTTTGATCGTTGAGGAAAAAGTAGACCTGGTGGCCGTAGGCAGGGCGCTGCTGAAAAACCCAAACTGGGCCAGGGAGGCACTTGAAACACTTGCCGGATGAGACGGACTACTACCCCGAAGAAGTAGCGAGACATCTGACCTGGTCTCACCGCCCGCTGCAGGCGCTGCTGGAAGACTCGGCCCGCAGCCATCCGGACGTTCCGGCGACAGGTTTTTTTGGAGGAGTGCTTTCCTACAGGGTGCTGGACCAGGAAGCGAACCGTTTCGCCAACGGGCTTATAGGACTGGGAGTCAGGCCCGGCGACCGTGTGGCCATACATCTGCCAAACTCGCCGCAGCTGCTCATTTGTCTCTACGGGACGCTAAAGGCGGGCGCCGTCGCCACCATGGCCAACCCGATGTACGAGAGCCGCGAGCTTGCCTACCAGCTCAACGACTCCGGTGCCAGCGTCATGGTAACTCTCAGCCAGAACGAGATGCTGAAGAAAGCGATCACAGCTCAGCAGCAGGCGAGCCTCCATCACCTGGTCGTAACCAACATCAAGGACTATTTCCCACTGGCGCTTCGCGTCGCGTTCACGGCTTTTAAGGAAAAGAAGGAAGGTCATCGTGCGCACCTGGACAGTTCCCGCGCCCAGATATGGCTGATGGACCTCATGAAAAAGCAGTCGACCACAGCGCCTGGCGTTACAACCGATCCCGCTTCCACCGCTGTGCTGCAATACACCGGCGGTACCACCGGCCTCCCCAAGGCGGCGGAGCTCACCCACGACAACCTTGTCGCCAACACGGCCCAGGTGAAAGCCTGGATATACAATCTCAAAGAGGCACAGGAGAAGATGTTGATGGTTCTGCCACTTTTCCATGTGTACGCGCTCACCTGCTGCAACCTGTGCATCGACATTGCAGGCCAGGTTATCCTTTTGCCACGTTTCGATCTCTCCGAGGTGCTTTCCACAATCAGTAAACAGAAGCCGACGATCTTCCCGGGCATACCTGCAATGTATGCCGCGATCAACCATTCTCTTCTAAGGGGAGGGGGAGAAAATAAAGCGGATCTATCCTCGATCCGGCTCTGCGTCAGTGGCTCGGACCGCCTGCCGCCCGATGTGCAGGAGGAGTTCGAGCGACTCTCCGGTGGTCTGCTCATAGAAGGATACGGCCTCACTGAAGCTTCGCCGGTCACTCACGCCAACCTTATGTCCGGCATACGCAAGAGCGGCAGTATAGGACTGCCTCTCCCCGATACCGGGGTGAGGATAATCGATCTTGATTCTGGAAAAGACGTACAACCGGGTAAGGAAGGCGAGATGCTTGTCCGCGGCCCCCAGGTCATGAAAGGTTACTGGAACGAGCCTGAAGAGACAGATCGTGTTATCGACGAAGACGGCTGGCTGAAAACCGGGGATGTCTCCCGAGTCGACGAAGACGGCTTTTACTATATCGTCGATCGCAGGAAGGATGTCATCATCACAGGCGGTATCAATGTTTATCCGAGGGAAATCGAAGAGGTATTGAGCCAGTTTCACAAGATCGCCGAGGTCGCGGTCAAAGGTCTTCCCCATAAACTGAGGGGAGAGGTCATTAAGGCATACGTGGTCCTCAAGGACAATGAACAGGCAACCGCCGGCGAGATCCGCCAATTCGCAAAAGAGAAACTCGCCGACTACAAGGTCCCCCAAAAGATCGAGTTCATAAGCGAGCTCCCCAGAAGCACCCTGCGAAAAGTTCTCAAGAGAAAGCTGGACGAGAACGATTAATCCCCCCATCCTCCCGACATCACCTTCCCAGGCCGATATATTTTCTAAGGGGGAGGCCTGGGAGGAGAAAAAGTGGGGATTAATCTTGCAATTTATCCTGGGCCGCCGGGAAATAACCGTTGTCCGGTGCATCCATCGGAACCGCTCACAGGCATGTGCGGTTGCGGCACGCTTTTCTGTCGACAGTGTTCACCGTCGATGGTTTTTTGTGCGCGCTGCAACATGGAACATGAGCATTTAAGCCGCAACTCACGGACGGCAGTGCTTGGCCATCCAGGATATCATGCACCCGGCCGGCATGGTCACGCTGTTCCACAATTCGGGCACGTAACACACAAGCTGATACTGGAAGCACTGTTTATGACAGCGCTCCTGGTCGCGGTTCTGGCTGTTATCTTCAATATGCAAAACCAGAGCGTTTCCTTCGCCTCTGACACGAACACGGTCAGTTACGGAATCAATACCGGCAAGGACCCGATTCAGAAAAGCACGACCCTCTTCACCACCAATATGGAGCTTAACGGAGGGGTCGCTACCCTTACCAGCGATATGTCCTACTCGATCAGCGCCAAGGTCGAGAGCGCAAAACGATATAATGACTCCATCAGCGAGGCCGTACCATATGACCTGCTGCTGGCCTGGGGCAAGATTGCTGATACTGAAGTTGACGGCAAGCTGGACTGGGACCAGTCCGACCGTCAGGGTATGGTTTCGGGATCATTGGGGGGTTCGGGAGCAGATGTGAGTTCCGAATATGTCATCACTCATGTCAGCAATAACCATCTGGTTCCGGCAACAGATAATATCCGCAAGGCGATGGCGACAATCGAAGCAGGCGATATCGTACGTATCGATGGCCGGCTGGTGAACGTCCGGCTGAAAACGGATGACAGCCGTGTCCTGACGGTGAACACGAGCAAGAAAAGATCCGATCAGGGCGATGGCGCGTGTGAGATCATCTATGTAGAAGAACTCAGCATCAACGGTCTTTCATACTAGACCGAACGTTTTCAGTACTCCCTGCCACCTCTGTCTACTGCCTCCCTCTTCCAAACCACGCTGGCCCCTACTATAATCTTCAAATCATGCAGATAAAAATCGATGCCATATGCAAGGAATTCGATATCAGGGCCGAGGAGATATTCGCCTTCATGGACGAGGAGAATATCCATATCGGCGGCAGCCTGATGCACGATATCGCCATCGACATGACCGACTTCCGCAAGTTCGTCGAATACTGGCGGCGTCAGCTGAAACTGAAGATCGATCAGGCTGAACGCGACCTCGACCAGCTCGACAGCAAGGTTGATGGCTTTATCCACTCCCTTAAGGGCTGGTAGCTTGGCGAAAAACCGGGAAGACTTGAAGTAGAGTCAGGAAGGCTATTTCCCGGAGGTGCGTGAGGGCTTCAGTCGGGACAGGGGAAACAGCTGCTGACATCAAAATAATATTGCCTGCGCTCGGAACCCTTGCTACATTCGGCGGCGATGACATCGTAATGCCGGCCATCCCGTTCTACTACCGTGACGTGGGCCTTGCGGTAATGTCCGTCTACACCGCAGGATGACCGGTTCATGATATCCCGCTCCTCACCGATGCTGCCTACCTTGATGGCGTCATCGAAATAATTGCCTCCGGACGACAGGGTCGATGTTCCCGTGGTAGTTGCAGAACCACAGGCAAACGTGCCCATGGCGACAACAAACACCACCGTCAAGCAAGATATTATCCGCATCGCATTGTTAACACATGACTGCATTATTGATTTCAATTTACCACATGGGAATCAACCCGTGTAGGCAGGGTGGAGTCTTGACCCCGGGCAGTGCGGCGCGAGGCACGGTCATTAGGCGTTTGTTTGCCTTGGGCTTCATCTGATAATCTTTCGTACTTCGGCATAACAACCCAATAAAACCTGAACATTTTGCGAGGCGCCTGGTGCTTGTGGGAGAAGAAAAAGCATGGGAGAAACTGGAGGCGGTAGACCCGGTCACGGCATCGGAAAATGCCCTGGCCGAATACTGGGAGGACGATGATGTCTTTGTAGTCCCGGTTTTCAGCCAGGCTTACCTGGTAAACGTGGACGAGCGGAAAGTGAAGGAAATCGGGGTTCACGGCTTCCATCTGGAGGAGTCGACTCACTTCAACCTGCTTGTCCCTCTCTACCTGGCCTCGTGCGCGCCAGTGACACCGTCTGGAAAGCATGTAGCGCCGCAGGCAATACCCGGCGGGTATTCTTTCTTCAAGGGCCCTCATGACCTGCCGCTCGAGGTGATCGCTCATCACTTCGGGTCCAACCCCAACAATCTGATTGAAGCGGCAAAAAAACTGGGTGGCGTGCCTGCAGATCATGGTGACGCGGCTGTCACAATCCCCACTTTTCCAAAACTGTCTGTGACCGTCATTCTCTGGGTCGGAGATCTCGAATTTCCCGCGCGGGCGCAGATGCTGCTGGATGAGACAGCCCCGGCGCATCTGCCCGTCGACGCGCTCTGGGCAACGCTGATCATGACCGCGGAAGCCCTGATCCAGGTCGCTGGTCCGCATCACTGACAATTTATTCAACTTCGAAGCAGGTTCAGCTCCAACCGTTGCCCGACAAGCCTCTTCCCGCATGAAATCAACATCCGGCAGTCGCACAGGGTTTTTCGTTTAGAAGGCGGGGCCAACGGGTACTCGTAAACTAACTAACACTTCGTAATCCAGTCGCGGGAGGGAAAAAGATGTCGCCGCATCATGCATCGACAATAAATCAGGCAAAAGACGTGTCCAACATGTCAGACCTTGAAAAAAAACATGTCCCGATGCTTCATGTAGCCGGTACTCCCAGAGAAGGTGAGGCATTCGAAGTTACTGTATGGGTCGGTGAACAGCTCGCTCATCCGAACGAGGCGGGACACCATATTGAATTCATCGACCTTTATCTCAATGACATGTTTATCGCGCGATGCGACCTGACCTGGGGTTATACGGAACCAAAAACATGTTTCATGGTTAAACTGGATCGCCCCGGCCAGCTTCGGGCTTTTGAGAGATGTAACCTGCATGGCGACTGGACTTACAGTATGGAAATATCGCTTTAAGTAGCGGCGGAATGTTGAATGGTCTCATTTGATGATGAGACACCTGTGGAGGGAAGAGTCAAAACCCCTGTCGGAACGAAATTCCGGTGGGGGTTTCGACGTTTTGGAGACTGTAATCGCGAGCCGCATTCATGCCGCTCGATAGTTCTTCTCAAGTTGTCGACGAGCTTTTAAATTGAATGTCCTCCCGCACAGGGTATAATTTAAAATGTGCCTGAACAAGGCCCGCTGATTACCGGTTCGCTTATTTCTTGCTACCAAATAATGCCATTCTTCAAAAAAAGCCATGATGAATCGACGGGTTCCGAGGGGGACAGATTACACGAGGTTGAGCGGAGCCTGCGTGCAGCCCTGGATGAGTCCCGTCAACGCAGCGCGGAGACAGCCGCGCTGCTGGCCGCATCACGAGCGGTGCTCGAATATCAGGACTTCAAAGACGCCGCCCGCTCACTGTTCGACTCCTGTAAAAACCTGATCGGCGCCACAAGCGGCTACGTGGCGCTGCTCAGCGATGACGGCTCGGAAAACGAAGTCCTTTTTCTCGACGCCGGTGGCATGCCGTGCACGGTTGACCCTTCCCTGACGATGCCCATACGTGGCCTGCGGGCGGAAACCTACCGCACCCGTAAACCTGCCTATGAAAATGATTTTACCGGTAGCGAGTGGGCCAAGTTCATGCCTGATGGTCACGCAAGGCTTGAAAACGTGCTCTTCGCCCCACTGATTGTCAATAGCAAGGCTGTCGGACTTCTGGGCATCGCCAACAAGCCCGGGGGGTTCACCGACCGCGACGCCAGGCTGGCCGCTGCGTTCGGCGAGCTGGTCTCCGTGTCGCTGAAGAACGACTGGATGTTTGAATCCCTGGAAAAAAGCGAGGAGCGATTCCGCTCTGTTACCCAGTCGGCGAACGACGCGATAATATCCGCCGACAGTCAGGGAAATATCATCTCCTGGAACAAGGGAGCGCAGAATCTGTTTGGCTACAGTGAGGAGGAGGCGCTGGGCCGGCCGGTCACAATGCTGATGGCCGAACACTACCGTGAAATCCACCGGAATGGCATGGAGAGATTCCTGGAAACAGGAGAACCTCGCGTCATGGGAAATACCGTCGAGCTGAACGGCCAGAGAAATGATGGCGCCGAATTTCCAATCGAGCTCTCCCTTTCCAGCTGGAACACTAAGGAAGGTACATTTTTCGCCAGTATCATTCGTGATATCACGGCGCGTGAGCAGGTTCAAAGGGAGCTTCTGGAAAGCGAAAATCGCCTGCGTACGATCTTCGAACAGTCACCTGTCCCCATATGGGAGGAGGACTATTCACTGGTCAAGCGGCGTCTCGATGAGTTGCGCGAAGCCGGCGTTGAAGACCTCCGGGAATATCTCGAGAATCATCCTGATGAAATACGAAGTCTGGCCGAAGCCGTCAAGATCGTCGACATAAACCAGGAGAGCGTCAATTTCTTTGAAGTCGGCAGCAAGGAAGAGATACCGGCCAACCTGACAAAATTATATCTTGACCAGTCATGGGATGCGTTTCGTGAAAGGATTATCGCCCTGTCGGAGGGAGCCACGAAGTTTGAAAGTGAAATACCCTTAAGGACCATGACGGGCAGGAGCAAGATCGTTTTACTGAGATTGTCAGTTGACCCCGGTTATGAAAAATCTTTGTCCCGAGTGCTCGTTTCTTTTGTCGATATCACGGATCGCAAGCAATCCGAGGAGCTGAGCAACGCTCTCAACAATATAAACACGATGATTAACTCCACGCGCGATGTGGACGAGATAGCGGGCATCGTCGCACGGGAAGCAGCCGCAACACTGGCTGTGGAATGCGCGAAAATCATTTTACGTGAAGATGGCCGATGGACGATCAGGTACGCACACAAGCTGCCGGAGGAACTTGTGGGTGGCGCCGTCTCCGGGGATGAAGCTGAAATGTTGATGATGGCCGCAGAGGCAGGCAAACCTGTCGCGGTCATGGATAACGATGAAAAATTTCGGGCCGTCA
>Ga0265292_1001391_pt1 | contig 21574 bp, 17 predicted proteins | sample Munlanlewell296A_FD_189080 | JGI IMG/M metagenome (GOLD analysis project Ga0265292, IMG submission 189080) | Leachate microbial communities from a municipal landfill in Southern Ontario, Canada - Leachate well 296A | ecosystem: Engineered > Solid waste > Landfill > Unclassified | place: Canada... | reverse complement strand
TGCTGCAATCGTTTTGCCTCTTTTATATGTCATTTATAAGGTGGTTATCAGCCGTGAAAGGAAACAGCTTCACAGTGCAAGCAGTATCATGAAAATAGTAATGCTTACCGGTATACTTTACTCTGTTGTGGTAAAAGTAATACTTACCTGGAACCTCTTCTGACGATGATAATTGATAACCTGAATAATTATAGGATAATCCTTGCTTCACGATCACCCAGAAGACAGCAGCTGCTTCGGGACCTGGGTCTTAAATTTGATGTTGTATTTAAGGATTATACTGAAACATTTCCGAAAAACCTTGGTGGTGAGGAGATTGCCAAATATGTTGCACACGAAAAGGCGGTCTCTTTTAAAAACGAAATATCAGAAAATGAGATTGTTATTACAGCAGATACGATTGTATGGTGTAACAACAAGGTGCTTGGCAAACCTCTGAATTCTGAAGATGCAATCCGCATTCTCAAAGAAATTTCCGGCAACACACATGAAGTAATTACCGGAGTGTGTCTGTTTTCCTCTTTTAAGGAAAAAACATTTTCTGTCTCGACAAAAGTTACTTTCGATACTCTTTCGGGGGAAGAGATGAATTTTTATGTTGATAAATACAAACCATATGATAAAGCAGGCGCATACGGCATACAGGAGTGGATAGGCATTGCCGCCTGCAGCAATATTGAGGGATCATATTTCAATGTTGTTGGGTTGCCTGTACAGAGACTTTACAAAGAACTTCAAAGTTTCATTCAAAAGTAAAGACAAAAGTCAAAAGTAAAAGGAATTAGGAATTAGGAATTAGAAATGAACCGAGCCCCGACGCATCGGGGCGAGCTACATCATACCACTAAAAACAATTATATTATGATGAAAAACAAACTACTGATAATCTCGCTATTACTGACAATATTTCTGGCTCCGGCTTTGAGAGCCGACGAAGGTATGTGGATACCTCTTCTGATCGAAAAATACAATATTAAACTGATGCAGGAGAAAGGTTTTAAACTGACAGCCGAAGATATTTATAGTGTTAACAAAGCATGCATGAAAGATGCAATTATTCAATTTGGCGGAGGCTGTACAGGAGAAGTTATATCACCGGAAGGACTGCTTATAACAAACCACCATTGCGGATATGGTCAGATACAGAAACACTCAACTCTTGAGCATGATTATCTTACTGATGGATTCTGGGCCATGTCGCGGGAAGAAGAATTGCAAAACCCTGGTCTCTCTGTTACCTTTCTTAAAAGGATGGAAGATGTTACAGAAAGAGCATTGAAAGGGGTAACTGCTGAAATGGCTGGTAATGAACGTGATAATTTAATAAATTCTAATATAGCTGAGATCAGAAAAAGCGCCATAGAAGGAACCGGTTATACTGCAGGTGTCCGGCCATTTTATATGGGTAACCAGTATTTCCTTTTTGTCAATGAAGTATTCAGGGATATTCGTCTCGTAGGAGCTCCTCCTTCTGCCATAGGAAAATTTGGCGGTGAAACTGACAACTGGATATGGCCACGCCACACGGGTGACTTTTCACTTTTCAGGATTTATGCCAATAAAGAAAACAAGCCTGCCGAATTTTCTAAAGATAATGTCCCCTTTAAGCCCGCATATCATTTCCCGATATCACTTAAGGGTGTTAAGGATGGAGATTTTACAATGGTTTTCGGTTACCCGGGAACAACTTCAGAATATGTTCCCTCTTATCATGTCGACATGGTAAAGAACTTTTTCAATCCTAAAATGATCGTTATCAGAACAAAAAAGATTGAAATAATGGAATCAGCTATGAATACAGATCCGCTTATAAGGATTCAGTATTCTGCTAAAAAGGCCGGTATCGCAAATTCCTGGAAGAAATGGATAGGAGAGAGCCAGGGATTGGAAAAAATGAAAACAATTGAGAAAAAAAAGGAGTTTGAAAATAAATTAACAACATGGATCAATGCAGATAATTACCGTATTACAAAATACGGGAGTATTCTGCCGAAGTACAAGGAGTTGTATACAAAACTGAATGAATATAACATCGTAAACAGCTATACCAATGAGGTCTTTTTCAGCAGTGGGGCAGAAGCTGTAGGCTTTGCAAGAAACATGAAAGCATTGGCCGAACTTTTTAAAAGTAATGCTGATGAGGACCAGATAAAGGTCATGAAAATCAATTTGATTGAGACCGGGAAGAGTTTTTTTCAGAACTACAACATAGCTACGGATAAAAAGCTCTTTGTTGCTGTAATGACACTGTACGGAGAAAATATTGATCTGAAATGGCAGGCACCTGAGTATTTAAAACTGAAGAATTCCTGCAAAGGTAATTTTTCATCCGTTGTCGATAAATTATACGAGAAGACGGTTTTTGCTGATGGAGCCAGGTTTGAAACTTTCGTTAAAGGATTTAATGCGGCAACTATAGCTAAATTGAATAAAGATCCTTTCTACTTGCTTGCAATAAACGTAAGCGACTTTCTGGCCGTTAATGTCAGACCTGAATTGGGCCGGATTAACGATGAGATTCAAAAGCTTAATAAGGATTATATGACAGCTCAGATGGAGTTTGATAAAGAGAGAGTTTTCTATCCTGATGCCAATTCAACACTGCGCATTACCTATGGAACAGTTAAAGGGTACGTTTCAAAAGATGCAGTCTATTATACTCACTATACAACACTGAAAGGGATAATGGAAAAGGACAATCCTGAAATATACGATTATGATGTTCCTGATAAGCTCAGAGAGTTGTACAGGACAAGGGATTTTGGCCGTTACACACAGAATGGAGAAGTACCTGTTTGTTTTATTGCCAATAACCATACAACAGGTGGCAATTCAGGTAGTCCTGTTATAAATGCTGATGGGCATCTTATTGGTGTCAACTTCGACAGAGCATGGGAAGGTGTTGCCAGCGACCTTGCGTTTAATCCGGATCAGAGCCGGAATATCAGTCTCGATATAAGGTATGCACTCTTTATTATCGACAAGTTTGCCGGTGCAGGATATTTGCTTAAGGAAATGACAATTATCGAGTAAATTTCACCCCCTGCCTTCTAAAGGGGGTTCTACTATCTGCCTGATATTCAACAAATATTAATTTGTAACTTTCCGGGGAAATTGAAATGGAGATGATCAGAATTATTGCCGACGATAAAATCCCTTTTCTAAAGGGAGCCCTTGAACCTTATGCCGAAATGGTCTATCTACCCTGTAAGCAGATTAGCAGGGATATTGTGAAAGAGGCAGATGCTTTGCTGATACGTACAAGAACAAAATGCACCGGGAACCTGCTTAATGGAACAAATGTCAGGTTTATAGGTACTGCAACAATCGGATTCGACCATATTGATACACAATATTGCGAGAAGCATAATATAAAATGGACTAATGCTCCAGGCTGTAATTCATCATCGGTTCAGCAATATATTGCTGGAGCCTTGCTGAAGATGGCCTCCGAATTCCGGTTTAACCTGATAGACAAAACAATTGGAATTATAGGTGTCGGCAATGTCGGTTCAAAGGTTGAAAAGTTAGCAAGATTATTAGGGATGAATGTTCTGCTGAACGATCCTCCCCGGTCCAGACAGGAGGGTGAAAAGAATTTTGTCAACCTTGGGACAATTTTATATGATTCTGATATTGTGACGGTTCACGTGCCGCTTAATGTGGTTGGAGAAGATAGCACTCATCGTCTTTTTAATGAAAAGAGTTTCAAAAAGATGAAAAAGGGTGCCTGGTTTTTCAATTCTTCACGGGGTGAAGTGACCGATACAGCCGCTCTTAAGCAAGCACTGGGCTCAGGGAAACTGGGTGGCGCTGTTTTAGATGTATGGGAGAATGAACCGGATATTGATCTTGAACTTATGGCAAAAGCGTTTATTGCAACTCCTCATATTGCAGGGTATTCGACAGATGGCAAGGCTAACGGAACAGCAATGGTTGTCAACTCTTTATGCAAATATTTTGATATTCCTCTGAAAAACTGGTACCCTGAGAATGTCCCGCAACCTGCTGCTCCGGAAATAACAATTGATGGTGAAGGCAAAACCGATGAAGATATGATAAGGGAAGCTGTTTTTCAAACTTACAATATAGCTGAGGATGATATAAGATTTCGTTTTTCACCATCTGATTTTGAAAAACAGAGAGGCGAGTATCCGCTAAGAAGAGAGTTTACTTCATACAGAATTAATCTTAAAGGAGGAACTAAAAAAGTTCAGAAAATGTTTGAGGGACTTGGGTTTAAGGTTGGAAGTTGAATCGCGTACTCTTTCACCTGGAAAACGAACGCCTGCAGCCTTGTATCAAGTGAGACGGTATCCTGGCCATCATAAACAATATTGATAAAAGGAATATTGTTATGGTCTTTTCTGAATGTGTCACTCACTGATGCAACAAGAGTTCCCGGCATACAGGTAAATGGCAGAATGGCAGCCAGACCCGAAACTCCTCTCTTTGTAAGAGCCACAGATGTACCCATTGCTATCGGCGGGTCCCCGTCATAAAATTGATTCACATACTTATTGCATAAATGCAGCATATCGCGAAGCGATACATCCTTTTCATGATCGGTAAATTTTTTAATACCCCGGAGTAAGGAGGCTGCAATTACATCCTGACCAAAGCCCTGAATTTTTGATTTGATAACACCTTTTTTATCATTCTTCCACCTGCTGTCGCGGGTAAAACGGTATGTCGAATAATATATCCATTCCGAAATAGGGCCTATAATCACCTCAACACCAAGATCTTCGAGCCGGTTTGCGATATTGCCGTTACAGCCTGCATTATCGCGCATGAATATTTCACCGATAATGGCCACCACAGGTTTTCTCTGACTCTTATCAACCTTTATTGCCATATAATCTGAAGCAATTCCGGCAAGAACTTTATGTAGACCTTTTGATCCCTTCTCAATGCATTTTTCAAGTCGTGCCAATGAATCCTCATAAAGCTTATCTGAATCTCCTTTGTTGATCTCGTAGGGTCGGGTTTCCCTGTATATTTTTCTCAGGTAATCGGAAACGATAAATCCTTTCCAGGCATTGATCCTGAATTTTTGTCCATGCTCACCCGCAACATCTTCATATGATGTATCATTTGAGGGAGTTATAAGTTCTGCTTCATGGAAACCAAGTCTGTCAAAGAGTATCCTGTGAAAATGGTTATACTGACCAAACCGGCACGGGCCGTTATGATCAGGCATAAAGAAGCTCATTTTTGAAGGATCTGCACCAGGCTCCATCAGCTTTTTTATGAAGCTTCCTGTTGTACAGATCATCGGGAAGCACTCTTTTGATGAGGTATATTTTCTTCCGATTGACAGATCTTCTTCAGTCTGTTTGGGCAGAACTTCAGATGGGATACCGCAACTGCGGGCAGCAGCTGCCAGCATGTAAGCGCCATCGTTCATATATGGGAAATACATTACCCGGTCTTTTTGAGGAGAGGATGGGCTTGGACGTGGTCTGAATATCTTTATATCTTTCTTCTCATTTTTCTCAACGCCCCTGAGACTGTCGAGAAAAGCTTCGATACGGGTTATCATTCCGGCATCGGCAGAGTGTTCATCTACTTCAAGATGAAGAAACGGTTTGCCTTTGAGCTCTTCTGTCACATAGTGCCAGATAAATGAGTCGGGTCCGCAACGGAAGTTACTGATATAAACTGCATGGAGGTTTTCATTTTTTGCCACCATCTGTGCAGCGGCTATAACTTTTTGTCCGTTTGGCCAGTACATGTTCCTGTAGTTAGTAAAAATATTGTATGGCGAGAGATCAAGCATATCCAGAGGAATCGGCATAACATTCTGGTTTATAAGTTTTTCTATGAGACCCAGATTAAGGTGCTGATCTGTACTGTTATACGGTCTTCCCAAAAGTACTACAGGCCGGCAGTTTTCAGGAATTGAATTAAGTACATCTTTACCATAGTCAATAAGTCGTTTTTCGAATGAAGTCTGTATCTCGTCAGCTTTATATATTGCTTTCTTAATTTCTGCTTTACTAATCCCAAATTTCTCATTGAAATATTCAGTCATCTCTCCGATGAGAGCTCTTTCGAAAAACCTGAAATGAAGGGTGGGGATCAGGAGTTTTGATTCATCAATTTTTCCCCGGAGGGCAGCCTTTACCATGAAAGGGTAAGTCTGAATCCACGGACAGTTACAATTGAAAGTCTTGTTCCCTTCCCTGAATTTCCCATTGACAATAAACGGAAGGAAAATATAGTCAACACCTTTCTCCACAAGATCTATCACATGACCATGCATCAGTTCAACCGGCAGGCAAATCTCTGTGGTTATTGTCTCTATTGATCTTGTTACCAGCGATTTATCTGACTCTTTTGAGATTACCACCGTAAATCCAAGTTGTTCAAAGAAGGTTCTCCAGAAGGGGAATTGCTGGTAGAACACCATCAGGGCTCTTGGAATTCCAATTGAAGTTGATTTCCAGGATTCTTTTTCTATATATCCCTCCATAAGCATTTCGGTCCTCTTCCTGAAAAGGTTGGGGATATTATTCGGAACCTTTTTCCGGTCGTCAGTCTCATACTTTTCGCAGCGGCCACCATAGTACAAGGATTTCTTTTCCCCTGTTATTTTTACACGCCTTATTTCACAATGGTTAGTACATCCCTGGCATATGAACATGCTCAAGTTATAGGTAACGTTTCGTACTCCAAAGCCTTTGAACCTTGTTTTTTGTCCTTCTGCCATCGATCTTTTGGCCAGGATGGCAGCGCCGATAGCCCCGGTAACATCAAAATGGGGAGGTATTATTATCTTCTTGCCAAGGACCTGCTCGAAAGCGGCAACTACTGCTTTATTGTTCGTAACACCACCCTGAAAGAAGATCTTATCGCCTATTCGCCGGTCGCCGACTACCTTTTGTAAATAATTATAGACGATAGAATAGGCGAGTCCCCCGACAAGGTTTTCGTTCCTGGCTCCCTTCTGCATGAATGAGTTCAGATCCGATTCCATAAATACAGTGCACCGGTCACCCAGTTTTACCGGACATTCAGAATTCAGTGCCATACAGCCAAACTCCTCAACAATATTAATATTCAGTTTCTCCGCCTGCTCCTCAAGAAATGACCCGGTACCTGCTGCACACACCTTATTCATCTCAAAATCAACAACAACGCCATTTTCAATGCTTATATATTTGGAATCCTGTCCGCCAATTTCGAATATTGTGTCAACTGTCGGATCATAATCAATTGCAGCAGTTGCCTGGGCTGTGATCTCGTTCCTGATGGTGTCGGCTCCGACAAAATCACCTGTCAGATACCGTCCCGAACCGGTTGTGCCTGCACCAACCACGACAACATCATCTCCCACCTCATCATAGATTTCAGTCATTCCTTTCTGGATAGCTTCAAGAGGCTTCCCGGCAGTTGGCAGATAGCGTCTTGCCACAACGCGGTGTTTGTCATCTATCAGTACCACATTTGTGCTGAGAGAACCAATATCCAGACCCAGATAAACAGGTACTTTATCTTTACCGTCTTTGACGAAATGAACATCTTTTTTATATTCTGCTTCAGATTCCTTAAGACGTGGAAGGCTTACAAAATCTGCAGTGGCTCCGGCAAGATACTCTTCAAGTTTTGAGATGCCGGCGAAATGGTTCATAATGAGATTATTGGCACGGGCATAATAAACAGCACCTATTGCTCCCATAGCAGCATGATGAGGAGAGATGATCAGTTCCCCGTCGGAAAGGTTTAGAATCTCCCTGAAAGCCCTGATCATTCCCGTATTTGCTGCAACTCCCCCTGAAAAGACAACCGGCTTTTTGAGCTCTTTACTTTTGGCAACATTACTGCGGAAGTTTCTGGCTAATGCAAAACATAAGCCGGCTACAATATCATGCAGGGGGGTTGCTATCTGCTGGTGATGGATCATGTCGCTTTTTGCAAAGACACTGCAACGGCCGGCTATCCTGGGAGGATCAACCGATTTTAACGACATGGCACCAAATTCATTTTCAATCGGGACGCCTATTCTTCTTGCCTGCTGATCGAGAAATGAACCTGTTCCTGCCGCACATATGCTGTTCATTTCAAAATCGACCAGTCTTGAGTGTCCGTTTTCCGGGTCTTTTTCAAGAATGATTAGTTTAGAATCTTCTCCCCCTATCTCAATTACCGTTCTTGCTTCAGGATACAATCTTCCTGTTGAAGTTGCCTGGGCAATAATTTCATTGACAAATACACCTCCAATGTGTCCGGTGGCAAGTTTGCCACCTGAACCCGTAATCGCAATTCCCTTTATTGTTTCGGAAGAGTATTTTTTCAGAATAGCAGATAACCTCTCTTTTAGAACATTAAAGGGCCTCCCGTGCACATAATCATAATAATCCTCAAGGATATTATTATTGTCATCTATGAGGACTGTATTTAATGAGACAGAACCGATATCAAAGCCCAGGTAAAAGATATTTTCAGATGAAGTAACGGAAGGCGATATATTAACCATTGTCAGAGGATTAAATCAGTTAAGGCAATCAGATTTCCCAACAACAAATGCATTACTCCCAAATTTAATAAATTCTTATAGAAATCAATTATTATTATTTCAGTTTTTAGGTTATTAAGTTATTGAGTTATTAAGTTATTAATGTTGTCTTCGGTCTATGTTACCCAATAACCCAATAACCCAATAACCCAATAACTCATTGACCTACACCCAATCTTCCTGAAGTACTTCTCCGTTGATTCCGACAATCATCTTCTTGACCGGTACTTTTCTGGAAGCGTTAGCCAGCGCTGCCCTGACCACCTGCAACAACCCGCCGCAGCAGGGCACTTCCATCATCATTACTATTATTGTATTCACTTTAGAAATATCTATCATGGCAGTCAGCTTTTCTACGTACGAATCTGTTCCCTGATCCAGTTTAGGGCACGCAATTGCCAGCGAATTGCCTTTCAGATGATTACTATGGAAACCACCCATAGAAAATGCCACACAATCGGCGGCCAGTAAAAGATCAGCACCTCTGAAATATGGGGCATTTGGATTTACCAGATGCATCTGCACAGGCCACTGCCTCAGTTCCGATGGCTGGTCTGCTGAAGTAGCATTGTCATTTGTCTTTCCTGGTTTTTCTATTACCATCGCCCTCGATCCGGGACATCCGCCTCCTTCATGACCATGGTTATGAGAATGATTATGAGCCTGCTCCATAACGCGTGTTTCGCTATAGGGTTCAGCTTCTCTGGTCTCGATGGTGATAGCTCCTTCAGGACAATGACCGATGCAGGCACCAAGCCCATCGCACATAAGTTCACTTACCAGTCTTACCTTGCCATCGATTACTTGTAACGCACCCTCGTGACAGTTTGGAACACACAGGCCGCAACCATTGCATAGCTCCTCATCAATTTTCAGAATATCTCTCTTCATATTTGTATGGTTTAATTATTTTCCTTGACAAAATTGAAGAAATGCCAAGGACTAAATTGTAACATATGTTACAATTTATGATTTTTTTAAAAGATGAATCCGTGAAAGCTAACGCGAATTTAGCGAAGGATCATTTGCCATATTAGTGAGTGCAACATAGATCATTTTAGCAACATCCTCCATTATGTCAATAGTAATTGCATCGGGGTCATCGCCTGGCAGGTGGTAATAAATTTTCTTATAACCATCAGTAGTTCCGATCGACATGGTTCTGTATCCTGCCATGCTGAAAACAACTCCATCACTTCTGGGTCTACCGTAAAATTCCCCGGGAACAGGAGCAGAAGTACGCATTGTCCGGTGAATATATTTTGTATTTGCCTGTTCGAAAAAGGTTAAAAGCTCTTTGTAAGTACTTCCGGCACTTACCGATAAGCCTGTTCCGTTTCCGACCATATCAAGATTAATGAAAGTGATGGTTTTTTCTTTAGCGAAAAGGGGTTTTTCGGTATAAACTTTGCTCCCGAGCAGACCAATTTCTTCTCCTCCTAAAAAAAGAAACATTACAGATCTTTTTAGTTGAATTCCTGATTGGGCCATCGCCTTTGCAGCGCCCATAATATCTACGACACCGCTTGCATTATCGAGTGCTCCGTTTACAACTTTTCCGGCTTTTCCGACTGCATCCAGGTGACCACCGATAATAATAACTTCGTTTTTAAGTACCGGGTCACTTCCTTCAATTATACCAATCACGTTGCAGGCTTTTCCTTCCGGATGTCTTGTTGTATTGGCTTTGATAGTAATGCTTTTCCCGGTATTGAAGGATGCAGATTTAAATGTCTTCATAATCTTGTCAAGGAGCTCCTTGTTTGTTGTTTTTAGTCCGGCAAAAATATCAGCAAGAGGCTGAGGTCCGATACCGCATACAATTATTGAAGGATCATATGAGATATTAGGATTTGCACTTGCCCCGTCAATATAGAGCATTCCGGCTGCACCGTGCCTGACTGCATTTTGAAGCTTGTATTGATGATAGCAGTATCCAACCCATTTTTTATATTCGGGGTTTCGGGGGTCGGTGTAAGGTACATCCCTGTTCATAAGGACAATTTTTCCCTTAACATCCATTCCTTTGTAGTCATCATAATTAAGTTCAGGAGCCGAAACTCCGTAACCCGCAAAAACAACTTCAGCAGTTATTTCTCCGTTACCTGAGTTCATCCCGGGGTAATACTCATCGGGAAAAGTATAATTTTTTCTTATAACCGAGCCATCTGTCTGGGGTAAGTTCAGAGTAAGACTTCCGATATCATTAACATCTGTGTATGGAAAGTTGAACCACTGAAAGTAACTTCCATTTTCACCGGCCGGTTTAATGTCCCATTCCTTGAGTTTTCCTGCAACCCATTCTGCGCTTGCAAGGTATTCTGAAGTACCGGTAAGCCTCCCATTGAATTCCGGAGAGCAGAGTTTATTAACCCAGATCATCATCTCTTCACTGGTGATGGAATGGAATTGTGAAAGCAGTTTAGTTTCGAAATCATCCTGAGAAAGAATAACCTGAGAAGCAGACAGTAACAAGATTACTAAAAGTGATATAATTCTTTTCATTTAAAGAGTTTTTAAGAAGCACCAAAAGTAATAGAAAACAGCATTAATTAGATGTTTTCAGAAATTTCAAATACTATTTTTATGACTAAGAAGTACTTAAAGTGAACTAAAGTGCCTAAAGTGCCTAAAGTTCTAAAGCCAAACAGATTTTTTCACTCCAAACTTTAAGTACTTTAGGCACTCCAAACATTAGGCATTTATTTTTATGGATAACAATTTACTATTTTTACGAAAAAACCATGGACTATTCTCTTTTATCAAACACCCCTTTGTTCAGGGGACTGACAACCGGGGAGATCGATACTATTCTTTCTGTTGTTCCTTATCGGACTAAAAAATTTCAGGCAGGCTCTCTGATATCACAAAGCGGGGAACCTGTTAATTCACTGATAGTTGTAATAAGTGGAGTTGTGAAGGGAGAAATGGTTGATTATGCAGGAAGGGTGATAAAGATAGAAGATATTCCTGCCCCGGGAGCTCTTGCATCAGCTTTCATGTTCGGGAATAGGAACAGGTTTCCTGTTAACGTAATTGCGATTTCAGATGGGGAACTGCTTTTGATAGAAAAGCCCGATTTCCTTAAACTGTTAATGAGAAACGACATTATCCTGGTTAATTTTCTGGATATGATTTCAAACCGTTCCCAATTTTTATCGGAGAAGATAAAATTTCTGAATTTTAAGACGATAAAAGGAAAGCTTGCCCATTATATCCTTCAGAAAGCAGGGAAGGAGAAGGCGTCTATTCTTTTGGATATGACGCAGAATGAACTTGCTGATTTTTTTGGTGTTGCAAGGCCCTCAGTAGCAAGGGCACTTGGTGAGTTGGAAGAGGAAGGTTATCTTGAAGCTAAAGGTAAAAACATTAAGATAATTGATAAAGAAGGCCTGGCAGACCTTGCAATTGACTGATTACTTTTTACAACAAATCTGAAAGAAAAAATCCGGTCAATAAGACCGGATTTTTCTAATTGGGTTGATGGTTAATTTAGTCCTCTGTTTACAAGAAGAGCATCGATACCCGGCTCTTTTCCTCTGAAAGCAATATACATCTCCAGAGGGTCTCTTGTTCCTCCTTTTGAAAGGATCTCTTTTTCAAATTTGGCAGCGACTTCCTTATTAAAAATATTACCGGTTTCCTTAAATGCCTGGAATGCATCTGCATCAAGTATTTCGCACCAGATATAAGCGTAGTATCCCGATGCATAACCGCCACTCCATATGTGGTTGAAATATGTCGATCTGTATCTTGGTTTGATCTCAGGAATCAAGCCATATTTATCCATTGCTTTCTTCTCAAATTCCCTGATATCGATATCGGTTGGTTCGGTTAAAGCATGATATTCCATATCAAGAAGTGCCGCTGCAAGGTACTCAACAGTAGTAAATCCCGTATTGAATTTGCTTGATTTATCAAGTTTTTCAACAATTTCAGCGGGAATAATTTCTCCTGTCTGATAATGCTTTGCATATACTTTTAACACTTCAGGTTCAAGAACCCAATGCTCCATTATTTGTGAAGGCAATTCAACAAAATCGCGTGGAACAGAAGTACCTGAAACTCCCGGGTATGTCGAATTTGAAAGCAGCTGATGGAGGGCATGACCAAATTCGTGGAACAATGTCGAAGCTTCATCTGAGGTAAGAAGTGATGGTTTATCGGCAGTCGGAGGAGTTGAATTTGTAACCATTGTTACAATAGGGTATATCATCTTCCCTTTTATATTGCGGCTCTGGCCCCTGAATGCACCACACCATGCACCACCCCTCTTTGAAGGACGTGGATAATTATCAATCATCAGAATACCAACATGTTTGCCATTGCGTTGAACCTCGAAGGTTTCAACATCGGAATGATATTTGGGAATATCACTTCTCTTGGTGAATTCAAGCCCATAAAGCTGGTTGGCAACATAAAACATTCCTTCCATCACATTGTCAATTTTAAAATAAGGCCTTGTAATCTCATCACTCAGATCATACTTTTCCTTTTTTATCTTTTCAGTATAATACCACCAGTCCCAGGGTTCAAGTTTAAATTTGCCACCTTCCCGGGTAATCAATTCCTGCTGAGCGACTGCCTCAGCTTTGGCAACAGGAGTTGCGGCAGCCCAAACCTGCCCAAGGAATTCAAATACTTTTTCAGGAGTTTTAGCCATATTGCGTTCAAGAGCAAAATCAGCATAGCTTTTATAACCAAGAAGATGAGATCTTTCAACTCTCAGTTTTGCTATTTTTGCTATTATGGCTTTGTTATCAGTCTCATTATCATTATCACCTTTCATAAAGTACCCGGTAAACAATTTTTCTCTCAGATCGTCCCTATCGGAGTATTGAAGGAATGGAGTCATGCTTGGCACCTGAAGAGTGAATACCCATTTACCATCCATTTTCATACTCTTTGCCATTGTGGTTGCCTGGGCAACGACACCTTCCGGTAACCCGGAAAGATCCTCCTGTTTATCAATAACAAGCTTGAATCCATTAGTTTCAGCAAGGAGATTCTGACCAAACTGCACTGAGAGAAGGGAAAGCTCTCCATTTATTTTACGAAGCTTGTCTTTGTCTTCTGCCGACAAGGCAGCTCCGCTTCTTACAAAACTTTTATAGGTATCATCCAGAACCTTTTTCTCTTCTTCAGTGAGTTTAAATTTGTCATGGTTCTCATATACCGATTTAATTCTCTGGAAAAGGCTGTCATTCAGGCTTATATCATCTCTATGCTTAGAAAGTAGTGGTGAAAGTTCCCTGTTGATTTTCTGCAAAGTATCATTGGTATTTGCAGAGTTAAGCGACCCGAAGACCCTGCTTACTTTAGTGAGAAGCTGACCGCTGTATTCCAGAGCTTTAATAGTATTATCGAAAGTTGGTTTTTTGGGATTATTAATGATAGCTTTTATTTCAATTCGTTGTTCTTCAAACCCCTTAAGATAAGCAGGCATGAAATGAGCTGCCTTAATCTGCTCAAAAGGAGGTACTTCGAAAGGAGTGTCATACTTGTTCAGAAAAGGATTATCACTCTTTTCTTCCTTTTTACATCCTGTGAATGCTACAACTGTAAGGAACATAAATAACAGAGTCTTTTTCATCATAATATATTTGTTTTTAATGGCATGATGCCTGCCTGTCGGCAGACAGGGAACTCGCCCCGACGCGTCGGGGCTCGGTTCATATCAGAGTTTTTGGTTTTGTATTGGTTATTCGGGTGCAAAATACAAAAAATGGAGGTATTCAGTATCCGAATTCTTGATATTACTCTTAAAAAAGAAAGGAAAGACACCGTGTGATGTCTTTCCCTGATTTACCTAAACCTGATCGTAGAATCGGCCGAATGGCGATTGTAGAGAAATTAAAACTGTTGTTAAAAAATTCTTTCCAAAATATTGTTTACTGTCTTTTGTTTTCCATTTAATATATAGACGTAGGTAAACTCAAAATGTTGCAGGATTTTTGGTTAATGATTTGTTAATTATTTGTTAAAATATTGTATGTATAAGATATTCAGGTATATAATATATTCATGAGATCTTAGTTCACGCACTTTATTCCTGACTTTGGTTATGACTTTATGATGTAAGAAGGATGTTTGTGCTGTCAAATCCAAATAACGCAAGGAGGTGTCACATTCTCAGGCGGTGAGCCAATGCTTCAATTTGAATTTATGCTTGAAGCGTTAAAAGCCTGTAAAGCAAATGGTTATCATACAGCATTGATACGCAGCTATTTCAGTCTCGATGGTCATCATATCCAGTTTAATGTGGTAAATGCAGAAACTCTGAAGGATGCACAAAAGCATCCCGAGTTATATAGTGATTATTTTAATGATCTTGGTGAGGATCTTCAGAATGAGATCATCAACAGGACGGAGCATGAAGAGGTGTAATAGCTGGTAGCTCGTGGCTTATAGCTCGTTGTTCAAAGTAATAAAAAAGGCGAAGTTTTAAAACTTCGCCTGGCGGTATTTTTAATTTCAATTTATTTCCATTTATTTCTATTTCGTCTTCTTATCCTTCGTCTCATTGAACACCGAAGTGGCAGTTGCAATAATGCCTGCGATGTCAGTAAGATTCGACGGAATTATTAATGTGTTATTAATCTTGGCCAGCTTTCCAAACTCCATAAGATATTGTTCAGCTATTCTCAGGTTAACGGCATTTAAACCGTTTTCTTCAGATATAGCTGAAGATATTGCTCTTAAGCCATTCGCGGTTGCCTTTGCAAGTTGTTCGATCTCTGAAGCACGTCCTGCAGCCTCGTTAATGCGCTTCTGCATTTCACCTTCAGATTTTTTAATCAACTCCTGCTTGTCACCTTCTGCATTATTTATCTTTGCCTGTTTTGTTCCCTCCGATTCAGCAATAACAGCTCTTTTCTCCCTCTCAGCTCTCATCTGTTTTTCCATAGCATCTTTAATGCTCTGAGGAGGCGAAATATTTTTAACCTCGTAACGTGATACTTTAACACCCCATGGCTCACTGGCCTTATCAACAGCTTCAACAATAGATACGTTAATAGTTTCACGTTCTTCAAATGTTCTGTCAAGTTCGAGCTTGCCTATAACGCTCCTCATTGTTGTCTGGGCTATCTGTATCGATGCAAATCTGTAATTATCAATTCCATATGAAGCTTTTTGAGGATCCAGAACCTGAAGGTAGAGGATACCGTCAACCTCAACCGCGATATTATCGCGTGTGATACATATCTGTGGTGCGACATCAATTGCCTGTTCTTTAAGGGTGTGTCTGTACCTTACTTTATCGATAAAAGGGATAAGTACCTGGAAACCTGCTGTAAAGGTTGCCCTGTATTTTCCGAGTCTCTCAACGATTATTGCTGTTCTCTGGGGAACAATTTTAATCATAGATGCAATCACGATAAATCCTAAAAAGATTACACCAATAAGAATAAAAGTAGAGCTAGATCCTTCCATTTTAATTATTTTTTAGGTTTAACTATTAATGTAAAATTCTCTTTTTCAATGATGATAACTGTTTGTCCTTCTTTAATTTCTGATTTAGATTCAGCTTTCCAGGTTGTGCCTTTGAACTCGATTTTTCCTTTCTTGTCAGGACCAATATCGGTAGTAGTCAGAGCCTCTTTTCCTGTAAACTCATCCTCAACCTCTTCAGACAGGTTTCCCTTGCTGTAGAAAAATTTCTCCTGAATAATTCTTCTGAGTGCAATGAGAGAAAGAACGGAAATTACAGCGAAAATTATTATTTGCAGGTTGGTTCCGGGATCTCCAATCAGGCAAACCAGGGCAGTAACCCAGGCTCCAAGGCCGAAGAAAAAAATAAAAAATCCGGGCATAACCAATTCGAGCAGAAAAAGACCCAGGCCGATAACGAACCAAAAAAGTTCAGGCCTGGAAAAAATGTTTGCAATCATAACGAATGGTTTAAATTATTAGCGGGATAATTGTTTTGCATGAAGTAAAGATATAATAAAAACGGCATAAAACACAAAAATAAATTGTGTAAACCATTTTTTTTTGGCCCGGAAGTTATCAGGGTGACACAACATGGTTTAATTTTCGGCAATACTGTTACCGATATCTCTCATCCATGCAGCAACCTTCTTGGAATAGAAATTCAGGTTTTCGCAGGTAAAATCACCTTCCATTTTAATAAGGTAACCTTTATAAGTTCTGGTGCTCTCCGAAAACTGGTAGCAGATAAACTCTGATGATCCTGCATCTGCTGCTACATTTTTTAAAGCAGTTATCTTGCTTGAAGCGATGTTTTTAATGTAATTTGAATATTTCTGAAGCTCTTCTTTTGGGATATTTTTGCCGGTTTGTACGCATTTATTAATGTTTTCAGCAACCTGGCTTTCACTAAGAGTAAAGTCATTGTCAGGAAAATTCCAATCTTCCGGATTACTATATGTTATAACATTACCTTCATTGTCGATAATAAAGCCATTGTGCTGATAACCCCAGGCATAATTGACATATTCAAGCTGGAACAGGATTGTCTGCTTATCGCTGATAATATAATTCTTTTTGCATCCTGTTATTAACAAGACCAGTAGAACAATAAAAAATATTTTTTTCAGAGATGATTTCATTTAAAATTAATTAATCTACTGTTCCTCAAAAATCGGACCATTTTACATTGAACGATTAGCCGGCAAAATTATTATAAAAATGGTTGGAAAATTATGGTGATAAAAAAAATTTCCAGATTCAATTTTTTTTGTAATTTATATCGTTTATAATTCCTGTGGAATTGCTCTGGGATTAAACATATCTCATCCGTCAATTTAACGGGATAAGTAATTCATTCACAAGTTATAATACGCTTTGTATTTCAGCATCTTAATTAAATTATCAGGAAAGGAGACAAATCAAATGGAAAAGTTTTTTGATTATTTTGATGGTCGGTACAGAGAGTCTATATTAAATAAGCCTCCTGCCGATGATGGTCCTGTAATTACCCTTTCACGATTGACAGGATGTGATGCCCGCCAGGTAGCGGCTATTCTGGTTGATGACCTTAACCGTAAATATGGTATAACAAAATGGAGATGGGTCGATAAGGATATTATATATGCCATAGCAAAGGAATTGAATACAGATACTCAGCGTGTTGAAAATTTCTATAAGGGAATTAAATTATCCAATATTTCGGAGATGATAATGGCTTTTTCAGATGGTTTTGTAAGCGATCTAAGGGTAAAAAAAGCTATTAAAGATGTTGTCCTTTCTATTTGTAAAGAGGGATATATTATTCTGGTTGGAAGAGGTGGTGTCTCAATAGCCCATGAAATTACCGATGCACTTCATATCCGGCTTATTGCACCCTTTTACTGGAGGGTTGAGAATGTAATGAAAAAGAAGGGAATGGATATAGAAACTGCAGAGGAGTATGTTGTTGATACCGATGAAAAAAGATTCAATCTGATCAGGGCATTCCTTGATAAGAAACCGTTGAATATTGATTATCTGTTCGATTCAACAATAAACCGCAGTTCATTCACCATTCAGGGAATATCGGATCTTATTGTAACAATGTTTGAGAAAAAGATCGGGCAACAAATTACCGAGAGGAAAAACAAAACACAGAAATTTTAATTATTTCAGTTTAATCACACTGCCTTCCCTCTGCGCCCTGAGTTTTATACCCCACTACATTCACCTATCTTTTTTATGTGCTCACTAAGCCTTCTGTCGAGACTTTTCTTATATGCATCCCAATCACTTATAGGATATTTTGCAACACCACTATCCATTGCTGCTTTAGCAACTGCCGGAGCTACACATGATATTAGTCTTGGGTCAAGGGGTTTTGGAATAATATAATCTTTTCCGAATTTAAGTTTATCGACATTATAAGCTTTTAATACTGAATCAGGTACTGGCTCTTTTGTCAGTGCAGCGAGAGCTTTTGAAGCAGCAAGCTTCATCTCCTCGTTGATTGTCGATGCTCTTACATCAAGTGCCCCACGGAAGATGAACGGGAATCCCAACACATTATTAATCTGGTTAGGATAATCCGATCTTCCGGTAGCAAAAATCAGGTCATTCCGTGTAGCCATTGCATCCTCGAAGGAGATTTCCGGGTTGGGATTAGCCATTGCAAAAACGATCGGGTTATTTGCCATTGAAGCCAGCATCTCTTTTGTCATCATATTGGCAGTAGAAAGACCAAGGAAAAGATCAGAATCTTTGACAGCCTGTGCCAGAGTGTCAAGGTCCCTGTCGGTTATGAATTCCTGCTTATATTTATTAAGGTCTTTCCTTTTTTTATTAATAACTCCTTTTGTATCAACCATTACAATATTCTCCTTTTTCACACCCAGAGAAACATATAATCTGGAACATGATATTGCAGCTGCACCTGCCCCGCACACTACCATTTTGATATCCTCTATTTTTTTGCCTGTTATTTCAAGAGAATTAAGGAGACCTGCTGCAGAGATAATTGCTGTTCCATGCTGATCATCATGAAATACGGGGATATCAAGCATCTTTTTTAGCTCTGTTTCCACCTCAAAACATTCCGGAGCTTTTATGTCTTCAAGATTTATTCCTCCGAAAGTGGGCGCAATTTGTCTGCAAAATTCTATCAGTTTCCGGGGATCTTTCTCATCAACCTCAATATCGAAAACATCAACATCAGCAAATATCTTAAACAGAAGCCCTTTTCCCTCCATCACGGGTTTGCCTGCCATTGTCCCGATATCGCCAAGCCCAAGCACTGCAGTACCATTCGAAATAACGGCAACAAGGTTACCCTTTGCAGTATAATTGTAAACATCCTCAGGGGTCTTTTCTATTTCAAGACACGGATATGCTACCCCCGGGGTATATGCCAGACTGAGATCAAATTGAGTACTATAAGGTTTTGTGGGGATCACCTCTATTTTACCGTGGCGGCCTCTGCTATGATAGAGAAGCGCATCTTCTTTCGTTACTTTAGGCATGGTATTGTCATTTTAAAAATATTTTTTTTAACAAATAAGAGTAAGTTGATTATTTAAATGTTATACCCGATTCAAAAATTTGACATTCGAATTTACAGCTATAAAATCAATATTTGTATGAGAAAAATCATATGTCCTTTCCCCCGGGAAATCTGGTTTTCTTAAATAAAAATTGAAATAATCTTATATCATCAGAATTTATTTTGCATTGACAACAAATTTGAATATTTTCAGCGGCAGTTCTAACTTCACTTTTTGACTTGATTTAATTATTACCAATTTCTATGAATAAAAGCATCGCAATAGGCACTGACATAGGTGGAAGTCATATCAGTTGTGCCGCTATCGATCTTGTTTCAGGGAAGATCCTTGGGGAAACTTTAACTGAAAGAGCAGTTAATAACCAGGCTCAGGCTAATGAGATAATTGCTGTTTGGGCCGAAGCACTTTCAGGTGTTTTAGCCAGAGTACCTCTTGAAAAAGTTAAAGGAATTGGCTTTGCAATGCCCGGACCATTCGATTATGTCAAGGGAATTTGTTTTATCCGGGGTGTGGCAAAATATGAGAATCTCTACGGCTTTAATGTTATCGATGCCATTTCAAGCAGTCTGGAGGTCCCAGAAGACTTCCTCATCAGGTTTATGAATGATGCTTCAGCTTTTGCAGTAGGAGAGGCGTGGGCAGGCAGTGCAACCAAGGCTAACCGTTCACTCTCAATTACACTGGGAACTGGCTTCGGATCTGCATTTATCAGTAACCGTATCCCGATTGTAGATGGTCCGGATGTACCTAAACTGGGTTGTATTTATCACCTGCCTTATAAGGATGGAATTGCTGACGATTATTTTTCGACCCGTGGGTTACTTGGCAGATATAAGAATCTAACTGGTAAAGAGTTGAGTGGTGTAAAAGAGGTTGCAGCATTGGCTGCTTCCGACAGGATAGTCTCTGATCTTTTTACGGATTTTGGAGATAAACTCGGGCTGTTCCTTGCTCCATGGCTTAAAAAGTTCAAAGCTGAAATTATTGTTATTGGCGGAAACATATCGTATGCATATAGTCTCTTTGGAGATGTTTTTGAGGACAGGTTGAAAAAAGAGAAATGTAATTGCGAAGTAGCTCTTTCAAAACTGAAAGAAGATGCTGCTCTTCTGGGAAGCGCATATCTGCTTGATGATGATTTCTGGAAATCAGTTCAGCATGCACTTCCATTAATGTAAATATATTGTTTGTATAATCTTACCTGACACCTGAAACCAGAAGGATATGAACCTGAGTGCCACTCTTGCACAACTGATCCCTTCTGCAGCTTTCCTCTGGTTTCTTCTTCTCTCAGTTCCTGTAGGAGTTATGCAATCGCGTCTAAGCAAACGCTTTATGCTGAATATAGGAATGGAAGTAACAGCATTAGGTTTGCTGGTACCGTATTTCTTTTATACTTTCGAAATGGTACTTGTTGGTTTTGCCATGCTTGGAATAGGAAACACCATCGTCCAGGTATCGGCTAATCCGCTTCTTGTCGATGTTGTTCCGGGAAACAGAACATCAAGTTTCCTTAGCTTTTCTCAATTTGTAAAGGCTATCGGCTCAATGATAGGAGCTCCGCTGGCTGCAGGTCTTGCTGCATGGTTCGGTGATTGGAAACTGTTATTCCTTGTATTCGGAGTTGTTTCAATACTTTCAGTTCTATGGCTGGGTTCAGTGAAAATAGACGAGAAAAACAGACAGAGATCAAGGCTACTTTTGTATCATCATTCAGGCTGTTGGGTACAGGTTTTGTCCTTATGATGGTTGTATCAGTTGAAAAATATCCAACCCGCAGCAATGAAATTTCAGGCCTTATGATGATGGCAATTTCAGGCGGAGCAGTTATACCTTTAATAATAGGATGGGTAAGTGATCTGAGCAATGTCGCAATTGGAATGTCAATTCTGATAGTGTGTATGATCTATCTGTTATCTGTGTCAGTATATAGTCTGAAGAGATAAATAGTCAGTTTAGATCTGCCCCATTTTCCCTGATGCTCCTGAACCTACTATACCCCTTCATTGTGAAGCTTAAATCAACAAGCAGACACAACCTGAAGGGGGTTCTTTTATAATAAAGGCAACAGGCTACAGGC
>Ga0265292_1001390_pt1 | contig 21580 bp, 19 predicted proteins | sample Munlanlewell296A_FD_189080 | JGI IMG/M metagenome (GOLD analysis project Ga0265292, IMG submission 189080) | Leachate microbial communities from a municipal landfill in Southern Ontario, Canada - Leachate well 296A | ecosystem: Engineered > Solid waste > Landfill > Unclassified | place: Canada... | reverse complement strand
CTTCTAGGCCAAAGGGCCTAGATGCCGCCTCGACCTTCGGCCTTCCATGCTCCGCTTCACATGCGGTATTCTCAGCCATCACCGGACGACTGTCGGGAGGTAAACCATGGAGTTTGGGCTGTCCGAAGAACAGGTCTCTATGCAGCAGCTTGCGCGTGACTTCGCGCAGAAAGAGATCCGCCCGGTAGCGCCGGAGTACGACGAGTCGTGCGAGTTCCCCTGGCCGGTCGTGAAGAAGGCCCATGAGATCGGCCTGACCAACTACTACTTCCCCACCGAGTACGGCGGCGGCGGGGTAACCGACATGATCGCCAACTTCATCGTCGCCGAGGAGCTGTGCTGGGGTTGTGCCGGTATCGCCACCTCGATCGTCGGCACCGGTCTCGCGGCCGCCGGCATCATGGCCATGGGCACCGATGAGCAGAAGGCCCAGTGGATCGGCAAGTTCTGCGACCCCAACGAGGTCAGGCTTGGCGCCATGTGCCTCACCGAGCCGGGCGCCGGATCCGATGTCGCGGGCCTGAAGACCACCGCCCGCCGCGACGGCGACAACTGGGTCCTGAACGGCCAGAAGTGCTTCATCACCAATGGCGGCATCGCCGACGTGCACCTCGTTTTCGCGACCCACGACTCCTCTCTGGGCTGGGGCGGCATCGGCGGTTACATCGTCCCGAAGGGAACCCCGGGTCTGTCCCAGGGCAAGGTGGAGCACAAGCTGGGCGTGCGTGCCTCCCACACCGCTGAGGTCATCCTCGATGACGTCGTCATCCCCGCCGATTACCGGCTGGGCGGCGACCCCGACACCGAGGCCGGACGTTTGGGGGCCCTGGGCGCCCTAACGATGCTCGACCACTCCCGTCCGGGTGTGGGCGCTTCCGCCCTCGGCATCGCCCGCGCGGCCTTCGAGTTCGCTCGCGACTACTCCAAGGAGCGCGTGCAGTTCGGCAAGCCGATCGCCATGCAGCAGGCCATCGCCTTCAAACTGGCCGACATGGCCACCGAGATCGACGCCGTCCGCCTGCTCGTTCATCGCGCCGGCTGGATGATCAACAACGGAATTCCCTTCCTCCGCGGCGAGGGCTCGATGGCCAAGGTCAAGGCCGGCGACGTCGCCATGTGGGCCGCGGTCGAGGCCGTGCAGATCCTCGGCGGTTACGGCTACATGAAGGAGTACCCGGTCGAGAAGTTCATGCGCGACGCGAAGATCTACCAGATCTGGGAGGGCACCGCGGAGATCCAGCGGATCGTCATCTCCCGCGCCGTCATCGGCCGCATCGCTCGCAAGTAGGTTCGCGCTTCGGCGCATCGCACGTCGAAGGGCCCCGCCAATACCCGGCGGGGCCCTTCTCCTTGCCCTTGTTCCGCTCATTCCTCGAAACCCAGTTGTCCAAGCACCCGCACGCGCCCCGGCGAGGATCTCCCTACTCGGTGAGCCAGTTCTCGACTCGAAGATCTGGAACACGGGAGAAGTGGCGCACGTTTCCCGTCACCACGGTGTGGCTGGATACCAAGGCGATTGACGCCACACGCAGATCCGGCTCTGCCAAACGCTGCCCGGCGCGCTCGAGGTGAGCCCGGATCCTGCCGTAGACACGCGCCGCCGGTTCGTCGAAGACGAGTACTCCCACGTTGGGCAGGACTCGCTCATCAATGGCCGCCAGGAAATGCTCGGGCCGGTCGGCCCGATAGGCCCCATAGACAAGCTCGCCAATCGTCACCGAACTGGTGAACTGGTCCTCGGGGTCTACCATTGCCAGCTTCGCGAGCAGTCCCGCGCGTGGTCGAGCCCTCATCAGTTCGGAGACCGTGTCGGTGTCCAGCAAGTAGCCCATTCAATCGCCGAGTCGGGGGGCCGGCCTGTCCTTCGCGCGCCTACGGGACGCGTAAACCTCTGACACGAAGGCGTCCATGTCGGGGTAGTCCGCCCAAGCGCCCACCAGGGCCAGGAACCCCTTGGGACTTGGCTTTTCCGGCTCAAGCCGCTCGAGATCGTCGACGCTCACGACAGCCGCGACGGGCTTGCCCCTGCGCTCAACCACATAGCGCTGCCGGCGGAACTGGACCCGGGACAGCACCTCCGAGAAATGCCGCTTCACATCTCCTACGCTGATCGGCTCGGCCACCGGTGCCTCCGCACACTTTGTCATTGTGACAAAACGTACTGTAAGCCAGTTTCCCCATAGGATCAAGAGCGGTAGCACGCAGTCTCAGCCGCCGGCTCTCCTCTCGTTCCGGCCCTCGCCGGAACCTCGGCCCGAGGGTTATGCCATAATGATGCCATGAGAACAACCCTCGACATCGACGACGAGATCCTGAGCGCCTTGCTGGCTCGTCACCCGGGGACATCCAAGAGAGAAGCGGTCGAGTGGGCGATCCGGGCGGCACTCACCGAGGACGCGGCGGCACGAACCCGAGCCCTGGCAGGCAGCGTTCCGGTGGAGGACGTCTCACGCGAGATGCGCCGGAAGGACAGGAAGGCGTGAGAGTCCTACCGGACACATCCGTGTGGGTCGAGTTCCTGCGAAAGGGGAAGGCTGGGCCAGCGGGCGATCTGGACCGACTCCTTCAACGGGAGTCGGTTTTCGTTTGCGGGCCCGTGCTTGCCGAGGTTCTCGCGGGCACCCCCCCGGAACGGCAGGAGGAACTCGTCCTCGCCCTGGGAGCGCTCCCATGGGCCGACCTCAATCACGAGGGCTGGCGGCAGGTGGGCGAGGTGGCTCAGGCCCTCAGGCGAAGCGGTCGCTCAATCCCGCTGACGGACATCGAGATCGCGGTCGCCTGCTTGCGCGCCGAGGCGTCCCTGTGGACTCGGGACCGCGACTTCGACTACGTCCGGGAGGTGCTTCCCGGCCTGAAGCTTCACCGATCCCCCTAGGCGCTTCGGAAAGCGTCGGCCCGCCGCCCGGCCCCCGCGGGGGGCGATCAGCGGATCTCCCCACCTGGCAGGAATTGAACCGTCTCCTAGCGAATGCCACCCGCATGAGATGGCGAGCGCTACTGACCGCAACCGTGCTTGGGGCCGTGATGCTGCCTGCCGCTTTCCCCGCCCAGGCCACATCGAAGCCCATCTTCCCCTACCGCGGAGTCGTCGAGGGCTTCTACGGCCGGCCCTGGAGCCACGACGAACGAATGGACTCGCTGGCCTGGATGGGCGCGCACGGGATGAATCTCTACGTCCACGCTCCCAAGGACGACCCCTGGCAGCGCTCTCAATGGCGCGACCCCTACCCGCCGGAGCAGATGGCCGCATTCGCCGATGAGGTGCGCCGCGCGCTGGGGACAGGCGTGGCATGGGTTCCATCTCTCTCGCCGGCGTTGCCTCTCATCCCGTCGACATCGGTCGGAGATGGGGCGCCTTCCCGAGACATCTGCTTTTCCTGCCCCGATGATTTCGAGGTGCTGACCCGGAAGCTGGGCAGCTTCCTGGCCCTGGGCGTGCGTACCCTCATGCTCTCCTTCGACGACACGCAGAAGGTCTTCACACATCCTGAGGATCTCCAGTCCTACGGGACCGACGATGCGGCCTTCGGAGCGGCGAACGCCGATCTGCTCAACCGGACCCTCGTCTGGTTGCTGGGTAAGCACCCTGGGACAACCCTGCTCACCGTTGCCGCCGACTACTCGGGCACCCAGGCCACCGCCTACCTGACCGCCTTCGCCGGCAAGCTGGATCCTCGCGTCGTCGTGATGTGGACGGGAACCAAGGTGATCTCCGAGCGCGTCACCGCGGCCGACGCGCAAGCCTACGCGCGAATCGTCAAGCGCAAGGTGCTGCTCTGGGACAACTACCCCGCCAACGACCTGACGGGCAACATATTTGGGATCCCCGTGAAACTGCATCTCGGGCCCTACCGAGGCCGGACGGCCGATCTCTCCTCGGCTCTGCTCGGAGTGGTGGCCAACCCCATGAATGAAGCGCAGGCCTCCAAGCTCGGCCTGTTCGAGGTGGCCCGATTCCTCAATGACCCCACGACTTACGACCCAGAGAAGGCCTGGCAGGCGGCGGTGCGCGAGCTGGGCGGGCCGGCCTGGAGAGAGCTGCGGCTGCTTGCCGACAACACCCGCTCATCGATCCTCGACCGCAACGAGTCCCCGACTTTCGTTCGGCTTGCCAAAGCCCTATGGGACGCCTGGCAGAGTCCGGACTGGTTTGCGCCGTGGCAGTCGCTCGTGGCCGAGCTGGATGCCGAATCGAAAGCTCCCGCCGGGCTGCGGGCCTCGCGCTTCAATCCGGGGTTCCTCAGCGAGGCCGCCCCGTGGATCGATCGCCTCGAGACCAACGCGGTGGCCGGCACCGCCGCCGCTCAAACCCTCTCGAGCATGCGACCCCACCTGGAGGCTCATGGCGAGCCGACCGCCAACGCCGAAGTGGTGCGGATCTCAGGCCACGCGGCAGGGGCAGACCCGGCAGGCGTCACTGAAGCTACGCAGGCTCTCGCGCCGGCCGAGGTTCAGATGCGGGCGGACTACCACTCGGTCCACGGCGACCGGTTTGCTCCCGAGTCCCCGACCGAGGGAGTCGTGTTCTTCCGCGAGAACCTCATGGACGAGTTCGTCGATCGGGTCCATGACGAGACCACGACCTGGGCCCCCACAGCATCACAGGCCTCGCAACTCGACCGCGTGGAGGTCGAGGGACACCCGGTCCCCGTAGGCGACGATGGGAGCTTCTCCGTGGAACTGCCGATGCGAGAGCGCGTGCGGGTTGTGGCCTACGACGCTGCCGGAGGAGCGACCGGAATCTGGCTCTCCCTCCCGGGACCTGACGCGACACCCAAAGCAACGGGCCCGACAGTGGGAGGCAGGGACATCAGAACACTGCCTGCCACAGGCACGGGGCGGGAGAAGGCCATGATGGCGGCCGCCTTCTGTCTGCTCGGGGCAGCGCTGATTCGCGGCCTTCGTCGCCCTCGCCAGGGGGACAGGTGGCAAACAAGAGGCGGGCGCCAGAAGAAGGCGTCCCGCGGCTCCTACTGGTTCGGAGGGGCGGTTGGCTCGCGCACCACCGGAAGCGTGGGACCCACGGCACGCGGCCACGAGCGGGTGCGCACGACCAGGTCGGCCACCAGGCCCAGCACGGCGACCTGGAAAGCGGCCGAGAAGATCAGGATGGTGTTGGTCGCCACCCTCCACGGATGCACGGCGAAGTCGAAGCCCAGCTTGGCAAAAGCCAGCGTGAACATCGTCACCGCCAACGGCACGAACGCGCGCAACGGGTTGTGGTACATGGAGATGCCGATGATCTGCAGCAGGAACAGGTATGCGTCGTGGATGGGGTGGAACTTCGACAGCCCGGCGCGGGGGTGGTAGTCGACGGCCTCGAAGCGAACCGGGCGCCCGTCGGCAATGAACGCCAGCGTAGCGGTGGACACACACGAGAAGCCCTTGGGCAGCAGCGGCAGGTACGGCAGCAGCGCCTCCCGGCGGAAGGCCCGCAACCCGGAGTTCAGGTCGGGGATCTTCTGGTTCACCAGGTAGCCGGCCAGGCCCCTCGCCACCCGCTTGGCCGACCAGCGCAACACCCGCATGGTCCCCCGCTCCTTGCGCCGCGCGCCGATCACCTGGTCGGCATCCTCCAGGAGCTTGACCAGCCGGGGTATCTCATCGTTGGGGTAGGACAGGTCGGCGTCGGTCCACACGATGGCGCGACCGCGAGAGACCAGGCTGCCGATGCGCCGGGCCGTGCCCACACCCTGGTTTCGCCTGAAGGTCACCAGGCGGATCCAGTCGCACTCGGCCAGCACACGGTCTGATCCATCGGTCGAGCCGTCGTCCACGGCGACCACTTCCCAGGTGAATGGGGCGGCGTCGAGGACGGCACGAAGCCGCGTGAGCTCCTCTTCCAGGTGCTCGCGCTCGTTGAAGACGGGAAGGACGACCGAGACGTCCACATACTCGTCGTGTTTCACCGGCCCATGCTACCCCGAGCATGGGAAGAAGCGCATCCGGGAACCGCACCCGACACCGCCACCGCGAAGCGAGATGAGGCCGGGAACTGCCACGGGAACGAAACGGCATGTCCACCAAAGAGGATCGGGCGATATCCCGGGCTTGATCACCAGGGCTGTTATTCTCTCTATTGGCCTGTGCGGCTTGAGGAAGGGCCGCAAGGCGTTGTGCCAATCAAGCATGCATCGACCCGGAGGGGGTCCGAGTGGCCATCCCGACTCGACGAGCCGTATCGATCGTCCTCACGTGCCTGATGGGGGCAGCACTGGCAGTCACTGCCTCGCCGGCTCGCGCTCAGCTACCGGACACCTTCATCTTCTCGGGATATGGCTCGGGCCACGGCGTGGGGCTGTCCATGTCCGGAGTGCGCAACCGCGCGGCAGCGGGACAGGGCTTCGAACCCATCCTCAACACCTACTACAACTCCAAGAGCAACGTGTCCTGGGCAACGGTCGCCGGGGCCTACGCCGGCGACGGCGGCCTGCGCGTCGGCATCTATTCGACCACCGGATCGTTCTCGGTTGCCGGAGAACCAAGCGACCACAAGGGTTGCAGCGCAGCCGAGTCATCCGAGACGATCGGCCTGTTCGCCGACGGCGCCAAGCAGACCGACCTGGCCGCCAGTGAATGGGCGGTTCTCTCTTTTGCCAGTCCCACCTATCGCGCGGACATCGGGCCGTTGGGCGGCCCCGCAGTCCGCTCGTTTGAATCCACCACTCCCTTCACGATCGCACCGGGGCCCTCGAACATCCTGCGCATCAAGGAGATCAACGGCTCGAGCACCTGCTGGGATCGCTACCGCGGCAAGATCCTGGGCCGCTGGGGCGAGACAAGCGGCCGCCTCTGGGCCATCAATCTGCTGGACGTCGAGGACTACGCGAGAGGGATCGGCGAGGAGCCCAACGATTGGGTCACGGGCAACACGAGCGGGAACATGGAGGCGCAGAAAGTGCTGGCCGTCGCGGCTCGCACCTACGCGCTCTACAAGCGCGACGCGGCAAGGGCCGGGAACATCTACGGCAACCAGGGCATGGATCTGGGCTCCTCCACCGGCTACACCGCCTACCCCGGCTGCTGCCAGTACTACGTCGGGGTCAACGGCGAGCGCTCGAACCTGGTGGCCGCGGCGCAGCAGACAACAGGGCGCTTCCTCGCCTACAACGGCAAGGCCATCGTGGCCGCCTACTCCTCCAACTCGGGCCCCTACACCGCCGACTGGGTGGACGTGTGGGGCGACCCGTCCAAGCCAAGCTCCTACCCCTATTTGGTCGAGGTCGCCGATCCGTTCTTCGAGCCCGACCGAATCGCGCGCTGGTCGAAATCGATATCGCGCAGCGACCTGCAGACGAAGCTCAACGCCAACGGCGCCTGCACCGTCGGGACGTTGACGAGCTTGGATCTCTCCGAACGAAGCCCCGCGGGGCGAGTGCGCTATGTGACCATCACGGGATCGTCGGCCACCAAGCGAGTGCGAGGCGAGACGTTCGCCTCCTGCGCGGGTCTGTCCAGCGCCTTCATCTACAAGCAGGTCTGGAGGATTGCCGGAGACAACAGGTACGCGACCGGGGCAGCGCTCTCGACCTACGGCTGGCCCGATCCCGTCGGCACGGTCGTTGTCGCCTCCGGCGAGAACGCCCACCTCGTGGACGCCCTGGCCGCCGGCCCCCTGGCTCGCGGCAAGGGCGGGCCGCTCCTGCTTACCGCTTCCGACCAACTGACTCCAACCACCTCATCCGAAATCGATCGGTTGGCGCCGATGGAAGTCCTCATAGTCGGAGGCGAAACCGCCGTGTCCTCGACCGTCGCCGCCCAGATCGCCGGCAAGGGTAGGAGCGTAACCCGCATCGCCGGTGCCGACAGGTATGCCACGGCCGCGGCTGTAGCTCAGCGCATGGGCCTGGCCACCTCCGGTCCCGGGCAGGGCCATGTCCTGCTGGCCAGCGGATTGGATGGCCATCTGGTGGACGCGCTGGCGGCCGGAGGGCCCGCCGCCGCTGGGAGGATGCCGATTCTGCTGGCCGGCGACGCGCTGCCTCAGGCGACTCGGGATACCCTGACCGCCTTGAACCCCACCCATGTCCTTGTGATCGGAGGAACAGCCGCGGTCCCGCAACCTGTCGAGGACACCGTGCGGCAGATGGGTTTCGACGGCCGCCGGATCTTCGGCTCCGACCGATACCAAACGGGTGCGGTTCTTGCGGGGTGGGCATTCGACAGCGTGGGCGTTTCGCCCAGCCAGTTGCTCATCGTCTCAGGAGAGGACGCCCATCTGGTGGACGCGCTGGCCGCGGGGCCCTTGGGCCGCGCCATGTTGACTACTGGATCCTCGCCCCTTGCCCAGGCGGCGAAGGACTTCATCAGCGGTCGTCGTCAGGCCATAGGCGAGGCAACCGTGGTGGGAGGCCGTGACGCGATCAGCGACGACGCTCTCAATCAGGCCTCCGCGGCGCTGAATAGCTGAAGGCCCGCCGCACCCTACCCCGGTGGATCGAGAGATGCGGTTCTCCCGGGGGGCGGGCCTCAGCTCGCGTGGCGCCCCATGTGGGCTGTGGGCTAGGGGATCACCGCCAGGCCGTCGAAGTTGGCCGTGACCGTGTCGTCGGTGTTGTCGGCCGCCGTACCCTTGGTGTCCCAGACAAGCTGGAAGCCGCCGTTGCCGGAGATGCCGGCATAGCCGTTGCTCACGACGTTGGTCCCCGACCCCGTGTGCGTGTACATCCCATCCAGGTACCAGATGCTCCCCACCAGCCTGGCCTCACCGGTCACCGTGCCGTCGATCCGGCCGTCGGTCGGGAGGACCGAGTACAGGTGGTAGGTCCCTGTGAACGACTGGATTCCCGCCGCCGGACGCGACAGCGTGATGCCGATCCTGTAGGTGGCCGGGCTGTCGCCGATGGTGAACGAAGAGTCCGGAGGCATTATCTGGGGGTCCGATGGGTGCTCGATCGTTGGATGCAGGTCCGATCCCGTGGCCGTGGTGGGGTTCTCCCCGGCGGGCAGAGACGTGACCTCGCCGTCCGCCGTTTCCTGGGTCGCCGAGAAACCGTTGTCGGCGTAGTTGAACTCGATCGCCCCGGTCAGGTTGCCCGACAGGGACTGCCCCACGCCGAAGATGATCTTGTCGTCGCCGCCGCCGAGCTGGGGCTCGTTGGCTGTGAACCCGGCGCAGATCGGCAGGCTGACCGGCGGAGACCCCGCATATCCGCCGCTGTCACGTACGGTTCCGGCGGAGTCCATCGCAAGGTCGCTCACCGCACGGCTGTCCTTCATGCCGGCGGTCGCATCGTTGGTGTCGTAGATCGTCAGCCAGCGCACATCGGCGAGAGATCCCCTCACAGCGCACACATACCTGCCTTCGCCCGCCGCCGGCTCGGGCTCGGGGCGCACGAAGCCCTTCAGAAGCGGGCGCTTGGTGAAGAAGACCTTGTTCGTCGCCATTGCCGGTCCGCGGTCCCCCACCACACCCAGGGCATCGGAGTAGGTTCCGCCTGACAGCAGACGGCTCATCTCGGCCTGGAGGTTGGTGGAAATCGCCGCGGCGCCTCCGAACAGATAGCCGAATCCACCGTTGCTCGTACCTAGAGCGTCCTCGCCCGTCTTGTAGCCGGCACCGGATGGAAACAACCCGGCCAGGAAACCGGAGACGGCCCCGAGGTCGCCGGAGGCCACCAGAAGCAGCGGGGTGATCTTGCGAGGAGCGGCTCCACCCAAGAACTGCAACTCGGTGTTGTGCGCCTCTCCGTCAACCGGAGGAGCCATGCGCGTCGGCTGGGAGTCGTCGTATCCCCCCGAAAGCTGAGCGCACGCGGGGCCCGCGGTCAACGCGTCCGGCCACCCCTTGGACTCGTCGCCCGTGCCCTCGGAACGCGCGAAGCAGAAGGTCTGGTTGGAGAACGTGACGGCCGGGGTCTCGGCGGTCGGGTAGATGCCGGCCAGCGCCTCGGCTATCAGCACGCTGGTCTGGTAGCGGTCGGCCCCAGCGATCCGGCTGACCTTGGCTTGGGATCCCGCGTAGTAGGCGGCCGCACTCGCCGTCTCGCTGGGAATGCGCGCCGGCCCTCCCAGCACCACGATGTTGTCCGGCTTGAGACTGGACAGCGCCGCCGCGGTCGCAACCGGAAGGCCGCTGCCCGCGGTCAGCAAGATCGGCACGTGGTTCCACGCCGCTATCGGGGCCACCGCCAGAGCGTCGGCGCCCGTCGTCCCGTCCGCGAGGAACACCGTCCGGTCGAGCACCTTGCAGTCGGCCTGGTTCGCGCCGGCCCAGAACTCCAGGTTGGCCGGGTCGACGTCGGGAGTCGCGCAGGTGCCGTCGGTGCCCGCAGCCCCAACTCCCGCAGCCATGGCGACCACGCGAGCGGTGTCGTAGCGATCGCTGCCCCCAAGCCGGAATACCTTGTAGCCCTTGTCCTTGAGCTTGCCTTCAACCTCTGTGGGAACCGCTTCCTTGCCGCCCAGGATGATCGCCGAGGTGGCCCCGGCCGTCCGGTAGCGATCGGCCACGCGGCCCGCGGTCGCCGACAGATCCTTGGCGCCCTCCCTGCCCGACGCGGTGAGAACGATAGGGGCGTTGGTGGTGTCGACGAGCGCGTTGCCGCCGCCCTCCACGGGAGTCAGGGAGAGCCCGCTCGGGAACTGCCAGAGCGCCGCGCCGGCCAGGGCGTCGGCAAACCGGTCCCCGGCGGTGACGATGATGGCCCCGGGAATCCGACCCTTGGTGTTGGCGCCGTGGTAATAGCCGTCACGCACACCGAGGGTGTACGGGTATCCGGCCGTCCCGAGGTTGGTCTGCGGAGGCGGTGGGTTGCCCCCGGCGTTGCCCAACTGGAGGTGCGCCACCGCAGCGGAGGTGGCAATCCTGTCGAGGCCCCAAAGACGCATCGTGTAGGCGTCGTTGGTCTCGGTCCCGTCGGCCAACCCCGTCGGTCCCGTTGCCGGGGCCGTTCCCGCAAGAGCGACCGTGAGCACCAGTGCCCCCGCCACCGCCACAGCCAGGCCCATCCTCCGCTTTGCCATGAATGCTCGCCTCCTCGGATACTCCCGGTTGGACGGATCAGTGTTATCAGGGACTTCCACCCGGTAGGCGCCAAACAGCCCCGGCGGGCAGACACACAGTCGTCGAGAGTATATCGGACCAAATGCCCCATAGGTGAGACTACTCCCTCGAAGTTCGACGTCTGCCCGCGTCCTCCTGCCTTCAGGTCCGCGGTTTGCGGGAACCGGCCACCGGTCCGCTCCTCACTCCATGCCCGCGTGATCTCCCTGCCGTCAGGTCCGCGGTTTGCGGGAACCGGCCACCGATCGCGCCTCACTCCATGCCCGCGTGATCTCCCTGCCGTCAGGTCCGCGGTTGGCGAGTAGGGGAAGGGCCCCGGCAGATGCCGAGGCCCTTCTCTTCCGGAGCCGGGGGGTAGCTCCGGGTCTTCAGGCGCGGTCTGGCGCACGTAGCAGCCGGCGCGCGAGTACGGCCGAGCCCAGCAGCAGAACGCCCAGCAGCGCCGGCAGAGCGGCCGAGCCGGTCAGCGGCAAGGGCGACGGTGTGGACGCGGGTGTGGACGCCGGGACGGGAGCGCCACTCGTAGTCGCCGCCACCACCTTGTACTCGGAGAAGACCGAGGTGGTGCCCACCGACACCTTGACCACTGGAGTCGCGAAGGCCTGTCCTGTGCCACCGAGGACCAGATCGGCCGGAACCGTGAACGCGGGGATGGTGATCTCGAGCGCCGTCAGACCTGCCTGCGCGAAGCGGTAGCCGCCTGAGTCGATACCCGTCGCCTTGGCGATCTTCATCACCTCAACCGTGGGGGCAGGCACGCCCAGCATCCCCAGGACGTCGGAGAGCTTGGAGCCGACAAGCCCCACCAGCGAGTTGATGGCGGCCGGATCGACCAGGTCGAGTGAGCCGACCAGCTCAGTTGCGCCCACAGACACCGGGCCCACACTCCCAACGACGGCAGAGGTCGCCTCGGTTTCGGCAGCCACGGCCGAGAGGGTGGCCTGTATTCCCCCAACAGACACCAGGTTCGTGCCACGGACCAAGGCCACCAAGCTGTTGAGGGCATTCTCCAACTCAGCCAGCAGAGCCAGCAGCTGGGAGTCGAGCTCGACCAACACGCCCTTGGCCGCGGCCAGGCCGGTCGTTGCGATCGGTGTCAGCACCTGGTTGACCGAGGTGATGGGCAGAGCGAGCCCGTACCTGGCAATCAGCGTCGGCAGCTCGGCCAAGCCGAGAAGCTGCAACAGGTTCAGAGGCGCGACCAGCGCGTAGTCGGCCAGGGCCTGGTCGACGACCGCGGCCCCGCCCGCTCCAGCCGCGACCGCGTCCGGGTTGACCACCAGCGCCGCGAGCTGGTCGCGCTTGGCCGCCATCGCGGAGTAGACCGCCTGGAGGTCGGAGATCTGTGTGGGAATTGTGAGGTCGACACCGGCGGGTATCGCAACACCGAGGCCGGCAAGGATCTGCGCCAGGGAGCCCAGGGGCAGCTTGGAGGAGTCAAGTCGCAGGGAGTCCAGGAGCGCGCCCAGGTTGAAAACGTCGAGCTTGCCGGCGACAAGGGTCTTCCCGGCAGAGGCGGACGCGTTCGTAACCTCCGTAGTGAAACCGGTGTTCGTGACGTCCGTAGTGACAAGACCGCCGAGCGAGGAGAGCTTGGCGATAGTGGCGTCAAGGATCGATCGCACACCCTGCGCATCCACCGTCGACGCAAGGGAGCCCTGGGCCGCATCGCCGCTCAGAAGGCCGGCCAGATCAAGGGCGATGGCAGGCAGGGATTTGGAGTCCGTTCCCGAGGTCGCCGACGTGCCCACCGTGCCGATGTCACTTCCGGCCACACGGGCCAGGGTCAACTGCGCGACCGCCGTGGGCATGGCCAGCGCGGCACGCGCGAGGTCGTTGCTGCTCTTGGTCGCCTCGATGGCGACGGCGATTGAGGTGTCCCCGACATTGGCGCTCAGGACGGTCGTCTCGGAGCGGGCGGTGCCCGCCCAGGTCCTCTCCGTAGCGCCGAACGCGGGTGCTGTGAGTAGCAAGGCAACTAGCAGGCTAAGCGGCAACGCTACCGTACGTCTGGCCATGACTATTCCCCCTTCTCGGGCAGGTCCCCTCCGACCTGCTCTCCCCCCCGCAGGGGCGAGTATCTTCAGGGTGAATCGCACCTTCCGACCCTCATGTCCGGGTCCAAAGTCAGTCTGCGGCCCTGCCTGATTCGGGTCTATGCCTCGAAAGGGTCAATTCGAGCGTCCATTGTGGCTAGTGCATGCTTCGATCCGCATCCCTATCCGGGAGATTCAGCGGATCCGTGCCTTGGCGAGACGACTGGATCGCCCACCGGCGGTGATGATGCATGATTGGGTGCTGGAGCGCCTCGCGAAGGAGTCGAAACAAGAGTCCGAAGCCCTTCGCGCCAACTCGGGGTGAGACTATTTCCGGACGACCGTGCTCCGGGCTGCGAACCAGGCCGAACGGAAACGGTCTCGTTCCCGTCTTTCCTCAGCCAACCGGACCGCATCCGCGGCTACTCGTCCTTGTCGTGAAGATCGGCCGCCGCCGAGACATCTGCCAATAGCTGTGGCCCAAAGGCGGCCTCGACCACAGCGACAAGAGGATCGGCCCGATTGCTATCATGGCAGGGGAAGCGGAGCCATGTGTGCGGGAAGACTTCGGTGGCGTCCCATCGGCGACGCTGCCGATCGCAGGGGGTAGAAACCTTGGTTGAGGTGGTCGTGGGAGACCAGCGGCAACTGCGCTCGGCGCTCGAGGAGGCCGGGGTAGTCGCCGCCTACCTCTTTGGATCGAGGGCCGCGGGAACACAAAGACCGGCCAGTGACGCCGATGTCGCCGTCCTCATGGGACGCCGCCCCGGGCTTCTTGAGCGGGCCCGGCTTGCGGACCTCCTCGCGCAAGCTCTCCAAGTCCCGGATGTGGATCTGGTCGTTCTCGACGAGGCGACCCTGGAACTACGGGGGCGGGTCCTGCAGGAAGGCCGGCTGATCTTCTCCTCCGACGAGTCCCGGCGCGTCGCCTTTGAGGTTCGTACCAGATCCGAGTATTTCGACTTCCTGCCAACCCTTCAGGCCCACACTCGCCGGTACATCCGCCAGGTGGCCGAACACGGACTGTTCGGCAGTTAGGAGAGAGGTTTCAGAGTGGTCGATCCCGCCCGGGTCAGAAGACTTCTGGAGACACTGGCCGACTACCGCAGGCGCCTCGGCGGACTAGCGGACCTCCCCGCCGACCGCTACGTCGCGGAGGAGGCTTTCGCGGGGCGATACCTCGTGCAGGCCGCCGCGCAAGCCTGCATCGACATCGCGAACCACATCATCGCCTCGGAGGGCTGGAGGGTTCCCCGGGACTTTCGTGACACCTTCACGGTTCTGGAGGAAAACGGCGTCCTCGGCCCCGATCTGGCGACGCGCTCACGGGCGCTTGCGGGACTCAGGAACAGGCTCGTGCACCTCTACGAAGAAGTGGACGACACCCTGGTTCATGCTGCCCTCCAAGAGGGATTGGCAGACCTGGACGCGTTCGCCCAAGCGGTCGCGGGACTCGTCGCGGGGTAGTCCCGGAACCTCAGGCTCAGGCCGGTCCCGGCGCATGTTGCGCACGAAGATGGCCGTGCCGACCAGCAGAAGACCCACTGTCAGCGGCAGGGCGACCACGCCGGTGAGGAGCCTACCCGACCCCGGCGCAGGAGCGGCCCCCGGGAAGGAGAAGGTGGGCCTGCCAGTGGGGGGGTGGCAAAACCCCGGCTCATCTTCAAGGTGGACGTTGACGTCCGTGCCCACGCATGAGCTGCCCTCCCTGCGACCGCGCTAAGTCCTGCGCGCTTCAGAGAGCCGGGTTTCGGGCAAGTCTGTCACCGCGCCAACGAACTCCTCAACGGCCACAGCTATGTCCTCCGCGCTCCTCCCCTGAGGCTACCGGATCAGGGAGTTTGGCGGAGGAACTCGAGGATCACCCTCTTGAACTCCGCGAAATCACCCAGCCTCGTCCGGACAGCGGCGTAGACGATGCGATCGTCAACCCGTCCGTACTCGTGCACGAGCAGGTTCCGAAGACCTTTCATGCTGTGCAGGACCTCGGCCATCCCGTGGGTGATGACTCCCGCCCCGACGAGTTTCGCGAGGAGGTCGTCTTCCTCGCCGGGCAACCCCAGGCGCAAGCCCGCCACGATGAGACCACAGACATCCACGACGCTCTCTATCGATATCTGAAGGAGCCTCTCGCACGAGCGGCGTTTCTCGATCCTTTCGTATTCCGCCAAGCTCGCCGGCGCCACCTCGCCCAACTCCGAGAGGTAGCCGTCGAGCTCGTCGATCTTGGCCAGAATGCGCTCACTATCCAGCATGCAGGACGGCCTCCAGATAGCGTTGGTAGTGGGGCCGGAAGTCCTCGAAGGCCTTCACCGTCTGAAGGGCGAGCCCGTACAGTGCGTCGTCGTCCTTCGAGAGCAGGACCCAGCCGTCCTTCAGTACGCGGCGACGAACATAGAGGGGTAAACGCTGGAACACCTGGACGTCCAGATCGAAGTGGCTCAGATACTCCAAGCGCTTCTGGGAGGGGTCGCCCGAGAAGCTCGGCGAAAGGACCAGGCAGACATCGACATCTGAGGCGGAGTGCGCCTCGCCACGCGCCGCGCTTCCAAAGAGCAGGACCGCCAATACATCCGGGTCACCCCCGGCCTTGGCGACCAGCCGCTTGAGAACGGCAGCATTGGCGGCGCCACCTGGGGATACCGGTTCGGTTCGCTTCTTTGCGGCCGAACTCATTGCCAAACCCCCACTGAGGTTGCGGGACCCTCGTCACCCGCCAAACATCCGTTCCTTTCGGACGTGGCGACCCCGCGGAACCGCCGGCATCAGACGAGGGAACTCTATCACTCGACTACCGCGCCGAAGACGCCACTCATTCCCTGTCGAGGCCAGCCTGGCTTGCCTGCATCCTCAGTTCAGAGCGACGAGCAGGCAACCCTAGGTCCTCCTGAGCTTGCTCCAGCCAGCGCCTGCCCTCCTCAAGCGGACTTCTTCTCATAGACCACCACCTCGTCTGACAGGGCGTGGCAAAGAAACGGCTGGTGTCTCAGTTCCTCGAATTCCCGGGGCGTATAGCAGAGCAGGTCCATGTCGACCGGCAGGGCGAGGTAGGAGTAGAGAAACTCGAGCCGAGAGATAAACGGCCGGTCCGTGTCCATGACGACCAGCACGTCGAGGTCCGTAAGAAGATCCGCCTGCGTGTGCCCGCCTCGGGCGTAGGAGCCGAAGAGGCTCACCCGGCGAACCTCCTCCAGTGCCGAGAGTTTCCGGGCCAGCTCGTGCAAGGACCACTCGAGGCGCTCCGCGTATTCGGCGCGCTTGTCGGCCAGGCTGCCCGGATTGTCCATGCCGCCACCGTACCATGCGGTCCGCTCGGAACTGAGTGTGGGCCAGTCCGTTACCAAGGACGGTGGCAGCGTGAACAGTATCGACGAGAGGCCCGACTCGACTTCTCCGGTCTTGACGGAGCACCAGTGAATCGACCACGCGGGAGTGAAGCCGCCTGCGGCATCGAAGCTCTTCCTGCGCCGCATCCAGATCCCCCATCTCAACGAGATCCTGCGCGGTCCTCATCCGGCTCCTCGCGTGTGCGAGCTTGCGCTCTGGGTCTGGCCATGGGGCCCCGGGAAGCAGCTCCTCCCGGGCGCGGGTGGGACCGGGACCCGGCCCCACCCCGACGCGGTGAACCGCTTGCACGGAGGCCCCCGGGACGTACACGCGGGGGTCCCGGGCGAACAGGAGGGCCGTCGCCGTCGTGGCGACGGCGTCGGTCGGGGGGGGGAGAGAAGGGGGCCGGCGGCAGGGGTGAATCCCTTCAGCCGATGAGCTCGACCAGGCCGTCAACGATCTCGGCGAGGGAATCCTCCCCGAGCCGGCCAAGGCGCTCCCCCAACCGCTCGGTAGACAGAGTGCGGATCTGGGACATCTTGACCCAGGACTCCCTTGGCAGAAGATCCGATGGCAGCTTGAAGGTCAGCGGATACCCGGCGCGTTGCGGCTGGCTGGTGACGGCCGCGGCGATGGCGGTGCCCGAACGCTGGTTGAACAGGTCGTGACTCAGCACAAGGACCGGCCGCAGGAGCACCTGGCGAATCCGGGTGGGCGACTATCGCGTCCTGTACGAAATCCACGGTCGCCAATTACTGGTCCTCGTCGTGAAGATCGGCCACCGCCACGCAAACCCTAGCCTGTGTTCCACGCGGCCAGCAGATCCTCGGGCCCCAGTTGCGCGGCAAGACCCCCCGACTGGAAGCCCGACCGAGAAACGCCTACCAGCAGAGTGTCCGCGTCGGCTCCCGGAACCTTGGACCGCAGCCCAGCCAGATCCCCCAGGTCCCGGCTGCCAAAGGGTGCCCGCTCCCGCCACTTGATCGAGCCGACGAAAGAGACCCTGGTCGGCCGACTAGGGCGAGGGCTACCCACGAGGTCGACCTCCACGTCTCCGCTGCGAGTCCAGTAGGCCCCGACGTGGACGGCATCCCCGAAGCGGGCGGAGGGAAGAAGTCGCGACAGTGCCTCTCGGACCAGCGGTTCGATGGCGCGTCCGCGATACTCAGGCCAGGCAGACACAACGCGCTCGACCACGAGGTCTGAGCGGCCTCGTTCAATCTCGTTCAGGCCCGGTTCGATGAATCGGAGCCAGAACCGCAGGTAGGGATCGGCGACGGTGTATCGGGCCTCGCGGGAGGGTCGCGACGACAGCGGCAACGTGCGCTCTACGACCCGCTTGGTCACTAACAGGCCGAGCGCCCGTTCCAGCGATTGGCGCGGGACCGCCGATGCGTTCCCTATAGCCGTGAACGTGCGCTCGCCGGCCCCGATGGCGGACATGACCGTGCGCGGCTGAGCATCCGGGTGGAACTCGGCGCCAACCATCCGCTCGCCCGACACGATGATAGGCGCCGTGGGATCGGCCAATTCCCGCCGAAGGAAAGCGCGAAGGTCCTTGGCCCTTCCCCATGATTGCGCGATCAAGGGGAATCCCCCGATCGCCATGTAGGCGTCCAGAGCGCCGGCCGGATCGAGGGACAGCATCCCCGCGATCTCTGCCGGAGTCAGAGGGGGCAGATGGATGAGCCGCGTCGGCCGGTCGTACAGCGGTCGTCCGTACTCGGTAAGCGCGGCCATCATGGACAGATCCGAACCGATCACGACGAGCAGGACCGGCGCCCTTTGCAGGTAGCGATCCCAGGCCGTCTGGAAGGCCCCTTCGACCGACGAGTCCGCGTCGATCAAGTGTGGGAACTCGTCAATCACCACTACGGAGGGCGACCGCCGCTCGGAGGATTCGGCGATCAGAGCGAAGGCCGCATCCCATGTCTCGAACCGGGCGCCTGCCCGTACGAGCGGTGCGGCGAGCAATTCCGAGGCTGCCAGCAGGCTCGTGAAGGCTGCCAGCTCCCGCTCGGGCGCACGTCCTCTGGTCGCGGCAAAGAAGACGTGCCGCGCCTTCGTGCGCAAGAGGAACTCCTCCGCGAGTCTCGACTTGCCCACCCGTCGACGACCGCGGAGCAGGACGAATCGCCCTCGGCCGGTCGAGCGAGCCTCCTTGAGCTCACGTGCGAGTACACGAAGTTGTTCAGTCCGGCCGGTGAACGTCCCAGCGGAAGTCGCCATGCGTTGCTCCTGGGTCAAGCCGTAGTGGGCGCAAAGCCGCCCGCCATCGTCGTGCGTCAACGGTACCACAGCATAGGCCCATAGATGGGAGCCTCATTGCTGGGAGTCTCTTGAGTGAGGCTCTCTTGGCGGTGGAATCCACAGGGTCAGGCTCGATCCCGACGCATGCGGCGCACGAGGATGGCCGAGCCGGCCAGCAAGATCCCCAGTCCTGCCGAGAGGCCGGCCGCGCCCGTGAGCGGGAGCGGGAGCGTCGGCACCGGCGTGGGGGCGGGCCCGGAGGGAGACGGGGAGCCGACGGCAGGTGTGGGGGTTGGGGCCGACGGCGCGGGTGACGACGTTGGCTCGGGTGTGACCGTGGGCGCCGGAGCGGGCGCCGGAGCCGGAGCGGGCGCGTCATCCGTAGTCACGGTCACCACCTTGTACTCGGAGAAGACCGACGTCGTGCCAAGCGACACCGCCACAACCGGGGTCGTGAATGGAGCTCCCGTGCCACCGAGAACCAGACCGGCCGGAACCGCAAATGACGGGATGGTGATCTCGAGCGCCGTCAGGCCCGCCCGAGCGAAGCGGTAGCCGCCGGCGTCGGTGCCGCTCGCCTTGGTGATCTCCAGCACCTCAACCACGGGCACGGCGATGCCCAACGTCCCAGCTACCTGCGCCAGCTTCGAGCTGAGAAGCGCGGCAAGAGAACTGATGGCCGCGGGTGCAACCAGATCCACCGAGCCGACCAGTTCGACGGAACCCACCGATACTGCCCCGGCGCTCCCGGTGACGGTGGAGGTCGCCTGCGTCTGGGTAGCCACGGCCGAAAGGGCGGCCTGGATACCACCGACAGACACCAGCTCGCTCTGGCGAACAAGGGCCGCAAGGGTGTCAATAGCGGCATCGAGGGCAGCGAGCAGGGCCTGGATCTGCGCGTCCAGGTCTGCCAGCACACCCTTTGCCGCCGCCAGGCCGGCCGTCGCGATCGTCGTCAGCACCGAGTCAACGGAGGTTATGGGAAGAAGCCCGTACCTGGCGACCAGCGCCGGTAGCTCCGCCAAGCCGAGAAGCCCAAGCAGGTCCTGGGAGAAGGGCGCGACCAGTGCGTAGTCGGCCAAAGCTTGGTCGACCGCCGCCTGCCCGCCCGGGCCGGCCGCAACGGCCCCCGGGTCGGCCACAAGCGCCGCGAGCTGGTCGCGCTTGGCCGCCATCGCGGCATAGGCCGCGTCGAGGTCGGCGATCTGGTCGGGAATCGTCAGGTCAACGCCGCCGGGTATCGCCACCCCCAGGCCGGAAAGGATCTCGGCCAGGGAGTCAAGCGGTAGCTTGGACACATCCAGGCGAAGCGCATCCAGAAGCACTCCCAGGCTGAGCACATCCAGCCTGCCCGCGACCAATTCCTTGGTCGAAGAGGCCGAGGCGCTCGTGACGGCCGTTGTGAAGCCGGTGCTCGTCACGTCCGTGTCCACCAGTCCGCCGAGCGCGGACAGCCTCCCGATGGTGGCGCTGAGGATGGAGCGTAGCCCTGCCGCATCCACCGTTGAGGCCAGCGAACCCGAAGCCGCATCCCCGGTCAACAGACCGGCTATGTTCAAGGCGACGCCGGGCACGGACTCGGAGTCCGTACCCGAGGTGGTGGATGTGCCAACCGAGACAATGTCCGTACCGGCCGCACGCGCCAGGGTGAGCCGCCCGTTCGCCGTGGGTGCGCCAAGCCCCGCGCGCACGAGGTCGTTGCTGCTCTCGGCGGACTCGATTCCGGCGGCGATCGACGTCTCACCCACGCCCGCGCCCAGGATGCTCGTCTCGGAGCGAGCGCTTCCCGTCCAGACCCTCGTCGTCCCGGCGAAGGCGGGCGCCTCAAGCGGCAAGGCAAGCGCCAGCAAGAGCAGCATGGCAAGCGGAACAGCCACCCTGTGTCCTGCCATGGTGACCACTCCCCTTCCCAGACGGCCCCCCCTGCTACCCGCTGCCCCCCATCGAGGACAACCTCCCAACAAGTGGATGCCGGGATTTAACCTGTATGCCCGACTCCAAGTGAATTGTGGAAGGCTTCCGGCTTCGGGTCCATGACTCAAGAGAGCCATTTCATCCGGCGGTTTGGGCTAGTCCGGGGCGGGGTACTTCGAGTTCCGGCCCCCCCGGTCCCCGCATGGCGGGGCCGGGGCTTCCTCCACACCCTCCCGAAGGAGAGCGCCAGGTAAGGCTTAGGTCACGCTCTCCGGCGTGCCAGCGATCTGCTGCTGGCTACCATCGTCCGCGCCCCCCTCGCGGCTCCCGCACAACTCCAAGAGCCAGCCGTTGGCTCAGACGTCCTAGGTGGCCGTGAACGTCTGGTTCGTGGTGGGCGCCGGGGAACCCAAGACCGCCAAGAACCCCGCCGCCGTGGAGTTGGGGCGGCTTGGAGGACTCAAGGGCGGCAGGGCGCGCGCTGCAAAGCTCACAAAGGAACAGCGAACCGAGATTGCCCGCAAGGCCGCGAGAGCGCGCTGGAAGGCCCATTAGGCAGTTCTCCCTTCCCCCGACTTGTCCCCCACGGAGCCGTACAGGAGGTCCAGGTTCGCGTTCCGCACGAGTCGGTTCGAGGCGGATCAAGCCGACGAGCTTCTTGAAGACCCGCGGAGACAAGCCAATGGCCCTACACGACTATGCCCAGAGGGTGCAGATGGGAGCGGCGATTATGCGCTCGCCCAGCGGGTAGGAGCGGTTGCCTGTGTGAAGGACGACTCCTGCGGTGAAACGAGCGCCGAGCTTGTCGCGGAGCCAGGAGAGGTGCTTGGCCGCATCACGGTCGGGAGCCGCGCTGGCCTTGACCTCGATCCCCACGATTTGACGGGCGGCCAGCTCCGCGAGGAGGTCGACCTCGCGGCGCCCCTGTTCCTGACGAAGATGGTAGAGGCGAGGGCGACTCTGGGCCACAGTGAGTTCGGCGCGAAGCTGGGAGGCCACGAAGGTGTCCAGAAGGCGTCCGAGAAGGTTCCCGTCGCGTAGCACCGCG